>Ga0163148_10001033_pt1 | contig 37308 bp, 31 predicted proteins | sample OliLakLV19MP7P2_FD_148606 | JGI IMG/M metagenome (GOLD analysis project Ga0163148, IMG submission 148606) | Freshwater microbial mat bacterial communities from Lake Vanda, McMurdo Dry Valleys, Antarctica- Oligotrophic Lake LV.19.MP7.P2 | ecosystem: Environmental > Aquatic > Freshwater > Lake >... | reverse complement strand
AATATGGGTTCGTTTCATGGTATTTTTTTTTGCATGGCAAAGTTAAATCAAATGAGGTTGCATATAGCTTATTTGTTTAATTGTCATTTCATTTTAACCTTCATTTAAATGAAATTTAATGACAACGTCAGTCTGGAAAAATGTTATAGAATGTATATTATTTTGAAAACTAACTATCTGTTGCTGGCAGGTAGCTTATATTTGTAGCGTTTTTTACAGAAAACAACATCTGTACACAATTTATATAAACAACAGTAATGACTGATCTCTCTCAATTTGATCCAAACTCCGTAAGTAATCCCAACAATAATATTTTTGGTTTGCCCTTTACCGAAGAAGAATCCCGGCTTATAATATTACCCATACCCTGGGAAGTAACCGTAAGCTACAATGCAGGCACAGCAAGAGCTCCCGAGCATGTTTTTAAAGCAAGCCTGCAGGTGGACCTTTTTGACCCGGAATTTAAAGACGAGTGGAAACAAGGTTATTTTATGCGGGGCAGCGATAGAAAAATATTAATGAAAAGTGATTATTTACGCAAAGAAGCTGAACTGTACATTAACTATATAGCAGGGGGCGAAGATGTAAACGCCAACAAGTTTATGTGTAAAACCCTTAAGGAAGTAAATGCCGGCGGCTTGCTTTTAAACGATTGGGTATATGAGCAAACTAAAGACCTGATGGCAGCGGGTAAATTGGTTGCCTTGCTGGGTGGTGACCACAGTACACCATTGGGTTACTTTAAAGCCATAGCTGAAAAGCACGGCGATTTTGGTATTCTGCAAATAGATGCCCATTGCGATTTAAGGGTGGCGTATGAAAACTTTGTTTATTCCCATGCTTCGGTTATGTACAATGCGTTAAAAGAAATTCCACAATTAAAAAAATTAGTGCAGGTAGGTATCAGAGATTATTGCGAAGAGGAATGGAATTTTATCAATGCCAATACGGACAGGATTTCAACTTTTTTTGACAAGAATATAAAAGAGCGTTTGTATGAAGGCGATACCTGGCAAAACATTACCAACGAAATAATTGATCAGCTTCCTGCCAACGTGTTTATCAGTTTTGATATTGATGGGCTTGACCCCAAACTTTGTCCGCATACCGGCACGCCTGTACAGGGAGGTTTTGAAACAGAAGCCATATTTTACCTCTTTAAAAAAATACAAAAAACCGGCAGAAGAATAGTAGGATTCGATTTAAATGAAGTAGGCATCAGCCAGGATGAATGGGATGAAAATGTGGGTGCAAGATGCCTGTTTAAGCTGTGTAATTTACTGGTTGCTTCCAACCCTGCAGAGCCTGTTTAAGCAAGTTGGCTTTTAGCTGGCCTTCATAAATGAGTACAATTGTAAACCGGTGTTTTATCAAACCAGCAATGCATGTTTTCTATCCCACTAAAAAATACCAGCCGGGAAATTGATATTGTCATAACCCGCTCGCTGCTGGCGCTGGCTGGGATTGCCGCCCTTGTTTACAGAACCGGGAATTATTTTATTATCAACCTCGTTGCCGGAATTATGTTGTTGGCTGCAGCATTCATGGTTGATTATCTAGTCAATAAAATGAAGGTAAAAAAAATGTTGTTGCTCGCTATTGCAGCAGCGTTGCTGTTTATCTCCACACATTCATTTGGATTCGCCCTTGTATTGTTGCTGGTTGGAATAATGTCTTCTCTATTGGATAAAAAGCCATTGATAACTGTTGATGCAACTGGTGTTTCCATACAACGGGCATTGGGACTTAAAAACTATCCGTGGGATCAATTCAATAATATCATTTTAAAAGATAACCTGCTTACACTTGATTTTAAAAACAACCAGTTACTTCAATTAGAGCCAGATGATACTGCAACTATCAACGAGCAATCGTTTAATGATTTTTGTACAAAGTATTTGTTGCTGTAGTATCCGCATGAATTTCTTGTCTCCTGTAATAATTGGTTTGTCATTTGGGCCTTCATCTAGCCTTCTAAACATCTAAACTCTCTAAACATAGATGAGACAATGACTTTCAAAAAACTCAATTGCTAAACTATCAATAAGCAGCATTTACAAATCAAAAAAGTTTCTGGTACGGTTTACTTTAATATCCCGTAGCAAGGCCGATTTTGGACTGATAACAATACTAAAAAACCGCTGTGTACCAACAGGGGAAAGATTAATAGACATCTGCCAGCAATGCATTTCCCTCGATATCGAAACGGAAATCATACCCAATTGGCTTGTAGAAAAATTATAAATACCATTTAATCCAATCTGCCATTTGGGCGTAAGACTAAGTGTGCCACTAAAATTCATATCAGAACTCAGTTCCAGTGCATACTTCTTTTTCAACCGGTCAAATACAGAATTAAACCGGAGTGAATACCCTACATTAATTGACCAGGGAATACTGAAATCTACAAAGTCGGCAGGATTGTTACTAATGTAAGCAGCCTCTGCCTGCTCATCGGTAACAGGTAAACCCGTATAAGGATTTACCGCATTGCGCAGTGATTGAGTTTTATCCTGCTGCTTTTTTTTATCACCACCCTGAAACTGGCTGGAGATAGAAAGACTGCCTCCGGTAAACCTGCCTAGTGTAAGAAACTTATCTTTCCACACCAGCTTATTTACCCGCCTGCCTGTGGTGTCATTTTGATAAGGATCCAATGAACCACTGGCAGTAATGTTTATTTTGTCAAACAGGTTTGTACGAACGGATAAACCTAAGTTACTTAACTGGAAAGAATCCTGCAAAAAATTATATGCCCCGCCAATGCTCAACCCATCCAGCAGGGTAACTTTTTTTGTAGCATCCGCACTGGTATCGTTTTTGTCTTTCACCTTCATTTGCAAAATATTATCCAGGCTAAAACTAAGGCCTCCAAACTGGCCTTCGCCAAACGCCTGGGTAATGGTATTGTTGCTGAATACATTCGTTCTGGTCTTTCTGCCAAAAGTATCTGTCTGTACATCGTAGTAGTATTTGCCATTCATATTGGGTGTATAACTGGCACTTATTTGTGGCCTTATCTCGTGCCGGATGGCTTTTACCCGGGAGTTTTTACCAAAGCCAAACATGCCGAATATACGGGTAGAAACCCCCATACTAAATGCCATTTGCCGGGCGGTATAAAACCCTTTACTAATACTGGTATCAATTTTACGGGCAGTATCATTCCACCGCTGATATATTTTTTGCTGGTACCATCTTTCTGAATAAGATATACCTGGCGCTACCTGCAATGGCCCAAGCGGTGGCAACGAAAGTGTAATGGGAACGCTGTGTGTGGCACCCCATTGCATATTGGCTGCTGCCTGGCTGCCAATGGATCTACCTTTACTGAAAACACTATCATCAGAAAAACTGGTTTGATTTTTTGCATTGGTGTTTAAGGCAACACCAATATTTTCATACCATTTCAATTTACCCACTGCTTCCTGTCTTCTAAAAGGGTAAAGGGTATTTACATTAAAACTTAAATCGGGTAGGGTTACACTAATAATTTTTGAGTTGGTATTCTGGTTGTGGTTGGCAATAATTGCTATATTAAATGGCTTGTCTTTCCAGGTTTTTGTGTAACTAATACTGGAATTTAGCTGGTTGCTGAAATTTCTATTTGGACTATTGGGTACGTATCTGTTAAAAGTGCTGCTACCGGCATTTACATTTGCACTGAAGCTTACACCCGGCCTTGCTTTAGTATCTGAGCTGTGCGACCATCTTACATTGAATGTTTTTGCCACGTTAAAATCGGGATCACCTTTAAAACTGGTTTTAATGCGTTGAATATCCAGTGAAAAATTACCCTGGTAATGGTAACGCTTATAATAACGGGGGCTCAACAGCATTGTCCAGCTACCATAAGAATACAGCGTTGCCCTAACCGTTGCGTCAAAATTTTCGCTTAACACTTTGTAATACCCCAAGCCTTCCAAAGCAATTCCTAATTGTGCATTGGCATTAAAAGCAGGAGCAATTAAACCGGAGTGCCGCCCCTGACTCATGGGGAAAATACCAAACGGTATCACAATCGGAATTGGTATACCCTCAAATTCCGGATGCACAGGTCCGGTAACTGCAAACTTTTTATTAATGAATTTTATTTTTTTACTTACAAATGCAAAGTGCGGTGTATCAAGATTGCAGGTGGTAAGCCTTGCCTGGTATGCATAAAACACACTGGTATCAACCTTCTTGATTCTTTCACCATAAATGTACATTTCCCCCTGCTGTGAATAAGTACCTTTTGTAAGTCCCTTATTGGTTTTCATGTTGTACACGATACTGTCACTAACAGTAGTCATTTCCTTTTGCTTAAATGAAGGCGAAGCAATTACCTTTCCTGTGCTGTCTTTTAACAAGGCGGCCGTAACCAAACCAGTGCGTTGGTCAAATGTAATTCCGGGTGCTTTAAGCTCATTGTCCAGGTATTTTACATTCGATTTTTTTCCATAGAGCGTTATTTTGTTGCCGGGTACATCCATCACAAGGGAATCATCTGCATGGTAAGCTACGGGACCATCAAGCGAATCTTTAGAAAATTTAATACTGAATGTATCAATTTTTTGAACCGTCTTAATATGATTGCTGTCAGTAATAATTGCAAGGGTAATTGTATCCGTTTTTGCTGTATCCTTTATAACTAACGGGTTTACAATTACCGGCTTTAAAGTTGTTTTTTTCTTAATGGGGATGGTATCAGCCGTTAATGTTTTGTAAAAGCTCTTATTAAAATACCTGCCGTTAGTAGCTCCTGCATTCAGCATGAGCAAAACGGCCAAAGCCACGGATGCTGATATATATTTTGCCTTACCTTTGTACACGTTGTTCATTGCAGTTGCGGCAAAAATAATCATATTAGCTACAAATGTTGTGAAGGAAAACCTATTATTATAAACCCTGGTAAATCTAATATTGATATGCTGAATGGAAAATCTATTGTACCTGCTTTGTTATCATTTTTCCTCTGCTGTTTAAATACTGTTGATGCACAAAATACCCGGTCCATTAAAACAATTATTGTAGATGCAGGCCATGGTGGTAAAGATCATGGTGCAACAGGCAGCTATGAAGGCGGGCTAAATTCTTACGAAAAAAATGTGACCCTCGCCATAAGTCTTAAATTGGTGGCAGAATTGCGGAAACAATTACCTGATGTAAAAATTATTCCTACCCGTACCACAGATGTTTACCAATCCCCGCCGGAAAAGGCAGACATTGCTAACAACAATAAAGGCGATCTTTTTATTTGTATCCATGCCGATGCGGTGGAATTAAAAACCGGCAGAAGACAAACAGGCACCCGCCGGGAAACAAGATATAAAGTAAAGACTACCGGAAAAGGAAAGAAAAAGAAAAAAACTTCTACCCCTTACACCGTAACCGCACCTGTGTACGAATATTATAAAATTGGAAGTCAGCGTGCCGGCACCAGTATTTGGCTGTTTGCTGCACATAAAACCAGCGACAAAATAAAAGCGTTGATGAAGAATGAAGAGGATGAAGAAATGATCATCACTGCCAGCAGCGACAGTTCCTACAACAGCATTGACTTTAGTGCGCCAGAGTATAGGATGATGGCAAAAGTGCATGCAGACAGGTATCAGCAAAAAAGTATTAAACTGGCTACTTTAATAGACCAGGAAGTAGATAAAACCGACAGAAATGCATTGGGCATTAACCAGCGCCAAAAAGGTATTTGGGTATTACAGGCAACCAATATGCCTGCGGTGCTGATTGAAACCGGCTTTATTACCAATCATAATGACGAACGTTATTTAAACAGCGATAAGGGCCAACAGGAATTAGCCGAATCTATTGCAGATGCGGTTAAATTGTACAAAGAACAGGTTGATAATTACAGAACAATACCTGTTGCCAATACTGATGCAAAAAAAGAAGAGCAGAAGGTTTTAATAGAGGCAAACGCTGCTAAATACAATACCCGAACCAGCACTTTATTAAAAAAAATAGGTATCAGCCAACCGGATTTTAAGGTGGATTTATATGATGATGGCGATGTTGACGGCGATATGGTTTCTGTTTATTACAATGGCAAACTAATAGTTGACAATAAAAAACTCACCGATAAACCACTTACTTTAAGCCTTACAACAGCACCCGGTATTAAAGAGAATGAGTTATTGATTTATGCAGAAAATGAAGGCAGCATTCCTCCAAATACAGCATTGATGATTGTTACTGAAGGTAATAACAGAACAGAAGTTAGGGTAACAGCCGATGGTAAGAAAAATGGGTTAATTGTATTTTCCAGGAAATAACTGGTATTAAAAAAGCAGTAAGTTGGTGCGTCTTTTAAATATTGCGAAATTCACCAATAAACATTTCTACCTTTCTTAATATTAATACGGTCTCCAAAAAATTTATCCCTAAATTTGACCATTAACAACCTGATTGTAATGACAATTTCAAACGAAACAAAAGTAGGATCACTCACTGCAATAGCCATCGTGTGTTTAATATTAGGCTTCAACTTTTTAAAAGGTAAAACTTTTAGCGGAAAAAACACCCGGTATACAGCCACTTTTTTTGATGTTCAGGGATTATCCGTAAGCAACCCGGTAGTTATTAATGGTAAACAGGTAGGCAATATTTATGGTATAGATGGCGGAAAAGATATGCGAAAAATTGCGGTTGTCATTAACATGAAAGATGATGTTAATATCCCGGATGATTCTTATGCAGTAATCACTAAATCGTTATTGGGTAGCGTACAACTGGAAATAAAACTGGGCAATAATTTAACTGCCTTCAAGAAAGATGGAGACTCCATCAATACGATAGCCACAAGTGATTTGGTGGGAGATGCAATGAAAAAACTCGATCCTGTTTTGTTCCAGGTAACCAATGCAGTAAAGTCATTGGATAGCGTGTTAAATACTATCAACAGTGTTTTTGATCCTGCCTCAAAAAATAATATAAAAGGCATGCTGGATAACCTGAATAAAACAACCGGTTCTTTGGCTGTTTCATCTGCTTCGCTGCAATCAATATTAAATGCCCAAACCGGCTCATTAGCAAAAACACTGGATAATGTTAGTTCTTTTACCGGTGCCTTAAAAAACAACAATGAAAAGCTAACGCAAACCATGAACAATGTAGAAGTTGCCACCAATAAGTTTGCAAAACTCGATGTGGAGAAAACACTTACTACATTAAATGGCACTATCGACGAATTAAAATCAACTATATCAAAAGTTAATAGTGATAAGGGCTCCCTTGGTTTAATGATGAATGACACTAAATTGTACAACAATCTTACCGCAACTTCCAATAAAATAAATCTCCTGCTCGATGATGTAAGGCTACATCCTAAGCGCTATGTAAACATTTCTGTATTCGGCAGAAAGGATAAAAGCGATGTGCTGATGGTGCCATTGCCAGATACGGTGAATGCTCCTTACCTGAATAAATAATTTTTGTTTGATAAATTCAAAAAATGCAAGGGTGAATAAAATTATTATGTAAGCAGGTGAACAATTTCATAAAAATATGCCTGCATAAAATTGTGTTTTCATTTATAAATAAAGAAAGAAATTGCAGCCTGTAAAATTATTTATATTGAAACCAATTGTTCGTTGCTGCATTTTTATTTTATACTTGTTTTTTTCTTTAGCTGGTAGCGCAGCATTTGCGCAAGTTACCTTACCGGCAAGTCCTGCAGCCGACACACTCCGCCAGATAGAAATTATACAGGGAAATAGTCTGAGAAAGAAAATGGTGGACAGCATCACTTATCAAACCATTGCAGGCAATGTAATAATGAAAGAAACCCCTACCCTTTTTTATTGCGACAGTGCGGCTATTAATGAACGATCCAAAGTAATGGAGGCATTTGGCAATGTCCACATTAATCAAAGCGACAGTATACATACCTACTCGCAATACCTTAAATATATCGGTGCCGAAAGAATAGCCTATCTGAAAAAAGATGTGCGGTTAACCGATAAAAAAGGCACCCTTTACACACAGGAGCTTGAGTATGATTTAAAAACAAATATCGGTACCTATAAAAATGGCGGCAGAGTGGTAAATGGCAAAACAACCCTTACCAGCATTGATGGCGTTTATTATGCAGATACCAAAGATGTGTACTTTAAAAAAAATGTACACCTTATAGATCCCAAGTATGATATTAAGAGTGACAGCTTGTTGTACAATACCCTAACACAGGTAGTAACTTTTATTGCGCCAACGTATATCAAAAGCAAAGAAGGGGGTGATATTTATACCACCAGCGGCACCTACGATTTAAAAAACGGTAAAGCATTTTTTGGCTACCGCACGGTGTTTAAAGATAGTACCCGCACTTACGTTGCAGACAACAGCGCCTACGATGAAAAGGCCGGCATTGCCCAGCTTGAAGGCAACGCAGTGATAAAAGATAGTGTAAACGGCTACACAATTTTGGGCAACCAGATTTTTCTTAATAAGCTTGATAATTCATTCTTGGCAACCCGTAAACCAGTCCTGATTTTTAAGGGAGAAGGGAATGACAGTACATTTATTGCAGCAGATACCTTGTTTTCCGGTGTGGAAAAAAGGGATGAGCAAGGCAAAAAAATTATACTGAAAAAAGATACTTTAAAGAAAACAATGGTCATTTCCGGCGATAGTACCGGTTTGGTAAATCAAACAGATAGCAGCCTGCAAAAAATAAAACAGCAGATGGACAGCTTGCAAAGTACAAGAGCAGCCGGTGAGCCTGAAATTAAAAAACCTATACAACAAATTATTGCTGATACGGTTGTTGCAACAATGCCTTCATTAGATACAGCTAGCCGAATAGCGGGAATACAACAGGATTCGCTAATAAAGAAACCACCGATAGAAAAACTTAAAAAAAACACCACCATCAATATAGCCAAAGACTCTGTCATCCGTTATTTTATTGCGTTTCACCACGTGCGTATATTTAATGATTCCTTGCAGGCAGTTTGCGACAGTCTGCATTATTCATCAGAAGATTCCATGTTCCGGATGTTTAAAGACCCGTTGGTGTTTAGTAATAAATCGCAAATTTCCGGTGACACCATTCACCTGTTCACAAAAAATAAAAAGGTAGACAGGGTTAGGGTATTTGACAATGGTATTATCATCAACGAACTAAACAGCGACATGTATAACCAGATAGGCGGCCGTACATTAAATGGTTATTTTAAAGAGGGTGCGTTGGATTATATGAGGGTGAAAGGCTCACCGGCAGAAAGCATTTTTTATCCACAGGATGATGATAGCGCCTACACCGGCATGAACCGCTGCAAGGGCGATGTTATTGATGTTTATTTTGTTGACAAAAACGTAAACAAGGTAATATTTATCAACGAAGTGGATGGCATATTGTATCCCATGCGCCAGATTCCCGATGATCAAAAAAGCCTGAAAGGTTTTAAATGGTGGGAAAGCAGAAGGCCCAAAAACAAGTTGGAATTATTTGAGTAGGTGGAACGATAAAAGGCATCTATTAAAACCATAGGTGCCCTTCGTGTAGTTATCTTTTAAAAGTTGCAGCAATTTTTATTACGCTGCATTTTCTATAGCAACAAAATTTACCAGCGCACCTTTTTTATCAAAAATGGGATAGCCATCAATGTGGCAGGTGTAGATGCGCCCGTCTTTTCGATAGTTTACAATATCGCAAGTAAAAGGAATCTGTTGCTGTACGGCCATACTGATAATTTTTCTTGATTCCAGGCAGGTAGCTTCGCCCTGGAAAAATTTTGGATGTTTGCCAATTACTTCCACAGGCTTGTACCCGTTCATGTCATATAAATTCTTAGTCGCCAATTTAATATTGAGCGACGCATCAGTTACAATCAGTGTTTTATTTTCCCACACAATAGCATTGTCCAATTCTCTAACCAGCGGTTGCCAGTTATTTTGACTCATTAATTGTTGAATTGATTTTATGTCTTGCGAAAATTCGTTTCTTCTGGATACTCCTTCCATTACAATATCCCAGCACATTATCGGATGTCTCATTTAGTTTGATTTAAAAAAAATGTTATGTATTTTCGGTACATAACATCTTAATCTTGATTTTGTTGTAAAATATTAAAATAAATAAAATATTATTTCACAATGTTTTATGATCCGCAACTTATGCATCCATCCTGCATCGTACAAGTTGCACCATCTGTTTGGGTTGGCTCTACATCAGTGACATTTCCTGAATTTTGGTTGATACTATCAACAGATGGTATAACCGGCTCCATCTCTTTACTGCCTTGTTTTTCTACTGTAAACTGAACAGCCTGCGTTGCAGCCTGTGAGCGCAGGTAGTACATACCCGTCTTGAGCCCCTTGCGCCAGGCATGAAAATGCATGGAAGTAAGCTTGGATGCAGTGGGATTATCAACAAATAAATTAAGTGATTGCGACTGGCAAATATAGGCTCCCCTGTCGGCAGACATATCAATAAGGTTACGTTGTTTTATTTCCCAAACAGTTTTATACAATTCCCTGATATCTGCTGGTATTTCTTTAATGTGTTGAATAGAGCCATTGGCTGCAATAATTTGATTCTTCATAGAATTATTCCAAAGGCCAAGTTGTATCAGATCTTTCAGCAAATGCTTGTTTACAATAATAAACTCACCACTCAATACCCTTCTTGAATAAATGTTGCTGGTATAAGGTTCAAAACATTCATTGTTACCCAATATTTGTGAGGTAGATGCCGTTGGCATAGGCGCCAACAATAAAGAATTTCTTACACCAAATTCCTTTACTTCATTTTTTAAGGTAACCCAATCCCAACGATCACTTGGAGTAACACCCCACATATCAAACTGAAAAACCCCTTTCGAAACCGGAGAACCTGCAAAGGTTTCATAGGCGCCTTCGGCTTTGGCCAGATCTTTACTGGCCGTCATGGCTGCAAAATAAATGGTTTCAAAAATATTTTTATTAAGCATTTTTGCCAGGTCACTTTCAAAAGGCAGGCGAAGCATTATGAATGCATCAGCCAAACCCTGTACGCCAATACCGATGGGGCGGTGTTTCGTATTGGAGTTCCTGGCTTCTTCTACCGGGTAATAATTATGATCAATTACTTTATTCAGGTTTTTGGTTACCTGGTAGGTTACATCAAATAATTTTTGATGATCAAATTTTCCATCAATAACAAACTTGGGCAACGCCAGTGAGGCAAGGTTGCATACAGCTACTTCTTCGGGACTTGTAAACTCAATAATTTCTGTGCAAAGATTACTGCTCTTGATAGTGCCTAAGTTCTGCTGGTTGCTTTTACTATTGGCAGCATCCTTGTACAACATATAAGGAGTGCCGGTTTCAATCTGCGATTCTAAAATAGCAAACCATAAATCCTGCGCCTTGATGGTTTTTCTTGCCCTTCCTTCTGCCTCGTACTGGCAATATAGTTTTTCAAATTCTGTACCCCAGCAATCACTTAATCCCGGCGCTTCATTAGGACAAAACAAACTCCATTCACCATTGGCTTCTACCCTTTTCATAAACAAATCTGAAATCCATAACGCAAAAAACAAATCCCTTGCCCGCATTTCTTCCTTGCCATGATTTTTCCTCAAATCAAGAAATGCAATTATATCAGCATGCCAAGGCTCAAGGTAAATGGCAAATGCACCCTTACGTTTTCCACCGCCCTGGTCTACATATCTTGCGGTATCATTGTATACTCTCAACATGGGGATAATACCATTACTGGTACCATTAGTACCACCGATATAACTGCCGGTTGCCCTTATGTTGTGAATAGCTAAACCAATGCCGCCGGCACTTTGAGAGATTTTAGCCGTTTGTTTTAATGTATCATAAATGCCATCAATACTATCTTCTTTCATGGTAAGCAAAAAGCAACTACTCATTTGCGGCTTGGGTGTACCTGCATTAAACAAGGTTGGCGTAGCATGCGTAAACCATTTTTCACTCATTAAGTGATAGGTTGTAATTGCAGACTCAATATCATTTTTATGAATACCAACGGCCACCCTCATGAACATGTGCTGCGGACGTTCGGCAATCTTGCCATTTAGCTTTAGCAGATAGGCCTTTTCCAAGGTCTTAAACCCAAAATAATCAAATCCAAAATCCCGGTCATAAATAATACTACTATCCAGCAATTCAGCATGTTCCTCAATAATTTCCATCACATCATCCGCAATTAATGGCAACAGTTTACCGGTAGTTTTATCAGTGTACTGGTGCAACTTTCGCATGGTATCCGAAAAACTTTTGGTGGTATTTTTATGCAGGTTACTCACAGCAATTCTGGAGGCAAGGATAGCATAATCCGGATGCGTAATGGTTAATGAAGCTGCAGTTTCCGCAGCCAAATTATCCAGTTCTGTAGTAGGCACACCTTCATAAATACCTTCAATTGTTTTTTTTGCTACATCAATTACATTGATAATAGGACTAAGACTGTAACTCAATTTTTCAATTCTTGCAGTTACCTTATCAAATTTTACGGTTTCTTTTTTACCGTTTCTTTTAATTACAAACATGAGGCAGATATGATTTGTGATGTGTAAATTATGATTTATGTTGTGTGATGTGTGATTCTTGATGTGTGTTTTGTGTTTTCAAAAATCAAAAATCACACATCACAGATCACAGATTCTAGAAATCTTCCTCAAGCGAAAATGCCTGTGTTTCCTTGCCGGACATTACACCTGCCTTCTGGTAATCTCCCACTCTTTTTTCAAAGAAATTTGTTTTTCCCTGTAAAGAAATCATCTCCATAAAATCAAAAGGATTGGTGGTGTTGTAAATAGTTGAGTAGCCCAATTCGCTTAACCACCTGTCTGCAACAAACTCAATGTATTGCTGCATTAGTATGGCATTCATGCCAATTAGGCCTACCGGCAGAGCATCAGTTATAAATTCTTTTTCAATAACTACGGCATCTTTAATAATGGTATGAACCTGCTCCTCTGTCAATTTATTTTTTAGCATGCTATAAAGCAAACAAGCAAATTCACAATGCAATCCTTCATCACGGCTAATTAATTCATTACTGAAAGTTAATCCCGGCATCAGGCCTCTTTTTTTCATCCAGAAAATAGAGCAAAAACTACCACTAAAGAAGATACCTTCCACAGCTGCAAATGCTACGAGGCGTTCTGCAAAAGAACCATTATCAATCCAACGCAGGGCCCATTCTGCTTTTTTCTTTACGGCAGGTATCGTATCAATGGCATGAAACAATTTGTTTTTTTCCTGGGGATCTTTAATGTAGGTATCAATCAGCAAAGCATAGGTTTCGCTGTGTATATTTTCCATCATAATTTGAAAACCATAAAAGCACCTTGCTTCTGGCAATTGTACTTCACTCATAAAATTTACCGCAAGGTTTTCATTTACAATACCATCGCTTGCAGCAAAAAATGCCAATATGTGGCTTATAAAATGACGTTCACCATCATTCAGATTGTCCCAATCTTTCTGATCGTCGCTCAAATCAATTTCCTCAGCAGTCCAAAAACTGGCTTCATGCTTTTTATATTGTTCCCACACTTTTGGATAGTTGATAGGCAGTATTACAAAGCGGTCTTTGTTTTCCCTTAATAAAAGTTCATCGCTATGTTCCATAATAGTAAATTTTCAATTTTAAAGTCTGCGGGGTGAATATTTGTTCTTTATTATTCCATGTTTATGTTGCAAACTGTTTTTCAAATTGCTTATTATCCAGGAGCAATCTAAAATTTCACATTTTGCCGTTCGTTGAATTTACTCCATTCATTAAAACCATCCCGCCTTTCGCAAAGCGATACAGTAACCTGTTTAAAAACTAAAAAATGATGGATTCTACAGCTAAAGTATTTTCAGGATAACTAACCTTTAATAAGCCTATACACCTGATTGGCATTTAAAACTGTTGTATTTACAAACTTTGCCCCCAATCGTTTATGGAGACAATATTAGGCCGTAACATTAAGTTAATGTTGAAGATTTTGTCCACTTGATGTTGAAAACTTTTAAACCGTTTATTGGCAGGGTATTTCACCCAAAAAAATAAATAAAAAATAAATTTGGCACCCATGTTTTGTTGAGCAAAACAGTGTTGTAGATGACAAAACCCATACAAAAAATAAAAGACTAATTTCTTTTAAAAGATTAAACAAGACAGAATGGAAAGTAACGGTAAAATTGGGCTGATAATCAATACAGGCAAAGATTTTATTAAAAAAATGTGGTAAGTAATAACATGAAAACCAGTCAAAATTCCTAACTACAATTAATCAATTTTAATTGTAGTAGATATGCTAAAATCCTCACCGGGTGCAACATCAACCATATCAATGCCGGCGTAGGCATTAGCGGGTTCTATACAAATAAAGTTTTTGTACCCACCGGCACTCATATCAGTAAAGTTTTTACTCGTGATGGGGCCAGGGTTCCATACAACAGTTACCTTACTGCCTGTTTTGCCAACACGTATTTTTCGGTTGTATCCCGGGTCGGTAATGATGGCTTCACCGGAATGTTGAATGTAACGCCTGTTATTTTCAATATCCGGATGAAGTGAGGTGTCTGTTTGTTGAAACAATTGATCACCAAAAGCCTCATAATAGGGTGAGTTATCAAAACCATCCAGCTCAATAGCGGCTATATCACTGATGTTAAAATAAGTATGCAAAGCATCTGAATATTGAAAAGATGTTGTTCCTGTATTGGTTACCCTAAATGTTACCTGCAGGGTAGCTCCTACTACAAAGTTAATAACTGCTCTAAAGGGAAAAGGCCAAAGTTTTAGTGTTTCATCAGATTGCTCCAACATCAACTGTATAGCTGTAGCTCCATCCGTAAGCTGTTTAACCGCCTGTACCTGCCAGTTGCTTGTACGTGCAAAACCATGCTGTGGCATTGTTCTATCAGTTGCATGTGGCCCAAACCACGGAAAGCATACGGGGATGCCACCCCTGATTGCTTTACCCTCTTTAAAATGCGACTGATCACTTACCCACAATACATCCGGCTGTTCAATTGGCTTATAACTTAATATTTGTGCACCATAAAGCGCAATACGGGCGGAGGCTAAAAAATTATTTATTGTTAAAAAGACTAGTCCATTTGCTGACTCCTGCGAAAAATGGGCTACGTCTTTAATTCCATATTGCTGATTGAGTGCTTCAATAGTCATCTGTAAAGTTTTAATTTGATTTTGTAAAGTACGGCAAAAGCTATAAAAAATATCCTGTTTAAAATTAAAAAAAACAACTATTTCGTTATCCATCAACTAACGAAATTATTATAGAATGAAGTTTATATTTACTTTCTAAACCAACTTTTTTTATTATGAAAAAATTATTGATGGCGTTCTGTATGATGGTTGGGTTTGCAGGAATGGTATCTGCCCAGCAAGTTGCCAAAAAAGCTGCTAAACCAACTACCACTCAAGCCAAACCAGCAACAGCAGCCAAACCAGCAGCAACACCAACAACAGCAGGCCCTGTAAAAAAAGATGGCACACTCGATAAAAGATACAGCGCCAACAAAAGCGCTACACCGGCACCTGCGGCAGGCCCTGTAAAAAAAGATGGCACACCAGACAAAAGATTCAAAGCCAACAAAAAGAACTGAGGATTGATTATATGATTTTAAAAAAGCACCTGCCAGCAGGTGCTTTTTTTATTTTACATCTTAACCGGGATAAGCTGTATATATTCAACCGCATTTTTACAGCAATTCTAAATTTCATCAACCTTAAGCTCATTTACAAAACCAGCGTTTAGCACCAGTATTTTATGCAGGCTCATTTGTAGAACTAATTCCCCGTTCAGCAACCTTATATGTTACACGCACTTCAATTCCCTTGCTGCCATTGAATTTCATCCGTTGGCATTGTTATTGAAACTATCTTATTGAAAAATAATCAACAGTTAAAAAAATTATTATGAAGCATAGAGGCATTTATAGCACAGTTGCTTTTATAATCTTGATTATTTTTTTTACAGCTTGCTCCGTATCAAAGGAAGCCCAGACACAGAAACAAGCCATAAATGGAGACTGGACTTTGGTATCGATTAATGTAGAAGGATTGACTGGCTTATTTAATACAAAAGTCTTTAATGAAGCCAATTCAAGTTGTTTTGTTACCAGTAGCTGGCATTTTTTTGCCAACACCAGCTCAGGAACCTACAACCTGCCAGGTGGCGCCAATGGTTGCGTTGCAACTGCAAGAAACATAAAATGGTCCATTTATGAGCCGAAAAATGAAGACAAAAAACTTCAGTTTAAAAGACTGGATGATAAAGGAAGGGCGTTGGATGACAACAGTGGATTTAGGCTAACTATTGTTTCCCTTACAGCAATGAACATGCAGTTATCTTCAGACATTACAGTAGAGAACAAATCCGGTAAGGTAGTTTACAATTTTATAAAAAAATAAATCAAAAAACAACACAATATGAAACAGGTATTTAATAAAACGATGCTATTAGTGGCTGGGATCATAATCCTAAGTGCAGGTTGCAGTACCACAAAAAAGATGAGCAAAGAAGAAAAAGGTGTAGCTGTTGGCGCTACAAGTGGTGCCGTAATTGGCGGCATACTTGGCAATAATGTAGGTAACAAACAAAATACCGCCCTTGGTGCTATTATTGGTGCTGTTGTTGGTGGTGTAGCGGGGGGTATTATTGGCAATAAAATGGATCGGCAGGCGGAGGAAATTAAACAGGAAATACCAGGTGCGGAAGTAACAAGAGTAGGTGAAGGTATTAACGTAACATTTAGCGAAAACAACCCTGATGGATCAAAGGCCGGCGTTTATTTTGATACGGATAAATACGAAATCAACTCAAACTCTATGCTTGCTTTAAACAAACTGGTGAAAGTATTTAACAATTATCCTGAAACCAATATACTTATTGAAGGCCATACAGATAACGTTGGTGCTGCCGATTACAATACAACGCTTTCCAATAAACGTGCAACAGAAGTGGGTAATTTCATTATCGCTGAGGGCATTGCGAAATCACGATTAATAACAAAATGGTATGGCGAAACACAACCAAAAGCTGAAAACTCCAGTGATGCTAACAAGGCGCTAAACAGAAGGGTTGAATTTGCTATCACAGCAAATGATAAAATGAAAGAAGAAGCTGCAAAAGAAGCTGCGAATAAAAATTAGTATTGAAGAAGTATATTTCAAAAACCCACGTATTAATTGCGATAATTTAAAAAGAGATTGCAATTCATTACAACTACTAATAAAAAAGAGGCTGCTTTAAAAAGCAGCCTCTTTTATTATCTCACTTAAATAATATAGTTTAAGGCCTTAAAGTTGCACGTGGGCCACCTACTGCATAAGTTGCCTGCATACGGGTTTTTTGCCCTGCGCTAAACATATACATACACAAATCATCTGTGTAATCCATATAATTCATCGTCATCATAACAGGAGTTCCTGTACAGGTGCTTTTTACACCCGAAGCCGGACAGCCATAATTTGCTGTATTGTGTAAAGGTGTATCATCTACTACGTCGTTGCCACAGGTAGCATCACCCCAAATATGCCGCAGATTAAACCAGTGCCCAACTTCATGGGTACCAGTTCTTCCTTTGTCATACGTAGAAATATAATTGCCCCCTGCAAACTTTGCTTTACTTCCAAAAGCAGTATTTAAAATAACTACGCCATCGGTTAATGAACTACCACCAGGGAATTGTGCATAACCTAAAATTCCGCCACCCATACTGCACGCCCATAGATTTAATTTAGTAGTAGGGCTTGTAGGATTAATTCCGCCCCGTTTACTTTTCTTCATGGCATCATTGGTACTCCAACTTGTTTTTGTTGTACTTTTTCTTACTACCGCATCCAAAACAAAACGAATTTTTGTATCAAATGCTTTTACTCCTGTAAATGCTCCCGGCACCATACCAATGTCTCCGTTAGTACCTTTAAAATCTTCATTTAATACATCAATTTGCGACTGTATCTGGCCAAGTGCAATGTTTTCAGCAGCAGTTCTGTATAACACATTTACAACAACAGGAATAATCATTGAATCGCCGGAAAGCCGCTGCAGTTTTTGATTCGATGCAAATTTATTTGTAAATGCCTCAACAGCATCCATTCTTCCTTTCAGGGACGGGTCTGCTTTTAATTGTTCGTTCAGTACGTCTACTGAAGCACATTTACGTCCTGCAATTGGTGCAGCTTGTTCTTCAGGACTGGTAATGTCTGTAATAGCCGTCTTTTGACAAGCACTTAAAACAACAGATCCTGCAAAAAAAAGAAGGAAGGTTTTTTTCATGTAGTTAATTTTTCTTTGGTGAATGAAATAAAGTTGAAGTCTCAGTCTTTTTAATAATGTAAAATGAAAATAGTAAAATTTTGTTAAAATAAATTAGTATCATAAAATAATTAATTGTATAATAGTGCCTACGTACATCTTTAGTTATAATCATCCCTAAAAATCTATCGCCTATTCTTCACCCCTTATTAAACAACATTGAGGGCTGCATTATTAATTTAGTTTTTATAAAAGGCATTGTTACCTATGCATTTTTTCTCCTTAAAAAGCTGCTTTTTGAGTATTAATCATTTTACTTCTTTATCTTGCAGCAACGTAGATAATTGATAGAATTATAATCGAAATCCATAAATCATCATTACTATACTGTCCATCCAAATTGACTAATACAAAAAGGTAATATGAGTTTTAATAAATATAAAATTGAACAGATTGCAATAGGAGATAAAATCTATTTCGATGACGTTTATGCCAACAACCAACTGACACAATCTAATTTTGATGAATACTGGAAAGTGGTTGCCAAAGAGGGAGGAAACCTGCTGGTAAACTTAAGAGATAGATACAATTGTACAGTAGATATTAAAGATGTACGGCATCACTTACCACAGCTACAATAATAGAAAATAAAACTGCTGACAAGTTTTTATGAAACATCAACAAAATATAATTTTACTCCTGAGATAACTGTATTGCGAAAATGTTTTACTGTTATAATTACAATAAACGGTTACTTCCCTTTTTTTGCTGGTATAGTAAATAAGCTTTCACTGCAACAAAAAAAATCGAAAGAAATACTGCAACGATTAAAATATTTTCAACAAAAAAATATAATAGTCCTTCTATTACATAATTGTAATAAATCAGGTATTTAATTGCCACTAATGAAAGATAATAATTCAAAATTAATGAGGTTTAAAAGCTTTATCGTTGTACATAGATTGATTGTATAAATAATACTTTCGGTCATTGTAATTTTTCCAGTACCGATGCCCTTCAAGATCATAATATAATCTTCCATCTATGGTCTTACTTGCAGTTCTGTCATCCACAATAATCACTTTGGGTACAGCAGTCTTTGGGATTTTTCTCACCGCTGCTTTTTTTACCTCAGTTTCCACCGTATTGTTCGGTGCGTTTGTAATTGTACTTTGAGGCTGTTGCTTTTTACTGCAACTACTCATAACTACACACAATCCTATAATTGATGCTGCTAAGTATTTTTTCAGCATTATATTTTTCTAAACCCTGCTGCAATTTTCTTACCAAAAAATTTTACCGGTATGTATGCACTTAAATTCCGTTCTTTAATAAATTTGTTTATTTTATTCCCCATTAATACCGCCAACTGTTTCAATGCAAAAAACAAGTATTAGCATTACCTTTTTATTTTATCAATATTCAACAGAACTAATTTTTTAGTTTTTCCAGCCCTTGATTCTGCTGACTGAACCATAGAAACCATTCTTCAGCCCAAACCATGATATTATTTACTAATCTACATGACCGAAGTCATTATGATTTTTTCATCTTGTTTTTACCTTTAGCTCAAAGAATAAAACTAAGTGTGTTTACTATTAAACTATTTGTTTATTAAAAACTTAATGTTATGATAACAGCGTCACAAAATATTAAAATCGTTGAGGAGTGCAGGAATTGGCAACAACAACTGGTATTGTACCGTGAAAAAATAAATAAACTTAAAACAGCATTGTACCTTTTTGCTCCGGGAAAAACAGACAATGCGATTTTAACTGAAATAGAACATTTTCACAACCAGTTCCATATTCAGCTAATCAACATCCATGATTTAAAACATGAAATACGCAATCATTTGCAAGAAACTGAGAAGTATCCAAATATCGGCCACCGTATTCCACACCATTATATAAAAGAAAAGGTTGACTTGCAAATTGCCGCACTTGATAAACTGGAACAGGAATTCCAACATTTCATTCAACAATAATTTCTCTAAAGCATTCAGCCAATCTGTAGCAGATTGGCTGAATGCTTTAGAGATTATCAGTAAAATAAAAAAATCTTTATGCCTACCTACGATACCAAACACGTTAAAAACATTGTTCTGCTGGGACATGCCGGCTGTGGAAAAACAACAATAGCCGAGAGTATGTTATTTGAAGCAGGAATAATAAAACGCCGTGGCAGTATTGCCGCAAAAAATACTGTAAGTGACTCCCATGAACTGGAAACAGAAAGGCAGAGTTCTGTTTTTGCTTCCTTGCTCCACATACCATGGCGTAATTATAAAATCAATATTATTGATACGCCAGGCTATGATGATTTTGCCGGGGAGGTTCTCAGCGCCCTTCGGGTGGCTGATACCGGTGTACTAATTTTAAATTCAACAACAGGAGTAGAAATTGGTACAGATATCATCTGGGAATACACAGACAGCTTTAAAACACCTACCCTTTTTGTAGTGAACAAGCTTGATATGGAAAATGCAGATTTTGATAAAACATTACGGGAAGCCAAAACACATTTTGGCGCTAATGTGGTAGCTGTACAATATCCTGTGCAAACAGGCAATGGTTTTAACAGCATTATAGATGTATTGAATATGGTAATGTACCAGTATGGGCCTGATGGTGGCAAACCGGCAAAACTCCCCATACCCGATGGCGAAAAAGAAAAGGCATCAATATTGCATAAAGAACTGGTAGAAACCATTGCTTCCAATGATGAAGGATTGATGGAAAAATATTTTGAACAAGGGGAATTGAGTGAAGAAGATATGAAAGCAGGTTTGCATGCATCTATGATAAGGCATGATATTTTTCCGCTCTTTTGTGCAGCTGCTGAAAAAAATATGGGCAGTGGAAGAATTATGGGTTTTATCGACAATGTGTGTCCGGCTGCCAATGAAATGCCGCCACAAAAAACAACAGCAGGTGCTGTACTAAACTGCGATGAAAAAGGACCCGCCTGCATCTTTATTTTTAAAACTATTATTGAGCCGCATATTGGAGAACTGAGCTTGTTTAAAGTTTACAGCGGTATTATAAAAGCTGGCAGCGAACTGGTAAATGAAAATACAGGCGTTACAGAAAAGCTAAACCAGTTACTGTTGCTGGAAGGGCACAACCGTATTCCGGTAACAGAATTGGTAGCAGGTGATATTGGGGCAACCATAAAACTGCGATCAACTCATGTAAACAATACCTTGCACCAAAAAGGCATCAACATAGAATTGGAGCCCATCATTTTTCCAAAGAGCAATGTTACGGTTGCCATTGCTACGGTAAATAAAGGTGAAGAAGAAAAATTATCACAGGCATTGCATACGTTAAGAGAAGAAGATGCAACCGTTCAATTTGAAGTATCGACGGAATTAAAACAGACTTTATTGCATTGCCAGGGCGAATTACATCTGCAGGTAATACAATGGAAAATAGCGAATATTCACAAACTGCAAGTAGCATTTGATAAGCCAAAAATTGCCTACAGGGAAACCATCCGGTCATCTGCAGAATCAACCTATCGGCATAAAAAACAAAGTGGCGGCGCAGGCCAGTTTGGAGAAGTGTTTATGCGGATTGAACCATGGTACCAAGGCATACCGGAACCTGTTGGATTACATGTACGGGCAACGGAAGAAATTGAATTAGACTGGGGTGGCAAACTGGTATTTTTAAACTGCGTTGTGGGTGGTGCCATTGATGCCCGGTTTCTTCCATCTATATTAAAGGGTGTGATGGAAAAGATGCAGAACGGACCGCTAACAGGAAGTTATGTGCGTGATGTAAGGGTGTGCATTTATGATGGCAAAATGCACCCGGTAGACAGCAATGATATCTCCTTTAAAATTGCTGGTCTGCATGCATTTCGACAGGCATTTACAGCAGCTGCTCCACAATTACTGGAACCTGTTTATAAAGTGGAAGTATTTTGTCCTGATGACCAGGTTGGAGCTGTAATGGGTGATTTACAAACCCGGATGTCTATTGTTGAGGGGATGGAGGCAGATGGTCATTTTCAAAAAATAATTGCTAAAGTGCCTTTATCACAAATGTACCAGTATTCTTCCTCACTTAGAAGTTTAACGCAGGGTCGGGCCCGGTTTAATATGCAGTTTGTTGAGTATGCACCGGTACCTTATGAGGTACAAAAAAAGCTGACAGATGCTTACAGTAAACGTGCTGTTGATGTGGAATAGATGAAAAAAGTATAGTAACTTAACTTTATTAAAATGATACTCATGAAAAAATATGCCTGTGTAATATTAATAATTACATCCATTGCTGCCTGTAATACAAGGCAGCCGGATAAAGAAGTTATAATAAGTGATACAACCAATACAATCACGAGGGTAGATTCGGCAACCCAAATTATAGATGCACATTATTTTTGGGAAGCAGACCAGGATACCCCTGATGGATTAATGATGAAAAAATCGAGACCAATAAGTCCGGATTCGTTGACTACAGGCAATCTGCTACAGGTACTAAACAACCTGCATCCAAACGTTGAGCTTTCGTATGTAAAAACATCCGGTGATACGATGTTTGTAAAAATAAATAAGAGCACCTATTTAACACAGCGTACGGGATCAAGCGGAGCCGATGCATACCTGGCAGAAGTTACTTACAACCTTACAGAATTAACGGGGATAAACTTTGTAGATATCAACTTTAAGATGGGCGATCATGCAGAGCCTGGCACCTATTCAAGAACAGATTTTGTTTGGGCTAAAAAATAACCGGCGCACAATTATTTACTGACAAAAACAAGTACATATTATGCTATTCAAAAACGTTGTAAACCATACCGGGTTTGCAACGTTTTTTGTTGATAGTTTAGAAATTAAATCGGGTTAAAATTTTTCTCTCATCAAAGTTTAGATAGTTTAGAAGCTTAGATAGAGCTCTGGTAACAAACCATTAATCGATGTAGAAAAAGCCGGTTTTATTCTTGGAATTGATTTACCCGCAGGCCAGGTAATCTTTTAAATAAAGCCCTATCTTTATTTAATCACATTACATAAATCCCCGGCACATGAAGAAATTTATCCTTGTATTGTTAATTGCAAATATTAACAAGCAATTGCCTGCACAAACTGACAGCATTCATCACTACAAAAAAAGTGAAGTAATGATCCCCATGAGAGATGGCATCAAACTGCATACGGTAATTTTTTCTCCTGTAGATGCAAAGCAAGCTGTACCGGTTTTATTAAAACGCACACCTTATGGAGCTAATCCCGGCATTATTGCAAGTGATTCAACATTGAGTGTTTCTTTTTTCGGTACTAACCTTGGAAGTATGCTGGCTGAAGGCTATTTTTTAGTGATTCAGGATATACGGGGTAAATACCAAAGTGAAGGTACTATGCAGATTCACCAGCCACTGATTCATGTTACCAATAAAAATGCAATAGACGAAAGCACGGATACTTATGATACAGTTGACTGGCTTATAAAAAACCTGAAAGAGAACAATGGTAAAGCTGGCATCTTTGGTGTTTCCTATGGCGGTTGGCTTGCATTGGTTGGTGCAGTAGATCCGCATCCTGCATTGAAAGCCTCCTCGGAACAGGCCTGCATGGGTGATTTGTTTTTGGGTGATGACTTTCACCACAATGGTGCCTTTCGGTTAAGTTATGGAATGGAGTATACCTATGAAGTAGAATTTGATAAAACCACCGACAGCGATTTTCCTTTTCCTCAGTTTGATTTGTACGATTGGTATAGAAAACTGGGGTCATTAAAAAATGTAAATGACAAATATTTTCACGGTAAAATACCTACCTGGAATGATTTTGTACAACATCCTAATTATGATAGTTTCTGGCAAAAAAATTCTAACCTTAGTTATGTGGCCAAAGCCGAAATACCGCAATTGCATGTAGGTGGTTATTATGACCAGGAAGATATTAACGGTCCTCAGTTGATGTATGAGCACATGGAGAAAAAAGATGAGGCTGGTTATAACCATATTGTATTAGGGCCATGGAACCATGGACAATGGGCAAAAGGTTATACAAATAGTCTGGGAAAAATTGACTTTGGAAGTAACACCGTTGCATGGTTTCAGGCATTGCAAAAAAAATGGTTCGATTACTGGCTAAAAGGAATTGGAGATGGAAAGTTTAAAGAAGCCTATTGTTTTCAAACCGGCAGCAATCAATGGAAAACTTACAATACATGGCCACCTAAACAGGCTATCATAAAAAGATTATATGCCGGCAACAAAAACAGCAGCTCTTTTGCCAAACCAACTGCTTCAGCAGGTTTTGTAAGCTTCGTAAGCAATCCGGAAAAGCCTGTTCCCTATCGTACACTCCCCATTGAGGCAACGTATGGTGAGGGAAGCCGTTGGGGTCAATGGCAAGTAGAAGATCAGCGTTTTGTGTACTCAAGACCCGATGTAGTAAGTTTTATGATGGATTCATTACAAGAAGATTTAACCGTTACCGGAAAAGTAATGGCACATTTATTTGCCAGTACAACCGGCACCGATGCGGATTGGGTGGTGAAACTAATAGATGTTTATCCCGGCTTTGACAAGGAAAGTTTAATAATGAGTGGCTTTCATTTTCCTGTAGCTATGGAAGTATTTCGTGGCAGGTTCAGGAAAAGTTTTAGTAACCCAAGCCCACTCATACCAGGAAAGCCGGAGGAATTTGTAATAGATCTGCACAACATCAACCATACTTTTAAAAAAGGACATCAACTAATGATACAGGTGCAAAGCAGTTGGTTCCCTGTTATTGACCGCAACCCACAAAAATTTGTTCCCAATATTTTTGAAGCAAAAGAAACAGATTTCATCAAAGCAGAACAGCGTATATATTTCTCTGCTCAATTCCCAACTTATATTGAATTGCCGGTGATGAAAAATTAATAAAAAGAATTACAAATTTCAGTAAAGTAGAATACCCTATAAGCTAAGCATAGTCATAAACATTACTAAGCAAAGTCATAGTTGCCAACATAACCGGTTAGTAATTTTAAATGTAAAAACATTATACATTTTAAAAACATACGGTTATGAAAAGTTTATGCTTGTTAATCATTATTTTTTCTGCAATGGGATTAAATGCTCAAAAGTGGGAAAAGAACTACGATTTTGTTGACGATTGTATTTGTGGATTATCAAAAGTAAGTAAGAATGGAAAGATTGGTTATGCTGACAGGCAAGGCAAGGAAGTTATACCCCTACTATATAGCGAAGGCCTCACTTTTAATGAAGGCCTGGTAGCTGTAAAAAAAGAAAGCAAATGGATGTACCTTGACAGTACCGGTAAAGCCATTACCGAAGCCATCTATGATGATGCACTGGGGTTTGATAGCGGACTTGCAGTAGTAGCAAAAGGAGGTTTATACGGATACATTAACAACACCGGCGAGGTAGTGATTCCACTCCTGTTTTCAAATGCAAGGTCTTTTACAGAAGGACTTGCACCTGCTGCCAGTTTAAAAGGAAACTGGGGTTTTATTGATAAAAAAGGAGATTGGGTTATTAAGGCTCAGTATGGCTTTGTAGATAATTTCGCCAGCAACGAGGCAAGGGTAATGAAAGGTGATAAAGTTTTTTATATTGATAAAGCCAACAAAGTTTTACATGAATAACCTTTGGGTGGCTATGATAACATTACTAATCACAATCCGCAAAATAAAGTGCATTAGGATTTGTATAAGCAAAAAAAAAGGGCCAGGATAGAAATCCAGCCCGTTTTAAAATCCAATATCCTATGAAAAACCAGAGCGAATGTATGATGCCTCATTCAAATGGTTTAGAAAAGATTAGTAAGCGGTTGATTTGAACTATTAAATGGCATTACCCGGCCTTAACAGACTGATTTTTAAACAGTAGAAGAAAATTAGATAACCCTTGCTGAACAGAGAAAGGATAAGATGGATTAAGAGGTGCCTGAAATAATATTGCCACCTCCATTTAGAATTTGATATCTTTTTAGAGACCAGGTAAATAGTAAGGAGTGTGACAACCAGAAAAAAATCAACATTTATACGCGGATGCTTTAAAAATAAATTTACCCTCGTACCCTTGGATCAATAACACTGTATAAAACGTCTGCCAGCATATTGATTACAATGAAGATACAGGCACTTATTAAAACGGATCCCATCACAACGGGATAGTCTAATTTCTCCAGTGCATCTACAGTTATTTTCCCTATGCCCTGCCAACCAAAAATATATTCTACAAAAAAAGCACCGGCAAGCAATTCGGCAAACCAGCCTGTAATGGCCGTTACTACCGGGTTAAGGGCATTGCGTAGTGCATGACGAATAACAATTGTACGCCTGCTCAAACCCTTGGCATAGGCTGTTCTGATATAATCCTGGTTAAGTACATCCAGCATGGAACTTCGGGTAAGTTGTGTTATGATGGCCAGCGGTCGAATGCCTAACGTGAAGGCCGGCAATATAAGATTCTTCATGGTAAAGTAGCGTTCTCCGGTTACCTCATCTATGTCAAACCAGCTACCTGTAAGTTGCAAGCCTGTATAAGGATGCAGCACTACCCCAAAAAAATAAGCGATTATAATCGCCATAAAAAAAGAAGGAGCTGATATACCGGCAATACTGGCAAATACAGCAGACGTATCAATCCAGCTGCCTTTATTTATTGCCGCCAAAACACCTAAAAAAATACCGGCAATGGCAGCAAACAGCATGGCAGCAAAGGCCAGCAAAAGTGTTCCTGGCAAGGCTTCCATTAAAACCAATCCCACGTTCTTTTTTGTCTGATAACTTTTTCTGAGATAAGGAATCTTCAATCCAATTTTGGTAGTACCACCGGCAAAAACACCTTGTAATTTTTTGTTGGTGATATCATCTGCTGTATGTATACACAAGGGTGAAACATCATTCAGGTATAAAAAAAACTGCTTCCATTTGGGCTGATCCAAGTACAGTTCTTTACGGATATTATCCATTGTTTTTTTGTCGCCAGTTTGCCCCATCATCATCCGGGCAGGATCTCCAAAACCTTGAAAGATTACAAACACCAGCACTACAACGCCCAGCAAAACCAGCATAGCGTAATATATTTTTTTTAACAGCTGTTGCAATTGCCAATATTTAATAATGATGGTTTAAAGAATGCAGTTCTTATTGTAACAGCACTTTCATATTTGCCCAGCTATATTTTTGTTGCACAACAGGCCCCTTCATCACAAAAATTGTTGGATTGGCCCTTGCAGCAGTTTTGATGGCTATGCCATCGCAGGTGTACACTGGTAAGTTAAAATTGTGCTGCTCATTTATAAATGCCTGTATCCTTTTTGTATCAGCAGTAACAATATAGATAGGCATATTTTGCTGTTTTGCTTTTTTTGCAATATCTGTAAACACACTTATCCATTTTTCTCCCTCACCTTCCAGCTCTTTAACAAAAAATAAATAATAAGCAGGCTTGTTTAAAATCGTTTCTGTAGAATCTGCACCCGAAGAATCCGCTAAAATAAAATCATTTATTTTAGGCGCATTGTTCACTCCTTTTTGCACAAGTGTTTCTTTACGCTCTACAAATTTCCAGGTACTATCGGGCAGGCTTGTTACAGCAAATTCCTTTTTCTCTCCTGCTTTTTCATAAACAAATCCATACGAGTATTTATCGGGGATGGCATCTGCAGGCATTTTACGAAGCTCCAGTAAATTATTACCCTGTTTGTAAGGCAGACAGTCAATTAAAGGCAAATGATCAATAACATACATTTGTAAAAAACCGGTAGCAATCACTGCAATCAATACAATAGCAAGTGGCAACAGTTCCTTAAACAGTGGCTTGATATATCCCTGCTTTAGTATCAGGAAAATAATCAGCACCAGCAGAATAATATCTTTTGTAAAGGTTTGAATCGGCGTTAGTGGAATACAATCTCCAAAACAACCGCAACTGCGTATTTTGCCGCTAAACAACACATAACTTGTTAAAAAAGTAAAAAACAACGTTAATAAAAACAACAGGCGCAGTACGGTTTTTTTTCTCCAGCCAACTAATAAACCAACACCCAATGCCACTTCCAATACGATCATTAACAATGAAATCAAAAACGAGTAGCTATGCATCCAGTTTACAACAGTCACCAGGTAACCTTCGCTGGCCCATACTTCAAAAAACTCCTGCATTTTATAATTTAACCCAAGTGGATCGATGGCCTTCACTAATCCGGAAAAAATAAAGAGGACACCTACTAATATTCTTGCTACAGCTACTGATATTTTCATAAAATATTTTTTTTTACGCTCATTAATCAAATGCAATTGCTTCAATTGCTTCAATTGATAACGAATATTTAAGCCACAAATTTCACTTTATATAATTTCATTGGCGATGCATTATGACAATATCAATGCAAAAACCGCATAGTTTATAATGTCATAAAAATTGGCATCTATTCCTTCACTCATAAGTGTTTTGCCATCGTTGCTTAGTATCTTTTTTATCCTCAACAGTTTCGCCAATATCAGGTCTACAAAACTTTCCTGACTCATGCTGCGCCAGGCTTCGCCATAGTCGTGATTTTTATCCATCATGAGTGCTTTGGCTATTGCTACTTTCTCTGTATACAAACTTGCTACAGTTTCCACCGGCAAATCTTCGACTGTTTCATCCTTTATATCCAATTGAATAAGGCCAATAATAGCATAGTTTAAAATACCCTTAAACTCACTCACCATATCATCGTCAATCCGTTGCTCTCCTTTTTCCTGGATAGTGCGGATACGCCTGGCTTTTATGTAAATCTGATCAACTACCGAAATTATCCGGTATACCCGCCAGGAAGTGCCATAATCTGCTGCTTTATGTAAAAATATTTCCTTGCAGCTAAGTACTGCCCTGTCGTATTGCTCATTGGTGTTCATAGTAAACTGAATGTATATACTTTTGTTATCTTCAAAAATACCGTTTAAAGCTGATGTACACAATTAACTGCAAAGGAAAATTATTGGTGATTGACCAGCCTTGGGTTATGGGCATAATTAATGCTACACCCGATTCTTTTTTTGAAGGACATTTATCAAAAGAAATGGACAGCATTGTAACGCTGGCAGGTACTATGCTGGCAGATGGAGCAGCTATCCTTGACATTGGCGGACAAAGCACTAAACCAGGCAGTAAAAAAATATCTGCTGAAGAAGAAATCAACAGGGTGATACCTGTGATAGAAGCCATTGCACAACAGTATCCGGACGCCATCATTTCGGTTGACACTTTTTACAGTGCCGTTGCCATCGCGGCGGTAAAAGCTGGTGCCTCTGTTGTTAATGATGTTAGTGGCGGCACAATGGATCATGATATGTTGAATGTAGTTGCTGATTTAAAAACGCCTTTTATCTGCATGCACATGCAAGGCACACCGGAAACCATGCAGCAGCAAACTGTTTATCAAAATGTGGTTACAGATGTACTCGATTATTTAAGTCGACGGGTGGACAGTTGCAGAAAGGCAGGTATCAACGATGTGATTGTTGATCCTGGTTTTGGTTTTGGTAAAACCATCCAGCAAAATTTTCATTTATTGAAAAACCTTTTGGCCTTTAGCATACTGGATACGCCTTTGCTGGTTGGGCTATCCAGGAAAAGTACTATTTACAAAACCCTAAACCTTACTGCTGCAGAAGCGCTCAACGGCACTACCAGTTTAAATACCATCGCTTTGTTGAATGGTGCCTCCATATTGAGGGTACATGATGTAAAGGAGGCCTGGCAGGCTGTACAGCTTGTTGAGGCTTATAAGAAAGCGTGATTTTTTTTATGGTTCAGGTCGCTTTAGCGCCCCGACCTGGTAAAAAAAGCACTCCATTTTTTTATGGTTTAGGTCGCTTTAGGGTTCCGACCCGATAAAAAAAGCACTTCATTTTTTTTATGGTTCAGGTCGCTTTAGCGTTGCGGCCCATCATAAAACATCACTTCATTTTTTTTATGGTTCAGGTCGCTTTAAGGTTCCGACTCCATATAAATAGCACTCCATATTTTTTATGGTTCAGGTCGCTTTAGCGCCCCGACCCATAAAAAAAGCACCTCATTGCTGAAGTGCTTTTTAACTATTTAGAATACTTTATTTAATTGGAGGCTTTTGATCCTTTTGTGCTTTTTGAGCAGAATCCATCATTTTCTTTTGCATTGCTTCCATTTTAAGCCTTTCCAAATCAGCTTCAACCCTTGCCTGTGCAGCGGTGATTACATCTACAATTTCTACTTCAAATACTAGGTTAGCATTAGGTTTAATATCTGCACCTGCACCTTGTGAACCATATGCCAGCGCAGATGGTATATACAGGTTTGCTTTTGAACCTTTTTTCATTAAAGTTAAACCATCTGTCCAGCCCTTGATAACACTGCCTTGTGTTCCTGCCGGAGCACCCATATTAACAGGCAACGCTTCTGTATGATTGAATTTAGGATCTTTATTTGAATCAAATACTTTTCCATCTTCTAATGTTTTACCGGTGTACATCACTTTTAATACTTTAGATGTATCAATTGCATCACCGGCACCTTCTGTAAGCATTTCAACATAAGTACCCAAAGGTGCTTTAGATGCTTTGATGTTATTTTTCGCCAAATAATCAGCGATCGTTTTATCATCTTTCTTTAATTGTTCGATACCCTTAATTGAATCTTTAGCTTTAGCCATTACCATCTGCGACTTGTAAGCGCTGTCGGCAGATTCCCTGTTGGTGAAGATGTTAACAATTTTGTAGTGGGCTATAATATGACCGCCTTTTTTTATGAAAGGAGGTAATTGTCCGCCTTGCTTCATTAAGCTATCAGTTACTTGCTTAACTACAATACTATCCCCCTTGCGAATCTGTCTAAATATTTTGTAATAAACAGGAGGTAATGCAGCAGAATCCAAACCCACAATCTGGTTAGAAAAATCTTTAGAAGAGAACAACACAGTGTCTTTGTTGGTTCCTTTGTAGGTTTGATCAAATGCTATTTCAAAGAAATCACCCGTTTTGATAACAGAATCTTTTCCGTTAGAAATAATTTTGTACTCCATACCACCTTCTGTTTTTTTAAAAGGCTGTGCACAACTTGCCAGCAGCAACGCAGCTACTGCAACGAAATAAAAAGAATGCTTCATTGTTGATTTTTATTTTTAAAATTGATAATTACTTAATTGTTCTTTATTCTCCTTCATAGCGGAAATAAACTTAGCCACTACTTCTTCTAAAGGTTCTTTATTCTGACCACCGGCCGCATTAAAGTGCCCGCCGCCATTAAAATATTTTCTGGCAAATGTGTTTACATCAAACCCATCTTTACTCCGGAAAGAACTTTTGCATTCCTCTCCCCTGTCAATAATAATTGCGGCCAGTTTTATACCCTTTATGCTCAGCGGATAGTTTACCAGGCTTTCGGTATCGCCTGTAACAATGTTGAATTTTATCAGGTCCTGCTGTGGTATTGCAATTAAAGCAGTATTGTATTCATAAAAAACTTCCATCCGGTTTAGCAATACATTACCTATAAAACGGAACCTGTTTTCAAGAAAATTATCAAACAGGTTTTCATGAATTTTGCTATGGCTAAGACCTTTGTCTTTTAAATGAGCGATCATCCTGTGTACACTTGCCGTGGTAGAAGGAAAACGAAAAGAACCGGTATCAGTCATTACACCAGCGTACAGACATTCGGCAACTGCTTTATTTATTAACTGATCATTACCCGAATTGATGATAAAATCGTACACCATTTCGCAGGTACTGCTTTTACCGGTATCACTTACACCATAGGCAAACTTATCTACTTGTGGCTCCTGGTGATGATCTATTAAAATACGTTTAGCATTGCTTGCGCCCAGCTTTTCTTCCATGCGCTTGGTACGGCCAAGTGTATTAAAATCCAGGCAAAAAATCCAGTCTGCGGCGTCAATTGCTGCATCTGCTGCTGCAGTTTGCCGGTCGTAATCAAGCACATTTTTAGAGGCCGGCATCCAGTTTAAAAAACTGGCCCAGTTAGTGGGAGAAACAACTTGCACAGTATGACCTAACTGCATCAAAAAATGATACAGGCCAAGTGAAGAACCCATCGCATCGCCATCCGGCTTTTGATGGGTGGTAATTACCACCTTTTTAGGTGTATTTAATTGCGGGAAAATTTCTTGTATAGATTGCATAAAGCGGCGCAAAAGTAACGGTTAGTTTTCAGTTTGCTACTAGTTTTTTAAACTGTTGTGCTAAAGGAATCAAAAAAACAAAACAAAAGGATTTATATTTGCGGCTCAAAAACAAAAAAATGAGTAACAGAACATTTACCATGATTAAACCGGATGCAACAGCAAACGGACATACAGGTGCCATCCTGGCAATGATAAACGCAGCAGGTTTTAGAATAGTTGCACTTAAAATGCTGCATCTTTCAGCTGAAAAAGCAGGCGAATTCTATGCCGTTCATAAAGAAAGACCATTTTATGGCGAACTGGTTGAGTTTATGAGTCGTGGCCCAATTTCTGCAGCAATTCTCGAAAAAGAGAATGCAGTAGCAGATTTTAGAGCACTTATTGGTGCTACCAACCCAGCACAAGCAGCGGAAGGAACAGTAAGGAAATTATACGCCACTTCAATTGGCGAAAACGCTGTTCACGGAAGTGACAGCGATGAAAACGCAGCAATCGAAGGCGATTTCTTCTTTAGCAAACTGGAGCAGTTTTAAATAAATTGTTTCTTTGAGATAAATAAAAAGGATGCTTATTTATTAGGCATCCTTTTTATTTGGGTATAATTGTCAAATTTGTAAAGTTAATTTTAGGATTAGTGATACTTAAAGTAAATGACAAGTGAATGCGGCCTTGAATAAAAAGTGCTAGAAATTTTCCACATCAGCCGTTAAGAAATCATCCGCCGCGGCGGATTGAGCCGGCACAATCTTTAAATCATTTAACTCTTCCGGCGAGTTCCTTGATTTTAGGTTGATGTGGAAAATTTCACCTGTCCCGAAAGTCGGGAGCCTTTTTATTCACAGCCCCGTCCGACTGGCGTCAGCCGGGCGGGCTTGATCTTTTTTGTTACTTTTTTGCATCAACCTGTCCCGAAAAAATCGGGAGGCAAAAAAGTAAATAGAGTCTAACTCAATATCGAAGAGGCTTTGCGAACTAAGTACTTAATCCTAATTAATTCTATCCCATCAATAACCCTGCAATAGTGGCTGATAGATAAGAAGCAAGCGTACCGCAAACAAGCGCTCTCATACCCAGTTTGGCAAGGTCTGCCCTGCGTTCGGGGGCCAATGCACCAATACCACCAATCTGCATCCCTACAGAACTAAAGTTGGCAAAACCACAAATGGCAAAACTTACAATAATCAATGCTTTTTCTGAAATAACGTTTTGGTAGCCTTTCACCATTTGGCCTGCTGCATTGGGCACCATGGTTTGGGTAAGATCGCTGAATGCAACAAATTCATTGATGGTTAATTTTTTGCCCAGCATGGTAGCCACATTGGCCACATCTGCCGTAGGCACACCCATTGACCAAGCCATTGGCGAAAATATTTTACCAAAAATCCAGTCGAGGGTTAAACTAAAATCCAGTTGAAGCAATATGCCCAGCTTCTGCAATAAAAAATTGATTAAGGCAATCAATCCTAAAAAACCAATCAACATGGCAATTACATTCATGGATATTTTCATGCCATCACCGGCACCATGACTGATGGCATCAATAACATTGGTGTAAGGCGTTTTTACTTCCAGTTTTACCTTACCCATTGTTTCACTTTCTTCCGTCTCCGGCCAAACAATTTTAGAAATTACCAGGGCTGCAGGCGCTGCCATTAAACTGGCTGCCAGCAAATATTCTGCCTTGGCGCCAAAACTTACATACACAACTAATATACCACCGGCAATACAGGCAAGGCTACCGCTCATGCTGGCGAGTAATTCACTTTTAGTCATCCCTTTTAAATAAGGACGGATCATTACCTGTGCTTCCACCTGACCTACAAAGGCACTGGCAACATTGCTCAAAGCCTCTGCGCCACTCACTTTCATTACCTTGTTCATTGCCTTTGCAACCAATGAAACGATGCGCTGCATTACGCCAAAATGATAAAAAATGGCAACCAGCACACACACCAGGATAATGGTGGCCAATACACTAAAGCCAAAAATAAATACGCCTGGTGTACCATAAGGAATTGAACCACCTGCCCGATTGTCTGCCATCAAACCACCATAAACGAAAGCTGCACCTTCTTTGGCAAAGGCCTCAATATGAGTAATAATGCTGCCAATTTTTTGGAAAAACGATTTTACTATAGGAACTTTTAAAATTAATAAGGCAATGGTAATCTGTAATAAAATTCCACTTACTACCAACCTGTAATTGATTCTTTTTTTGTTATTTGATATTAACCAGGCCAATCCTAAAATGAGAACGATACCAAAGAGTCCTTGAAAGCGCTGCATAAGCAAATAGTGGTTTTAGTTTTGAAAGATATAGAAATAATGCAGAACAAAAATATTTTCGATTATTGGCGCAGCTCATATAATAAATGCATTTACTTCATTTCACAATTATTGCATGTATTGCTTACTACATACAATGCTTTCCGGAATTTAAAATAAGACTAAACAGTTAAAGAAAAGTATTAACAAAAACGGGTGCAATTCAAATCAGATGGCTATCGGATTTGAATTGCACCCACAAAAATCCCGGCCAAAAAAGCTCGGGTTACCAATTATAATTTTCTGATAAAGATCTTTTTAAAATAAGCCTTATGCCCATGATCCTGTAGGGCGATTAGCCCGGTTTTAGCCAATCCATAATCCGGATGATCTTTCCATTTACCCGTTGTTTTTTTGTTAGTCCATGTGTCATCCCATGCCTGGAATTCTACAATTTTAGCTCCATTCAGCCAATGCTCCACATGGCCTTTATTGAAAACAATCTTGCTGGTATTCCACTCCCCCACCGGGTTTAGTTTTTTTTGATCATTGGTGAGATTCATTGCATAATCGGCCCCGGTTTTTTGCCAATCTTCCAGCTTCTCCGGAAAATCGATATCATCTATCAATTGATATTCCGGCCCCGTTTGGTAAGGCGCATTGTATTTTTTTCCTTCCACCACATGATACATCACTCCGCTGTTGCCTTCTTTTGAAATTTTCCATTCCCATTTTAATTCAAAATTGTCGAAGGTTTCATCGGTTACAATATCGCCGCCATGGGCATCGGCAGCAGCACCGAGGCAAACCATAGCACCGTCTTCAATAGCCCAGTTTTGTACAGGACCTTTTTTATTAAAACCATGCCAACCCTTTAATGTCTTCCCATCAAACAGCGCAATCCATTTTTCAGTGGCTGATGACTTTTGACATATACCATTGAAGGAAAATGCTCCTATCAGGAATAATAAAAAAGCAATCGTTTTTACAAGTTGATTTTTCATTTATCAAAGTTTTACTTTTTTATCAATTGCATTGCTTCAGGGTTCCAGCGGATTGCAGTATCCTGGGTATAACTGTCGTTGCATAATAATGCAGGGGCACAGGCCCTATAACCAAACACTGCATCTTCTGCAACTTTTCCACCATTTTTAATGGCATTAAAGAAGTTCACAAAATGGTCGTAAGGGCCGCCCTTGTAGTCCTTTTCAGCAGCAAACGTATATTCTTCCGGAGGTAAAATTCTTTTGCGTTCACTGACCGGTGTGCCGGCTTTCCGCATCTGTTCAATATAAAAGGGATCGTCGGACTCTGTGGCTTTATTTCTTTTTAAGGTCACCGAATCCCAGGTAACATCCATCGATCCTTCACTGCCTACCAATTTTAAATAGGTAGTACCGCTAGTGCCATCCACAAAATTGCAACGCAGCGATAAATTAAAAGGGGCATGCGCCTTGCTTTGCGGATAATCAAAGGTGCCCAACAATACATCGGGTACTTCACGCCCGTCTTTCCAGTAACGCAAACCACCTGCTGCATAAATTTTTTCGGGACCTAAAGAATTGGTAATAAAGTGCAGACTTGAAAAAAGATGTACAAAAAGGTCGCCAGCCATGCCGGTTCCGTAATCTGTGTAGTTTCTCCACCTGAAAAAACGGGTGGCGTCAAAAGGACGTTTGCTGGTATTACTTATATAGGTTTCCCAATCAACGTTTTGCGCAGATGCATCTGCAGGAATCGGGTATTGCCATGCACCGGTGGGTGAATGACGGGCCCAGAAACCTTCTGCATAATTCAGTTCGCCTATCGCACCTTCTGCTAATAGTTGTTTGGCTTTTTCATTACCCAAAGAAGAAACACCCTGGCTACCCACCTGGAAAATTTTGCCCGTTTCTTTTTGAGCCTTTATTACCGCCGGACCTTCTGTAATGGAATGCACCATTGGTTTTTCGCAATATACATGTTTGCCTGCCCGCATGGCATCAATGGAAATTTGCTGGTGCCAATGATCGGGCGTACCAACAATTACAGCATCTACATCTTTACGATTTAAAATTTCTTTGTAACTGCGGGTGGTGAAAATATCTGCACCCCACTTATCTTTTGCGTCTTTTAAACGACCGTCATACAAGTCGCAAACTGCAACCAGTTTTACTCCCGGAACCGTTAAAGCAGTAAGCGTATCCTGCGTACCCATGCCGCCTGCGCCTATCAATGCAATGTTAATTTTGTCATTTACACTGGCAGGCGTTCTTTTTAATGATGCATGAAAATTGGCCTTTTCTTCAGCAGCAAATACATTACTGCCTATAGCAACAATGGCAGAAGTAGCTGCTAGTTTTTTTATAAAATTTCTACGGGATGGTCCGGGAATTTGGTTCATGTAATAGTTATTATTATAGGTTATCAAAATATTAAAAATAATAGCAGATTTAGTCGAGCACTTTAATACGGATTTTTTTCCATCTTACTTTTATTCCGCCGCCATCATGAATTTGCAAAGCAATAAATCCTTCTCCTTTGCCAATCTTTTCATCTTTCAGTGATACCATCTGGTGACCGTTTAAAATACTTGTTACCTCATCACCCTTTACCAAAATTTTCATGGTATTCCATTTACCCATTTTTAACCATTGTTCATCTTCGGGTGTTGGTTGTATCAGCCAG
>Ga0163148_10001029_pt1 | contig 37376 bp, 38 predicted proteins | sample OliLakLV19MP7P2_FD_148606 | JGI IMG/M metagenome (GOLD analysis project Ga0163148, IMG submission 148606) | Freshwater microbial mat bacterial communities from Lake Vanda, McMurdo Dry Valleys, Antarctica- Oligotrophic Lake LV.19.MP7.P2 | ecosystem: Environmental > Aquatic > Freshwater > Lake >... | reverse complement strand
GGGCTTACATGGCTGACATTATGGAAACCAACCCAGATCACTCACCAAAGAGCTTACCATTACACGAGGTTTTTTATCTAAAATAATCTAAAAAAATCCGTGTCTCATCCGTGTCATCCGTGTTCCCTTCGCACACGGACGGCACGGATAAAAACATCTTATGCCAAGAATCGCTTTCAAAATGCAACTCCATCCCGGCCAGACCGAGGAGTACAAACGCCGCCACGACACGCTCTGGCCGGAACTCGCTGAGCTGCTTCGAGAAACGGGCGTCCGCGACTACTCCATTTTTCTGGATGAAGAAACACATGCGCTGTTCGGCGTTTTGGATATTGATGAACCTGCCCGTCTGGATGATTTGCCTAAGCACCCAGTGATGCAACGCTGGTGGGCTTACATGGCTGACATTATGGAAACCAACCCAGATCACTCACCAAAGAGCTTACCATTACACGAGGTTTTTTATCTAAAATAATCTAAAAAAATCCGTGTCTCATCCGTGTCATCCGTGTTCCCCTCGCACACGGACGGCACGGATGAGACACGGATAAAAAATAAAAACGCATGTTTATCTCCACCGAGATTCAGGAACACAACCATAAAAATCGCGCTGCCCACGACTTTCATTTTCAGCACCTCGCCGAGTTACTAAATCGAAAAGGCATTGAAATTCAAGGAGTTATTGAAAAAATAAAGGCGTTTCAAATTGCCATTCCTTCCTGGGCGCTAGGGACGGGCGGCACGCGCTTCGGGCGATTTCCGGGGGGCGGCGAGCCACGCAGTTTGGAGGAAAAAATTGAGGACGTAGGGCTTTTGCATCAACTCAATAGGTCCTCGGATTCCATTTCGCTGCACATACCCTGGGATATCCCGCGCGACCCTGCGGCATTGCAAAGCCAACTGAAATCATTCGGTTTGAAAATAGATTCCGTCAATTCCAACACCTTTCAAGACCAGCCAAACCAGCCGCTTTCCTACAAATTCGGTTCGCTGTGTCATACTGATGCTGCTGTAAGCAAGCAGGCGATCGAGCACAATATCGCTTGTATTGAACACGGTAAATCTTTGGATTCCAAGGTGTTGACTGTTTGGCTGGCTGACGGGTCCAATTTCCCCGGACAGCAACATTTCCGTCAGGCTTGGCAGCGCACCGCCGATTCGCTCGCAGAGATATATCGAACCATGCCGGGCGACTGGACGATGCTCATTGAGTACAAACCTTACGAACCGAATTTTTACTCCATGGTGATTCCGGATTGGGGCACCTCGTATTCACTTTGCCAGCACCTCGGAAAAAACGCTCATGTGCTGGTTGACTTGGGCCACCACTTGCCCAACACGAACATCGAACAGATCGTAGCCCGGCTCATGCACTTCGGACGGCTCGGTGGGTTTCATTTCAACGGCTCCATGTATGGCGATGACGATCTCACTACGGGCAGCATCAAACCCTACCAGTTCTTCCTGATATTCAATGAATTGGTGGATGCTATGAACGATTCGACGGTGAAAAATCCACCTTTGGCCTGGATGATTGATGCCAGTCACAACGTCAAAGACCCGCTTGAAGACCTGCTGCAATCTGTACAGAATATCCTTAGTACTTACGCCAAAGCCTTGTTGGTGGATCGAGTAATGCTTTCTGCGGCTCAGGAACAGAACGATGTAGTAACTGCAGAGGAATTGCTTCGAGACATCTTTGCGACGGATACTCGAGCACTTGTGGCCGAGGCTGCCCGTCAGGCTGGTGCTGCGCTGGACCCAATTGCAGTGTATCGCGATTTGGGCATTCGGGAGAAATTGATTGGGCAACGGGGTAAAAAAAGCCTGGCAACTGGACTCTAAAATCCGTGTCTAATCCGTGTGATCCGTGTTCCATTCGCACACGGATCACACGAAAGGGACACGTTTTAACACAAATTATGATCCTCCTCCTTGACATCGGCAAGACCAACAAAAAATGCTTCGTTTTCGACGAGGACTATCGGATTGTATTTGAAAAAACGACCCAACTTGCCGAAACCCAAGACGAAGATGGCGAGTCTTGTGAAGATTTGGATTTGCTGCAAAATTGGGTTTTAGCCTCTGTCCGGGAAATTTTGAGCGACGAGCGTTTTCAAATCCGTGCAATCAATGTCACAACTTATGGCGCGAGCTTTGTCCATCTTGATTCCGAGGGCAGGCCACTCACACCCTTGTACAATTACCTCAAGCCCTTTCCAGAGGCGCTGCGAAAACAGTTTTTTGACACCTACGGGGAGGAGGGAAAAATCGAGATCGAAACGGCTTCGCCCATTCTGGGAAGCCTGAACTCGGGCTTGCAATTGTACCTGATACAGCATCATAAACCATTGATTTTTAGGCAGATAAAATGGTCGTTGCATTTGCCGCAATATGTAGTTTACATCGTCGGAAGGGTTTTAAACCCTTCCGACGATCCAGAATTAAAGGCCAGCGAGATCACCAGCATCGGCTGCCACACTATACTCTGGGATTTTCGGAAAAACGACTACCACGATTGGGTTAAAGCAGCGGACATCGCTGATAAATTTCCACCTATAAGACCTTCAAATACTACTTTCCCAATCACCAATCACCATTTACCAATCAACATAGGCACAGGTTTGCACGACAGCTCGGCTGCCCTAATTCCCTATCTAGCGTGTTTTGAAGAACCCTTCGTGTTGATTTCCACAGGTACCTGGTGCATTTCGCTCAACCCATTCAATCAGGAGCCGCTCACACCAGAGGAACTCGCACAGGATTGCTTATGTTACCTGAGCTATGAGGGGAAACCAATAAAAGCCGCCCGGTATTTTGGTGGGCACGAGCATGAAAAAATGGCGAAAAAAATGGCGGAGGAATTTGATGTGGCGGAGGATTTTTACCGGCAACTTACACTTCCCGTCCCGAGCACTCGGGATAAAATTTCGGGAAGTTTGGAAACCAGTTACTTCAGTTTCATGCGCCAACTCATTGAAAAACAAACCGTTTCGACAAGATTGGCTATCGGAAACACACCCATCCGGCGTATTTTTGTGGATGGCGGTTTTTCCAGGAATGAAATCTACATGGCCCTGATGGCAGCGGCTTTCCCGGAAATGGAAGTCTTCGCGGCTGAAGTCGCCCAAGCTACGGCACTCGGAGCAGCTATGGCAATTCACGGTAGCTGGAATGAAAAGCCGGTGTCGAAAGACTTGATCTCGCTCAAAAAAATCCGTGTCTAATCCGCGTCATCCGTGTGCCAATGGAACACGGATCACACGGATTTAAAAGACTTTTTATGAAACTGAGTTACAACTCGAACTACCCCTCTATTGACGACTTTCGCGAACGCGCCCAGCAACGCATCCCGCGTTTCGCCTTTGAATATCTGGATGGTGGCTGCAATGAAGATGTGAACCTGCACAAAAACACCGCAGAACTACGCGAGGTAGAACTGAAACCTTATTACTTAACCAAACACATCGGGTCGGACTTAAAAACCGAGCTTTTTGGCCACGTTTACGATGCTCCTTTTGGCATTGCGCCTGTTGGTTTGCAAGGCCTTATGTGGCCCAATGCGCCGGAGATATTGGCCAAAGCCGCCAGGGAGCACAACATCCCATTCGTGCTGAGTACCGTCACTACATCCAGCATCGAAAGGATCGGTAAATTGACAGATGGCAATTTCTGGTTTCAACTCTATCATCCTGCCGACAACGCCCTGCGCGACGACCTTCTTGACCGCGTTGAGGCAGCAGGATGCAAAGTCCTGGTCATTCTTAGTGACGTGCCGACATTTGGATACCGTCCCCGTGACATTCGAAACGGATTGGCAATGCCGCCCAAAATGACTTTGCGCAATGTGTTGCAAATCATGGGAAAACCGAATTGGGCAATTCAAACCCTGCTGCACGGGCAACCCAACTTTGCCAACATGAAAAAGTACATGCCCAAAAACTTGGATATGAAACAGTTGGGTGTATATATGAACCAGACCTTTTCTGGCAGAATGAACGAGGAAAAAATCGCTCCGATCCGTGAACGCTGGAAAGGAAAAATCGTGCTGAAAGGAGTGGCAAGCGAGGAAGACACAGCCCGGGCAATACGCTTGGGTTTGGACGGTATTATTGTGTCCAATCACGGTGGCAGGCAGCTGGATGCTGGTCAGTCCTCTATCAAGTCGCTCGCCCCAATTATTAAGAAATATGCCGGACAAATCAAGATCATGCTGGACAGTGGCATTCGCTCCGGCCCGGACGTGGCCCGGGCGTTGGCAAGCGGGGCAGAATTTACGTTCCTCGGCAGGTCGTTCATGTATGGGGTAGCTGCATTGGGAAAATCAGGCGGCGATCATACTGTTGCCATATTGAAGACCCAGTTGAAACAAGTTATGGAACAAATTGGCTGTGAGCAGGTTACAGACCTTCCCAAGCATTTGATATGAACGATGAACGATGAACACCGGGCGTGTCCAGTTCATCGTTCATCGTTCAATGTAATAGTCCCAGAATCCCCGCAAGCATCAGCACCACACCCGAAATAATGCCCGCATAGTGCTCCAGTGCGTGCCAATTGGCGAGCGAAAGTCCGTGCCACACCAGTTGCACCCACACTACCATACCACCCACTGTGGTAACGGTGTAAAGTGCTGACAAATTGAAAACCGCCCATCCGCCGTGTGTGCCAGCCACGAGAAAAAACGCTCCAATTTCGAGGCAAGGCGAGAGGAACATCGCGGAAGCGAGCGCAACAATCATTTGTTTCTCAGGGAGTTGCAAGGGCAATTGGCCGTGCAGGTGAAAGTGTCGGTGGTAATAGTGCCTCCAGATGAATACTACGCCAAGGGTGATAAGCAACACAGGCGCGGCGGTTTCCATAAAAGTTTCGGCCCAGGAAGAAAGTTGCCAGCCTGCCAGACTGATCAACAGGCCAATCAGCACAGTGCTGAGCGCATGTGCGCTGCCAGCCCAAAGGGTGATGCGCGAGGCTTTGGCAGCTGTCCAGCCCGCCCTCTTTCCAATAGCAACGATTGGAAGCCAGTGATTGGGGATGGCAGCATGGAGCAGGCTGAGGGCAAGGCTTCCGAGCAGGAGGTCAGTGGTCATTTTGTCGCTTCAGTTCACGTTTTTAGTAGGATAAGCAATTGACTAAAATGCAAAAATAGCGCGTTCCTGCTGGGCAGAGTTGATTGTTTTTTAATTCGCAATTGATTCGCAAATGAAACGCATTGTGCAAAACTTGCATTTCAAAGCACTTTTTTACCATAAAACCAATCCCAATCTCATGAAACTCACCAATTGGGTCAAAAACATCGCTGTAGAACTTTGGGAAGGCGTGATGCTCAAAATCTGGAGAGGACTTAGCCCCGACAAATTTTTTCCCTTCGTAGGCCGACATTTCTTTTACCTCATCTGGATACTGCTCGTTCCTATAATCCTCTATTTTATGGCGCAGGGACGTGAGCTGTTCACGGGTCTTTTTGACGATACCAACTTTTTTAGCGGTTTTCAGGCATCTTTCCTGCTTGCGGTCTATTTCGCGCAGGCGATGGCTATCATTTTGCTTCCCCGCCCATTGTTCAGATCAGTAAAGTTCCAGGATTGGGGCAAGCTTCGCTATCCGGCGGCCCTCAACAATCCCGGTCTAACCTATTTGCTCAGCGCACTGCCCGTAGTGATGTTTGGGCTGGTGATGATAAAAGTTCAAATTGACCGAATCCCCCATTGGGCCTGGTGGCTGATCGTGCCTACTTTGGGACTTGCGTTTATCTTTTCAGCGCGTTTTGAAGCCAAATGGAAACTCAGGATGCGCACGACCTTGCTTATCATGCTGGCAAACATCGTGGTCTGTGGGCTTTTGGTAAGTTGGATTGAGAAGCGAGAACCGTTTTGGAATTACTTTATCGTTGGCACCTGCCTGATGATCCAAATGGCCCTCATTGGCGGGCTGAGCAAGCGCATTAACGAAGATTTCCGATTGGCCACCAATGCCGACGACTCTGTTGCCACAACGGGCCAAGTAAAAATCCGTGCTTATGACAAGTTGTATTTCTGGAGCACCATTCCGATATTGGCACTGGTGATTTTTTTCATGACCTGCCCAAATTTGGAGGCGCCCACTCCTACCTTCATGTTGCTGCTGCTTACAACCTTTTACCTGATGTTCACACGGGTTATCAGTGCGTTGTATGTATATCGAATCAAATGCGCGGGATTCAAATGCCTCAAAGTATGGGTGTTTTTTGTGCTGATGGCCTTTTTTCTGGGGGTTGTCTTTTTTGTAAAATCGGGCATACACAACATCCGAACGATTCCTTGCACCGTAATGGAATGCAAAGACCGCGCCTCGCTCGATGAGTGGTTTGAGGCCTGGTGGGCGCAAAACCAATTCGATACCGCAGCGACAGAAATTCCGGTTTACCTCGTGGCCGTTCAAGGCGGCGGAAGTCGTGCCGCCCTCTGGACGAGCGAAATGCTCAACCGATTGGAGGTGGAAAGCGGTTACGAGTTCCACAAACATTGTTTTGCCATTACATCTGCTTCTGGTGGCTCGGTCGGCACCGGGGCAACCTTGGCCTTGTGGCGCTTTGCCGAGGAGAACGAATCGCTCGTAAACAGCAACCCGGGGGGGCAGCCCAAAGACAGTCTCTACTTGAATTTTGCGAAAGGGGCCTTCCAGCGCAATTACCTCAGCGGTTCATTCTTCGACATATTTATCTGCGAAATCGGAAGTCGGTTTATGTTTGGGAAAAAAGACCGCGGCAGCCGCAACTACCGTCTCCAAAAAGACGAAGCGCTGGGTTTTGGAGCTGGCCTGGAGCGGGGGTTCTACCCGGAGCCATCGAAGCTTTCGATGCGCATTTACCAACGACTGCGCCTCTGGGACAAGGGCGACGCACCCGAACTTTCCGTGGATGGCTTCAAGGTGAAGAACTACCCATTCATGGAATACCTGAGTTGTTGGTACGATGGGCCCAAAAAAACAAAAGCCACCCTGCCGCTTTACCTGCCCATCAGCACCAACATTCAAACAGGAAAATCTGCGTTCAGCAGCCCTGTCCGAATGGACTCGCTCGTGTTCACCGACGCGATTGATGTGTTGGCTGCCGTGGAGAGATCAGACCCGGAACGCAAAAACAGAACACTCAGCATGGTAGGTGCTACCAACCTCAGCGAACTTTTCCCATTGATGAGCGCCTTCACCTATATTCCAAAATCGGGCAATTATATTGACGGCGGCACTTATGAAAATATGGGCTTGCAATTGCTTCAACAGATATATTTTTGGCTCGACAGAAAGCGCGAACGTGACCCCCGCATGGCGAAAGTCCGCGTCCGTGTTATCTATTTGATCAACAATCAATTGGAAACAGCCAATTTCCCCAAACTCGACCGCGTGTCGCAAGCGGTATCTCCGCTCAAACACGCGAGCAGCACCACCATCAATGGACGAACCACTTATTTCACCAAACGAATGGCCTACGATTTGAGTCCGCTCGACACCCTGCATACGCTCTTTTTGCAAGCCCGCGAGCCAAAAGAAACGGACTTGCGCATCCCGCTCGGTCGCTGGCTTTCGCGGCGTTCGGTGCGGCTTACAAAAGAGCGTGCCGACTTCTTTAGCGATGATATAAAAAAAATAGTTGCGCCGCTTAAGTAATGCCTAAACCTCGCAGGTTTTGAAAAACCTACGAGGTTTCAAAAACTTTATCAACAATTGTCATGGACATACAAATGAACATCAAGCCCATAGTGATAATGCTCCTAACCGCATCGCTCTGGCTTGCGGCGGGCTGCAATCTTTTGAAAAACAATGTGGACAATGTGGATATCAGCAAATTCCGCACAAAAAACCAGGCCCATATTGACAGCCTGCTGCGCAGCGCAAGCAGAAGTGCGGCCCTTGGTATTGCCGATACAGCCCAATTGATTACCAAAAACCTGCTCATTGGCCTCAAAGGCTCCATGGATACCCTCGACCCTGACTTTCAAAAACTCAAACTCAAAATCGAGGAACTCGGCAATTTGTCGGAAGCGCAACTTGACTCCATTGGAAGCAAACTTGAATCGCGGCTAAATAGCTTGAAGGACAATATCAAAGACGAGGACTTGAAAAAATTCCTCATCAGTATTATTGAGGAATCCACCGGCAAACTAAAAAAGCAAACGAAGACCCTGCTGAGCGACATGATTCAAAACGCGCTCAATGACTTCGACGCGGAAACCGCAAAGCAGAAAGTGCAAATCATCCTCAATGGTGCACTCGGGGATAGCACGAGGATCAAGGCTCAATTGTTGGTCAACAGTGCGCTACAACCAACCGTTGACTCGATCATGGCTCGGGTCGAGAAAATCGTTCACAAAGATGTGCCATTTGTACAACGACAGGCAAAAAACCTGTTGTTTGCCCTGGCGGCATTGTCCGCTGCAATTATTGGCTGGGTGTGGTACCAGCGTCGGCGCTATGCCCGATTGGTAAGCGTCTTGACGTATGAAATTGATAAAATCCCTTCTCAGACACTGTATGACGAACTGACCAAGCGGATTCGGAATGAAGCACAGAAAAACGACTTGGAGCCGCTTTTGAGGGAAATTTTGAAGGAGCAGGGAATCAATACTTGAAATTGGGTCTATCAAAACTCAATCTCCGTATCCTTTATCACCCGCCCTCCTTTCGTCTGCATTCGCAGGGTGTATTTGCCAGGGTCAAGGTTAAACACCTCCAGGCGGAGGCTGCTGCGGTGTTCGCCGGCCTTCATCAACTCTTCCTTGGAGACTTGTTTGATGAGCTTGCCCGCGCCGTCGAGCAACACCATGATTGTGCGCTCATCTTTTTCCAGATAGTAGCGGAAATTGCCTTCAATTACCAATGCTTTGCCCAGCTCCGCAGGTCGCCCGGGCACTGTTTCGACTACGCTGTGGCGGATGCGGTAGCCGGGCACTTCCTTGCCCAGTTGTTCGGCAACAAATTTGGTCAACTCCGAGTCGCCGATAGAGCCGAGCGATTGCCCGTTGGTGAGGCACCACACCGCGGTTTGGGCTTCCGCTAGGTCAGTTTTGCCTTTCTCTTGCATGAATTTGAGCAAGTTACAAACCGTAGCAGGGGCGAGGGCGCCTACCGAAAATGCCGACCCGGCACTTGGAGAATTATCGCCCGCCTGTGTGCAAAAAGTTTTCAGCGAGGCCTCGACGGGTGTTTTGGCCATAACGGCAAGCAGCATTTCTTCGGCAACCACGAGCGTTTGCTGGGCAGAGTCGGCAGGTTCCATGAGCTGTCCTTGCGGGATGCGCAAGCGCAGGTATTGGCCGCGCAGGTTTTTGCACACGATCTTGATGGCCTCGCCCTGATGGCCGCCTTTTCCCTCGATCTGGATGCTGACGAGTTTTTTGGCGAGGGCGTCTTTCAGGTCAAAAACGTTGGTGGGTTTGGCGGTTTTTTGAGCAGAAAGGAGGTTGGAAAAAAAGAATAGGAGCAGGGTAGCGGAGAGCAGTTTGTACATACGAGATGTTTTTTGCTGGGGAACGACCCATGCTCGAAGATATTTTGGGCATTAACTTAAGGCTATGGTTCGGTTTCCCCAACGGGTTCTCGCCCAGTTCCAATGTGGGTATTATTTCCGGCACCGTCCCAGTACTTCAGAGAGACCGGCTTCTCATTGCGCAACACATCAGGGAGTCTCTCAAAAGATGAGCGTCTGTAATTCAGTCTATACCTTCCGTTTGGGTCTTGAGATATCGCAGGAGGTGTTTCAGAATCCGGGTAAAAATAGATGCCCGCAAATTCTACATTATTGGTATCATACAATTGAATACTGATGCCATCTGTTGGCGTAAAGAGAGCATACTGATACTTTTTGATCTCGATGGTTGTGTATGGCATGGAATAGGATTTTTTTATGGGTGAAGGGAAAGTGTCTTCAGGCATTGCCGCTGTTTTGGCTTTGACTGAAAATAAGAAGCAACTTAGCTAGCAAGATAAGCTGTGGCAAACGTAACTAATCTCTCCTGAAGCCTTCAACCTTTGGGCAACTTTTTCGGGACGCCTTACTCGAAATTTCCCCAAATAATTTTTTGCCCAACTAAACCTCCCCCTCCTCCTATCGTCTACTGCTTTCGTTGCCCAGCTCGGTCAACCGGTCCACACAAACTTTCTCTCACACAAAAATTATCCAAACACATGAAAAAGTCCCTTTTGTTCCTCATCGCCCTGATCGCCAGCATCGCTGCTTTTGAATCCTGCAGAAAAAATGACAACAACGATGTGGTCATCACTACCGCAGAAGACCTTTCCGCCAATGAAGACTATACCGAGCAAATTGACCTCGATGCCGACATTGCGGTGGAAGAACGCGGCGGCGGCCCTTGCCCTACCGTTACATTTGCACAGCCCGAAGGCACTTGGCCCAATACCATCACCATTGATTTTGGCACAGCCTGCACCCGCCCCGATGGCCGGGTTCTGAGCGGCATTCTCATTATAAATCAATCGGCTGATATCCGTACCCCCGGCGCGGTACGCACCATTACGCACGACAATTTCTTGGTGGATGGCGTAAAAGTGGAAGGCACTCGGACCTGGACGAACAACGGCCAAAATGCCCTTGGCCAATGGTCGTACACCAAAGTTGCAACCGACATGAAACTCACATTTGAAGACGGCAGCACCACCACTTGGAGCAAAACCCGCAACAGCACGCTCATCGAAGGTGGCAGCACCCTCACCCACTGGGACGATGTGTGGAGCAGCACTGGTACTGCTTCTGGTTCTAACCGCAATGGCATAGATTTCACGGCTGCCATCATCGAGCCGCTTATTAAACGCGCCGGATGCCGCTGGATTTCTTCAGGTATTATTGAGTTCACGGTGGGCGACCGCACTCGTTCCATGGACTTTGGAGATGGCGTCTGCGACCGTTTTGGGACGCTGACACTGGCCAATGGCGATACTCACTCCATTCGCTTGCGTAGGTGAGGTAAAGAGGATTTGGACAAATCACATAGGCACATAAAGCGCCACTGTTCAAAAAACAGATTTTGAACAGTGGCGTTAATATTTTACTAAATTCTACAAATTTAGCTCCATTCAGTAGCACGAATAAGCAATTCTGAATCACCTTTGTCCAATTGGATAAAGCGATGAAGCGATGAAGTCTATTATCCAATATCCAGCATCCAACGTCCTAAAAATTAAGCATCATGCAAAAACTACTTACCCTCCTCCTTTGCGTCTTCGCGCTTCCGCTTTTCGCCCAAACTACCCTTCCCTCTGTACAAGAAGTCTATAAAATTTTTCAGAACAAGTGCATTTCTTGCCATGACCACGCCTCCCCCGAAGCCAATCTCGATTTAGAAGGCACTGGTGCGACCGAACTCCTCCGCGCCCAAAACGTAGCCTCGAAACTCGTAAACTTCAACCCAGCCAACGCCCACGCACTCAGCAACGGCTACAAGCGTGTGTACCCAGGTCGTGCCGACAAGAGTTTTCTATTCAAGAAAATAAACAATGGGCTTGAGCCAAGCATTCCGGCTTTGAACGCTCAGGAGGGCAGCACCATGCCCGCATACCCCAGTCAGGCACTTACCGACGCTGAAAAAGAAATCGTGCGCCAATGGATACTTTTCGGGGCAAAAACCACCGGATCGCAATTTGACAAAACCTTGGTGGAAACCTTTTACAACGTTGGCGGAGAAAAATCCTTCCCCAACGGCCCGCCCCCAGGGCCTGCGCCCGGCGAGGGTTTCCAATTAAAAATGGGGCCATTCTTCCTTGCTCCTGATGCTGAGGTGGAATATTACCAAAAATGGGAAATGAACCTCCCCGCCAACGGGGAGGTGAATGGGCTGGATTTTAAAATTTCGCCTTTTTCGCACCACTTTTTGCTGTACAACTTTACGGGATCGGGTGCCGCTTCTATCCCCGCAGGACTCCGGCTCGATGCGAATCACAGCCAGATCAATCTCGTAGCAGCGGTTCAGGAAGCCACCGAATTGCGCTTGCCGAACAAAACCGCATTCAAATGGGACAACAACATTGTGCTGGATTTCAACTCGCACTATATCAACTACTCGCTCTCGCAGCCCTACCAGTGCGAAGCCTACATCAATGTGTACACGCAGGCACTTGGCACTGCCGAGCAGGAAATGTTTGCAACGCTGCTTGTCAACTCAAACATTCCCATTCCCAACAATGGAGACTTGATCACCCACACCAAACCCGAATTCCAGTTTGGCGCCGACAGCCTTTATATCTGGGGGTTAATGGGGCATACGCACAAGTATGGCCGTGGTTATAAGGTGTGGAAACGCCTCGTAAATGGCCAAAAAGGCGATCTCATCTATGATGCATCTTGCCCTATGGGAATACCCGGCTGCCCTACACCTTGGTATGATTATCAGCATATTCCCATTCGCTATTGGGAGCCATCCCTGCCTGTAAAATGGAGCAACGGCATAATCCACGAAGCCAAATGGGTCAACGAAGGCCCCACATCGGTAAATTTCGGCCCAACTTCCGACGACGAGATGATGGTGCTCATTGCTTTTTATACTGAGCAGCCTATTACGGTCGGGGCAAACGACCCAAACCCGCAATGGGTAGAAAAACAAATCCTTGTTTCGCCCAATCCGACCAGCGGCAATGTAACATTCACCTTGCCTGGAGGCGTGGAAAGCATTCGAACGTTCCGATTGTTCAACCTCACTGGGCAAGAAGTGTTGCATCGCACAGACATATCGGGCCAGACCTTCGAACTTGATTTGAGCCGACTTGCTCCGGGCGTTTATTTCTTTGATGCCGATGGACGCAGGGGAAAATTGGAGCGAGGGTAAGCATTTTGGTGGCCGGGTTTCGTCAAATTTCAATATTTTGGATCAAGCACAATCCTATAAGGTTTCCAAAACCTTATAGGATTCCATTCAACCCCGTCGTTTTTTCACATTGGGTCGTATTTATGAAAAGACTGACCTGGCTGCAAATTTTAGCCGCCTTTCTCACCGCCAAACTGGTGCTCCATTTATACCTGAATGGGCAATGGTCTTTTCATCGAGACGAACTTCTGTACCTCGCACTGGGCAGAAACCTTGATTGGGGCTATGCCTCCGTCCCGCCGGGAATTGGGTTTTGGGCCTGGTTCGGCGATACCGTCCTGGGTGGTTCGGTGCAGGCGATCCGGTTGATTTCCACATTGTTCGGCACGGCTACTGTGCTTTTAACTGGGCTGATGGCAAAAGAAATGCTGCCTAAAAACAACCATTTAGGCACTGAATCAGGGCGGTTCTCCATGATCATTATTGGGTTGGCGGGGTTGACATCTGGCGCATTTTTGCGGCCTTGTATGTTGTTCATGCCCGTTGTGTTTGATGCATTTTATTGGACATTGCTCTGTTGGCTTTTGCTCAAATATATCAATACCGAAAAACCGTCCTGGTTGCTCTGGTTCGGTTTGGCAACGGGCTTAGGCTTGCTCAATAAGTACACCGTGTTCATTCTATTGTTCGCCATGCTCCCCGGGATAATATTTCCCAAAAACCGCCGGGTGTTTAAAGAGCAGAAATTTTACCTCGCTGTTGGGCTTGCACTCTTGATTTTTTCTCCAAATATTGGGTGGCAAACGGAACATCAGTTCCCCGTATTTCAACACATGGGCGAATTGGCTGCCACGCAGTTTGCACATGTTTCTTTGGATAGTTTTTTCAGCGACCAGCTGCGATTTTTCTTGCCTGCACTCCCGGTTTGGATTTTAGGGCTATGGTTTTTGCTGTTTCACAAAGAGGCGGCTGCCTGGCGGGTTTTCGGCTGGATGTACTTGACAGTGCTGGCGGTGTTGTTGTTTTTTAGTGCAAAAAGTTATTACTCGCTTGGGGCGTATCCGGTGTTGGTGGCTGCAGGCGCGGCCTTTTTGGAACGATTGACTGTGCGGAGAATGATTTGGGTGAGATTTGCACTGCCTGTTTCCATGTTGCTCCTTGGGGCATTGGCGATGCCCGCGGCCTTGCCACTTTTCCCGCCGGAACAAGAAGCAAATTTTGTAAAACACTTTACGAAAATGTCCGGATTGCAGGGGATCCTGCGCTGGGAGGATGGCAACTATTATGCCCTGCCACAAGACTACGCCGATATGCTCGGCTGGGAAGAACTGGCTAAAAATGCAGGCGAAACATGGCAAAAAATCCCGGACAAAAACACTGCCGCCATTTATGCCGATAGCTATGGTCAGGCAGCCGCGATTGAACTTTTTGGCAAAAAATACAAGGTGCCGAGCGTCCTGAGTTTCAGTGACAACTACCAATACTGGCTCCCCGATTCGCTGCCAGCCAATTTTCAAACACTGATCTATGTAAATAGTGAATTGGGAGACGACATGCCCAGATTTTTTCAAGAAATTGAAAAAGTCTGGGAACTGGACATGCCGCTTTCAAGACAACATAAGGACCAAATATATCTATGCAAATACCCAACCCCTGCTTTTTTTGAACGGATGAATACTGCATTCCTGCGTGTACGCAGCAATGAGGAAATTGACGATTGAGATACCGAACAATGAAAAGTCATTTGGGTTGGATTTTTTTTTTGGAATACAACCTATAAAGCGACTGCCGACAAAAGAAGTGAACCTTGGTGGATTGCTTAATGGTGGCACGACACCAAGTCGTGCCACCACTTTCTTTTTTACCTTTGCCGTGAATTTTAGAACACAATGGCTACACCGCGCACCGTTGCTTTCCATACACTTGGCTGCAAACTCAACTACTCTGAGACTTCAGCGTTGGCGCGACTCTTCGAGTCGAGCGGTTATTTGCCCGTCAAGTTTGAGGAAGAAGCCGACATATATGTGCTCAACACCTGTTCCGTCACGGAGCAAGCAGACCGCGAATGCCGCAAAATCGTGCGCCAGGCCATGCGTCGCCAACCTGGTGCTTTTGTGGTCGTGACGGGCTGCTATGCCCAACTGAAGCCGCAGGAAATCGCCGAAATCCCAGGCGTGGATTTGGTGCTGGGTGCAGGCGAAAAATTCCGCATCCTCGACTATGTGGACGACCTGAGCAAATCCCAGAGCAAAGGCATGGTGCGGGCCGGCGAAGTACGCAATGTGAATACCTTCACGGCCTCATTTTCTTTTGGCGACCGCACGCGTTCGTTTCTTAAAGTACAAGACGGTTGTGATTACAAATGTTCGTTTTGCACCATACCCCAAGCGCGTGGCGCGAGCCGCTCTGACACGCTCGAAAGTGCCGTGGCAAACGCTCGCCAAATTGGTCAAATGGGAACCCGGGAAATTGTGTTGACCGGGGTAAACCTCGGCGATTTTGGCAATGGCACGGCCGTCATCGAAGGCGAACGGCCCAAAAAAGAAGCCCTGTTTGCCGATTTGGTAATGGAACTGGACAAAGTGGAAGAAATCAGCCGATTCCGCATCAGCAGCATCGAACCGAATTTGCTGACCGGGGAGATCATCGCATTTGTAGCAGAAAGTCAACGATTTATGCCACATTTTCACATCCCGCTTCAATCGGGCAACGACAAGCAACTCCGCGATATGCGCCGACGTTACCGCCGCGATTTGTACGCCGAACGGGTAGCATTGATAAAAAAAACCATGCCCCACGCTTGCATTGGCTGCGATGTAATTGTGGGCTTCCCGGGCGAAACCGAGGCTGATTTTTTGGAAACCTACCAGTTCATCCAAAACCTCGACGTATCGTATTTGCACGTATTCACCTACTCCGAACGTGCCAATACCCCCGCCGCCGAAATGCCGGACATAGTGCCCGTGGAAGAACGCCGTCGCCGAAACCAAGCCTTGCGCGGACTTTCAGAAATGAAGCGCCGAACCTTTTATCAGGAACAACTCGGAACGACGCGCCCCGTACTTTTTGAGCATCACAAGGATGCCGCGTTTTTGAGCGGTTTTACGGACAATTATGTCAAAATCAAGATTCCCGCTGAAGCTGGCATTTTGAACGCAATCAAACCTGTCTCCCTCGAAAAATTGAGCACGGACGGGGAGCAGGTCATTTGTTGTGTAAGTTAACGTGAGTTTTGGATAGGTTTCGGAAAAAGCCCCATCGCGGCGACATTATGGTAGCATCAGCTTACATACATCATAGTTCATACATCATACATCATACATCATACATCATACATCCCTCATGTGGAAAGAAAAAGACAACAAACTCAACGCCTCCTTTAAATTTAAAAACTTCGTGGAAGCATTCGCGTTTATGACCGAAGTGGCTTTTCACGCGGAGCGCCTCGATCATCATCCCGATTGGAGCAATGAGTGGAACAAGGTTGACATTCAACTTTGTACACACAGCGCAGGGAATATCGTGACCGAAAAAGACCGCGCTTTGGCTGCAGCAATTGACGAGGTTTTTACAAAATACCAATAGGCTTGTTTTAATTTTGCGGCCCTTTTTGTACCCCGGAACTCTGTTCCGGGGACGTTCGGGGCTAAACTTTCCCGGAACAGAGTTCCGGGGTACTTATTTGCAATGACCGACCATTCTCCTGTTTTCAACGCACATCCGCAATACATCGAATCGCTGTATAAAAACTGGCAAGCCGATCCGGCTGCTGTCGAACCCGATTGGCAAGCCTTTTTTCGGGGCTTTGACTTTGCGTTATCCTCCACCAACGGCGTAGAGCAAACTGCCACTTTACCAACCATAGTTTCAACGAAGGATGGTGAACTTGCTTCTGCCAACGACATTCGCAAAGAATTCTCCGTCGTAAATCTAATCTATGGCTACCGCGATAAGGGGCACACGCTTTCGACCACAAACCCTATCAAACCACGCAAAAATCGCCACCCACGCCTTGAACCGGCCGATTATGGGCTTTCTGAAGCAGATTTGGACACGCGATTTGTGGCAGGCTACCAACTAGGTATGCCCAACGCAACGCTTCGCGAGATCATCGAGCAACTGAAATTGATCTATTGCGGCAACATCGGTTTTGAGAGTACGCACGTGTTTGACAAAGAAAAAAGGGAGTGGTTGCGCAAAAAAATCGAAGGCCGCAACCTCGCCTCCGATTTCGGGTTTTTGTTGCCAAAGAAGAAGCGCATCCTGGAAAAAATCAATGGCGCAGTGGGTTTTGAACAGTTTCTCGCGACCAAATTCGTGGGCCAAAAACGCTTTGGCCTCGAAGGCGGGGAAGCCACCATCGCCGCTCTCGACGCAATGATCAACCGCGCTGCCGAAACCGAAACCCCTGTAGAAGAAGTCGTGATCGGAATGGCACACCGGGGCAGACTCAACGTGCTTTGCAACATCGTCGGCAAAACCTACGAACAGATTTTCCGCGCCTTTGAAGACAAAAGCATCCCCGACCAGAGCTTTGGCTCGGGCGATGTGAAATACCACCAGGGCTATTCTTCCCAAACGGAAGCACTGAACGGGCGCAAGGTGTACGTCAAACTTTTGCCCAACCCAAGCCACCTCGAAGCGGTGGACCCCGTGGTGGAGGGCTTCAGTCGCGCCAAACTCGACATACGGTATGAAGAAGATTTCGACCGCGTGTTGCCAATTTTGATTCATGGCGACGCGGCTTTGGCGGGTCAAGGCATTGTATATGAGGTGATTCAGATGATGAGCCTCGATGGGTACAACACGGGCGGAACGGTGCATTTGGTCATCAACAATCAGATTGGTTTTACTACGAGTTGGGAAGACGCGCGTTCCAGCACCTACTGCACCAGTGTCGCCGAGGTGGTGCAGGCCCCTGTTTTCCACGTCAACGGCGACGACCCGGAGGCCTGCGTTTTCGCTGCTGAATTGGCCATCGAATACCGCCAGGCGTTTAATACCGATGTGTTCCTCGACCTGGTGTGCTACCGCCGCAATGGCCACAACGAAAGCGACGAGCCGCGTTTCACCCAGCCGGAAATGTGGAAAATCATCGAAAAACACGCTGATCCGCGGACTATTTATAATAAGATACTCGTAGCTCGCGGCGACGTGGACGAACAGTTGGCCAAGGACATGGAGGCCAAATTCAAGGCCGACCTGCAAGCCCGTTTAGACAATGCTCGTCAAACACCTTTGCCATACACGTATCAGGAACCCGAACTTCATTGGAAGGCGCTGAAAAAAACCAATGCCGACAAAGATTTTCAGGAAAGCCCCGACACAGGTATTCCACGCAAGGTGATTGACAAATTGCTCAATCACCTGTTGTCGTTTCCCGAAGGGTTCACCCCCATTTCACAAATTGCAAAACTGACAGAGGCTAAAAGGCAACTGGTGGCTTCCGGCAAGATTGATTGGCAACTCGGCGAACTCCTGGCTTATGGCTCACTCCTGCTCGACGGTCAAGACGTGCGTATGAGCGGTCAGGACGTAAAGCGAGGCACTTTCAGCCACCGCCACGCCTGTATTATTGACACCAATACTTATCAGGAAATTAATCGTTTGGACGGCATAGCCGAAAAACAGGGTAAGTTCCGCATCTTCAATTCGCTACTAAGTGAGTACGCCGTTTTAGGTTTTGAATACGGTTATTCGCTTTCCACCCCTGATGCGCTCGTGATCTGGGAAGCTCAGTTTGGCGATTTCGTAAATGGTGCGAGCACCATCGTGGACCAGTTCATTTTCGCGGGCGAAAGCAAGTGGCAGCGCATGAGCGGCCTAGTGATGTTGCTCCCCCACGGCTATGAAGGTCAAGGTCCGGAGCACTCTTCCGCCCGTCTCGAACGCCTCCTGCAAGGTTGTGCCGAGAACAACGTCACCGTGGCTAACGTGACTTCGGCCAGCAACTTTTTCCACCTGCTGCGTCGCCAACAAGTGCGGCCTTTCCGCAAACCGCTCCTCGTAATGTCGCCCAAATCGGGTCTGCGTGCGCCCTTCAACCTCGGCGAAATCAGCGAACTCGAAACCGGGAATCGCTTCCGCGAACTCATAGACGACGTTTCCGCTGATGCCAACGCTCCTTCGGCAAGCCTACAGCGAGCAAAGAATGTCAAGCGCCTGCTCGTCTGCTCCGGCAAGGTGTACTACGACCTGCTGAAAAAACAACAGGAAGAAAAACGCGAGGACGTGGCCATCATCCGCCTCGAACAAATTTACCCCTTCCCCAAAAAGCAGTTCGACGCGCTGCGAAAAAAATACGCCAAAGCCGAACTCATTTGGGTGCAAGAGGAGCCACGAAACATGGGCGCCTGGAGCCATATCGCTGTTACCCAACCCGAATACGGCTGGAAATACGCGGGTCGTCCGGCTGCGGCATCGCCTGCAACGGGATTCCCGAAAGCACATGAGAAGGAACAGGGGGAGTTGGTTGCGGCGGCGTTTGGGGGGTAAGTGAAAACAAAAATTGCCCAAAAGCAAGGGATTTCAAAGTTAGCAACGTATTTTTGTACATCTTTACCTGTGCTCCAGTGATGGCTTTTGCTACTTAGGGCGTTCATTTTACCACAAAAAAATCGAAATTATGGATCTCCTGCAAATAGCACTTTGTTTAGTCAGCATTTCACCTCTTTTCAGCCTGGTTTTTCAATTACACTCTGGGGTAAAAGGCCCTTTGCGGATTATCGTCTATGATGTAAATAACCGAAGTTCCTTCAAAGAGGTTTCTATCAACTTAACAGTTGAGCCAACGAGCGAAGAAATTGATCGTTTCGTGAATGCCATACAAGATTAACCAACACTATTTTCTTTTTGAAAAGACAAGAGCGCAAGGCATTTCCTTGCGCTCTTGTCTTTTCAATCATCTTATTTGTTAATCCTCGCCATGGTGTCCAAAACATCCACCCATTCCACAGACCATCCAATTGTTGTTGTTGAGCCTAAGAAACCATCCCCGCTGATTGCGCCCACTGCTGGTGCAGGTATGGGCACTTTGTTGGCTCTATTGGTCAAAGACCGGCCCGAAGGCGATTTTATCAAAGATGTCTGCCTGATTGCAGCGCCGATATTGGCCGTAGTGGCCAGCGCGTTTTGGAGTTGGTTTCTGAAATGGATGAAGGCAAAACAGATCGAAAACGCCTACCTCCGGCGGATCGAACAATTCAAAACCCACCTCCAAAAAGAACTGGACGATCCACGGCTATCAGCGGAACAGAAGAAACGCTTGCAAATCCAGTACGACAAATTGAGCGAGTTTCAGGCGGATTTCCACTGGCGGAAATTGCAGGCGATCACTACGGATCAGGAGTTTGTTTCGCTGTATAGTGAGTTGGAGAAGCGGATGGAGGAACGGTGATAAAGATGCCCCTCCGAAGTACAGATGACCCACTCCTACTTCTACCGCTTCGACCCAAAGCAGTGGAAAAACGCGCAGCCCAGCCCGCCCTATGGCACGCGCTGCTCGGCGGCGGTCATGCGCGAGTGCGGCTTTGAGGTCTCGCTGTTCGACACAGCGTTGAAGCACGTTACCACTGAATTTGCTCCCTGTCTTGGAGAAAGAACGCCCCCGCTACCTGGTTATCTACGACGACGGCTTCAACTACCTCACCAAAATATGCCTCACCCGTATGCGCGAAGCCGCGTTCGAAATGACGACCGCGATTGCTGCGGTTTTTGAACTTTCTGGAAAAAAAATTCGCCCCCTCGTGGCTGGCTTTCGCTGCTGATCATTTTCTGATTTGCAGCGAAAAGGGCCTTTAACAAGGGGGCGACGCAGCAATTTCAATTCAATTGCTTGCCTTGCGCATCGAACATAAGGTCTTTGCCTTTCATTTCGGCTTCATAAGTGACCACGCCTTTGGCATCCGTAATCTTGGCCGTTTCTTTTACTTTTTTTCCTTTCAAGGCTGCTTGAACTGCCTGTGGCAATTCCGAAAAGGCAAGCTCCACCTCTGTTTCCAACAGCGCCCCACTTGCGTCGAAAAGTACCGACATCTCTTTGTCTCCTTCCATTTCTATTTCGGCTTCGTATTTACCATCCTCCAGTTCCCAATCCACGTCGGTAGCATTAGGATAGGCTTTGGCAAGGGCTGTTTTCACCGCTTGCGGAACTTTGGAGGCCTGGGCAAAAGTGGTTTGCGCGAGGGCAAACAAGGCAATGAACAACATGAGTTTTTTCATGGCAGAATATTTGAATGGTAAGAAAATCAAAGGATAACGATGGCACGCAATTTACTGCTCGTCCTGTTCGCAAATAACGGTTCCTTCTGAATCAAACAGTACCTCCTTGTCTGTTTTCCCCTTTTCCAATTCAACGGCAAAGCGGGTTGAGCCATCAGCCATGTTCAGTTTATCGGCTTCATCGGTTGAATACCCGGCATAATTCGAAGCGATGCTATTGGTCACCGCTGCAGGGAGTTCGCCTGTTCCGATCTCTGTTTCGGAATAAAGGAAGTTGCCCGACTCGTCAAAAGTAAGTTCAAGGTCATTGTCTTCGCCTTGCTCGATTTCCACATCATACACCTTGGCGCCCGCGCAGTCTGTTTCTTGTTCGGCTTCGTCAATCGTGTATCCAGGATAATTGGTCTCTACATAGATTTTGACAGCCGGAGGGAGATCGCCAACTGGGATGCTGCTGTCAGGTTCGCAAGCAGCGAACAAAACTATGGCCAATGTGGCGGATAGTGTAAGGAAAAGCAATGATTTATACATGATTGTCAATTTTATGAAACGAAGAAAAGGGAAGTTGAAACGTGTTTGGGTATTTGAAAAGACGAACCTGCCAAACTGGGCAGGTTCGTTTCCATACTGCTATGGTGTGTTTATTTCTCATTGTTGATCCAAACCTTGTCGCTCACTACGGCACAGGCGATTCCCATGACGCTCCTTGTGGTGGACAATAAAGTAATTTCAATGTGCTCAAAACCATCTGATGTTTGGCCTTCATAAATGTACTTTTTGCCCGGTTCGAGCTGGAAGTAAGGGTTGGTGAACACGGTGCTGCTGGTAAAATTGGCGGCAAGGATTTCCGGGTTGTAACTGGTGTCTATTTGGCGCGCCTCGTCTTTTTTACAAGCGGATACAGCCAAAAGGGTCACCAGAATCATCCATTTTGAATGCTTCATCATGTTGAAGTTTGAGTTGAAATGAAGTGAAGAAAAACAAAACCCGGGTTTGAAAGCCAATACGGAAAGATGAACTGCAAAAGCTGCGTTGGCGTTAACGTTTTAGAATCTATAATTCAAAGCTCCGCCAATTCCCAAAACGTCTGGCGGTTTTAAACTGCTTGTTTTCCCGAATTCAGCTCGATAATTTGCGCGGATTTGCGCATTCCATTTTTTAGAAAACTGGTACTCAAGCCCTGCGTGGAACAGGCCAAAATTGGCCATCAAACCCTTCCCGTTCTCCGTTCTGTCGTAATCCCACTCGACCCCCAAGCCAAGGTGCTTGAATTCGTAGGTGACATCGTAAGACAAAAGAGAAACTGCGCCGTAGCCAAGGCCGACAAACGGCTTGAGCCTTTTTGTTGGCCTAAACAAGTATTGCAGCCCTGCCGAATATTGCCACAAAGGTTGCGGCACCTCAGCGCGAGAGAAAACATATTCGTCGGAAGGCGGCTCAACCACCGGCACTCCAAGGTCGTTGCCCATTCGATCGGTCAAAAAATAGGTCTTGGAATAGATGACATCTGCCCACAATCGGATCCGGGGAGAAAACTCAACAGCCGCTTGTACAGATGCTGAACTGCCCGATTGATAATCCAAATTTTTACCCATTGGATATACCCAGCCACCCGAAACGCCGAGTTGAAAGCCCCTTGGCCGCGCCTCATAAATACGGGTTAGGAGTGCCTTTTTTTGTCGTTTCGCGGGAATGAATACGATGGAATCAGGCCTTTTTTGATATCGGTGTTTGTATCGAAGTGCTTGAATTGTTTCTATCGGCAAAATGGTTGTATTCAATACTTTGGGTCGTTCAATTTCGACTTTTTCACCGTTTGGTGGAAGATTGGCCCATCCGGCCTGCGCCGATTGCCCATCATCGGGATATTGCTGCAGAATTTGAGGCGATTTGACCGTTCTAATTTCAGATTGCGGGGATGGCTCAAATACGGTTTTCGTCGGGAGGGCCATGCCGGGAACAGCAAACGAAGCTTGGTAATCAAGCACCCGTTCGCGCAGCACGCGGGTGCTGAAAACGGTATCGGAAGTGTGGATGATCCGCGTGTGATAAATTGTGTCATGCCGGATTTCGACCTGCACGATTTTTCGTTCGGCAGCTTTCCATTGCCAGAAAAAGAAAATATTCCCGCCAGAAAGCAGGAGTGCAATTGGCAAAGCGAACCACCACAAGCCAAACGCTGCCGGTCGTTTGTTTCCATCCCGTTCGAGACGGGCCTGCATATCCTGCCAGTCGCGTTCTTCGAACGGCGGCTCGGGGCGACTTTCCAGGTTTTCCCGGAATTGCTTGAATAAATCTTCCATGTTCAATTCAATTTGGCAATGTCCAATGATTTTTTGCGCATCAAAGCCCGGAGGTTTTGCGTTGCCCGTAACAGGTTGGAACGGGAGGTACGCGGGTCTATGCCGAGCAATTCAGCGATTTCCTGGTGCGCATAACCTTCCATCACATACAAGTTGAAAACGACCCGGTAGGCGGGGGAGAGCTTTTGTAGGATTGGCAATACATCTTCATCTTTCGAAAGTATGGGCAAGGGCAATTCTTCCGCAGCCAGTTCTGCCGCAGCAGCCAGATCGAGTGTGACGACCATGTTGCGGTTTTTACGATGTTGATCAATGGCTGCGTTGATGAGGATGCGCCGAAGCCAAGGCTTGAAAGGGAAAGCGGTGTCGTACTGACTGAGGTGGTTGAAGACTTTTAGAAAAGCGTCGTTCAGGATTTCCACAGCTTCCTCCCTGTTTTTGGAGTAGCGCAGGCAAATGCTCATCGCATAGCCATTAAAGTGCTCGTAGAGCCTTCGCTGGCTGTCGCGGTTGCTTTTCAGGCATCCCTGCATTACGGACAAAAGGTCGAAATCTTTTTCGCGCATGGTTCAGTACTTCCTATCAAGTACGAGCTGGAAGGTACAAAAAGCTGCGCCAGTGCCAGTTTTTTTTAAAAAGATCAAACCAATCCCTCTCGCAGCAAATCATGTAAATGCACAATGCCCAAAAAATGCCCATTATCCACCACCAAAAGTTGAGAAATAGAGTGCTGGCGCATGAGCGCGAGTGCATTCACGGCCAGCGTGTCGGGGCTAACATATTTAGGTGCAGGACTAAGGATTTCGATGGCTTTGACCGTACTGAAATCTCCGCCGCGCTGGAGCATTCGGCGCAAATCGCCATCGGTGATGACCCCTAGCAATTCGTCATTTGGACTGATGACAGCGGTTGCGCCAAGGCGTTTGGAACTGATTTCTACAATAACTTCAGATAGGGTCGCGTCTGGGCCTACTACGGGCCGCTCGTGAAGTGGGTATAGGTCCTGAACGCGGAGGTAAAGTTGTTTTCCTAAGGCTCCGCCTGGGTGGAACTTTGCAAAGTCCTGAGAACCAAAACCTTTGCGCGAAAGCAGTGACACTGCAAGCGCATCGCCGAGTGCCATTTGGGAGGTAGTGCTGGTTGTTGGGGCGAGGTTGTTGGGGTCGGCTTCTTGTTCGATGGGGGTGTAAAGGAGGTAATCGGCTTGGCGGGCAAGACTGCTTTTTTGATTGGCGGTGATGGCCACCAGCGGATTGCCAAAATTCTTAACCAATGGTGCCAGTACTTTGATTTCAGGCGTTTCACCACTTTTGGAAAGGCATATTACAAAATCGGCGGGCTGCACCATGCCAAGGTCGCCGTGGATGGCATCGGCTGCGTGAAGAAAGAGGGCCGGGGTACCGGTCGAGTTGAGCGTAGCCACTATTTTTTGAGCCACGATGGCACTTTTCCCGATGCCTGTGACCACCAAGCGACTGCTGGGCGAAGCAGCCACGTCTTCTACAAGCCGTTGAAAATCGGGACTGTCGTCAAGGCTTGCTGCTAATGCGAGCAAGGCCTCTGCTTCGAGGCTGATAGTGCGGCGGGCGATGTCGAGAATGGAGGCCAAGGGTGGAAATTGAGATATTTGGATATTGATAGGCTCATTTCAAGTGAGGCTATCAATTGTAGTGGGACTATCAATTAGGGCTTATTTCCCAATATTTTTATCCGCCTCGCTCACCCGATTAAGCAGATCATCCACGCGGAACATTTCATCCACCGTGTCGTCAAGGAAAAACTCGATGTCGGGCATCCGGCGCATTTGTTTGCCGATTTTGCCTGCAAGTGCCTGGCGCAAAAGGTTGTGCGAGTCTTCAAGTTGGAGGATGACTTCATTCTTGTCCTCCGTGCCATATACGCTAATGTAAATTTTAGCCACCAAGAGATCGGGCGTCATTTTCACATCCGTGACAGTGACGAGTTTGCCACGACCATAAATATTGTTGCCTTCTTCGGTGAGTATCATTCCAAAGAAGCGGCGGATAAGTTCGCCTACTTGTTTTTGACGGATGGTTGCCATGGGTTATGAAGTGATGAAGTGATGGGCTGATGAAGTGAGGGGGTGCTGAAGTGATTGGTGATAGGATTCATCTCAAAAATCACTTCATCACTCTATCACTTCCTCACTTCATTATAGAGTGCAAAGGTAGTTTTTCGTTGGTGCTGAAGGGATTTGTTTCAGTCCAAAATTAAATTTGGGAACACATTTGCATAAGAAAGAGCTAGTTGTTACTTTTGCGCCCGTTTTTTACAAGACGTTCATTCTTTTTTTCAATAACAGACTCATAATGAGACATTACGAAGTCAACTTTATCGTAAACCCAGTGCTGTCGGGCGATGAAGTAAAATCGACAGCGGAAAACATCCAGAAGGAGATAACGGGCGCAGGAGCGTCCATCGTCCATCTTGATGAAATGGGCCTCCGTCAATTGGCCTATGCCATCAACAAGCGTACTACGGGCTATTTTTACTGCATCGAGTTCGCTTGCGAATCTTTCGAATGGTTGGTGAAATTCGAGTTGACCCTTAAGCGCAACGAAAACCTCCTTCGTTTCCTTACAGTGAAACTCGAGAAGTACGGCATCAAGTACAACGACGACAAACGCAAAGGCCTCATCGGCTCGCGTAGCAAAAAGAAAGAGGCTGCTCCCCCTGTGGTCGCTGCCGCCGCTGCTGCTGAATCAGAGATTGTTGCCACACTGGCTCCAGAAGTCGTTGACCTCGACGCTTAACCCATTCATTCACCATTCACTCACTCGTACAATACCATGGCTGCTTCTAGAGAAGATGTCAAGTTCCTGAGCAACCCCAAACTCGGGTTGCGCGGCAAAAAATACTGCCGTTTCCGCAAGTTCGGCATCAAGTACATTGACTACAAAGATTCGGATTTTTTGATCCAGTTCATCAACGAACAGGGCAAACTGCTTCCTCGTCGCATTACAGGCAACAGCCTGAAATACCAGCGCCGTGTGGCTACCGCCGTCAAGCGTGCACGTCATTTGGCAATCCTGCCTTTCGTGGCCGACTTAATGAAATAACTATTAAATTTCAACAGCAATGAATATCATTCTGCTCGATCATATTGACAAGGTAGGTGCCAAACACGACGTCGTGAAAGTAAAAGACGGCTTTGGGCGCAACTACCTCATTCCGCAAGGCTTGGGAATCGTGGCCAACAAGCCAAACTTGGCCAAGCTCGAAGGCATGAAAAAAATAGGCTCCAAAAAAGAGGCTGCCCTCATCGCTGCCCTCAAAGAAGTGGCAGCCAAATTGGTAGGCGCCAAGATCAAGATCGCCGCAAAAGCCGGCGAAAATGGTCGTCTTTTTGGCTCGGTCACCGCTCAACACCTTTCTAACGCTTTGACTGAATTTGGTGTAGAGGCGGACAAGCGTATTATTGAAATGCCCGAAGAAGTGAAAGAACTCGGCTCGTACACTGCAACCGTTAAGTTCCACCCTGAGGTGGAAGCCGCCGTCAAATTTGAGGTGGTGAACGAAGGTGGCGACGAGGTGGAGATGGATGACTAAAATTGAGTAGACCTCGTTTTTTACCTACGTGGTCTTGTTTGAATTTTTGTAACTGTTTAGGGTGGAACACGGATTGCACGGATTAGACACGGATTTTCACAGATTTCTATTTTGACAGGACAAAATCCTTTAAATCCGTGAAAATCCGTGTCTAATCCGTGCAATCCGTGTTCCAGCCAACCAGTTACGAATTTTTTAAAAGCGAAACCAACTGCTTTGCGGAGGGTTTCGCTTTTTTTGTTTATCCGCCGCAGCCTTGGCGAAGGCGGCAAACACATCCACCTAATCCCCCATTAAACAAATCACCAAATCACATGAGGAACACCATCATTCGACGCGTCATCGTGTTAGGGGCGGTAGCAAGTCTCAGCCTCCTCGCCGTGCAGACCTACTGGGTGCTGCGCACTTGGAATTTGCAGGAACAAGAGTTCAACCGCCGCGTGAACCAGGCCATGCTCGACGCGGCCAACGAACTGGCGCAAATGAACCTCTTTGCTTTGCCTACCCAGAAATTGGTGCAGCAGGTGTCAACCAACTATTGGGTCGTTAATGTCAACAATGTGTTCGAAGCCAGCGATTTGGAACATGTGCTTGGCAAGGCATTTGAAACACAAGGTCTTAAAGAGGACTACGAGTATGGCATTTTTGACTGCTCCAGCGATCAAATGGTGCGCGGCAAACTCGTGAAATATTCCACTAAAAAAGACGGGTCGCCGCAATTGGCTGAACCGCTGCCCAAGCACTACGACCAAGATTTCATTTATTATTTTGGGGTGCTCTTCCCCGGCAAAAGCGCGAATATGCTCAGCAGCATGTGGCTCGTGATCGGGTTTACGGCGCTTATGCTCCTGACAGTGGCGTTTTTCATCTATTCCATATTCGTCATTTTGCGGCAGAAACAGTTGTCAGAGCTGCAGCGCGACTTTATCAACAACATGACCCATGAGTTTAAAACACCCATTTCCACCATAAATATCTCTACCGATGTGTTTTTGAAGAATGAAAAGATACAGGGTGATCCGCGCCTGCATCGCTATTCGGGCATTATTAAAGAACAGGTTTTGAGGCTCAACACCCAAGTGGAAAAGGTGTTACAACTCGCCAAAATCGAGCGCGACAACATGGAATTAAATGTAGAAGAAATTGATCTTGCGGATCTCATACGAAACATTTCACCCTCCATTGAGCTAAAAGTAATCGATAGAAATGGCAATTTGCACCTGAATCTCGATGCGGCCAACCCACTTGTCCGCGCCGACAAATTACATCTCACCAATGTCCTGCATAACCTCGTAGACAACGGTGTGAAATATTCCAAGGAAAAGCCTGACATCACCATCGGTCTCCACAATGAGGCAGGCGTAATTGTGCTAAGTGTCCAGGACAATGGCATTGGAATACCAAAAGAGCACCAGAAACGTGTATTCGATAAATTTTATCGGGTACCTACCGGCAATGTACACAACGTGAAAGGCTTTGGCTTAGGCCTGTTTTATGTGAAAATGATGTGCAAGGAGCACCGCTGGAAACTTAGTTTGAAGAGTGAACTGGGTAAGGGTACAACTATTGAGATTCGGATGCCGCAGCGGTAATAGAGTTGGTAAAGGAAGTTGGCAAGCTACCAACTCTATTATGGCTACCAAAGGCAATTGCTACCTCCACTTCTGATTCCAACTGCTGGTAACTGTCACCGCAAACTTGACCATGACGCCCACTTTCAATCTCCTCAACTCGCCTATTTTCGTCGGCCCACTTGCCGAGGCATTTCCCTTATGGCTCGAAAATCAACATTATTCCCAGGTTTTCGTCCTCACGGATGAGAACACCCACCGCCATTGCCTTCCCTATTTTTTGGAGCAAACAGGGCTTTCGGGAAAAAACACTTTGACCGAAATCCAGTCAGGCGAAAGCGAAAAAACCCTCGCTACCTGCGAAATAATCTGGCAATCCATGCTTGCCGCGAAACTTGACCGCAAGGCACTCGTGGTCAACCTCGGCGGTGGGGTTATTGGCGACATGGGCGGATTTTGCGCCGCTACCTGGAAGCGCGGCGTAGATTTTGTACAAATCCCGACCACCCTGCTTTCTATGACCGACGCCGCGATCGGCGGAAAAACGGGGGTTGACTTCCAAGGGATTAAAAACGCAATTGGTGTTTTTCAACAGCCTGTCGCCGTGTTCGTTGATCCTTTTTTTCTTCAAACTTTGCCGGAACGGGAATTGCGCAGCGGCTTTGCAGAAGTGATAAAACATGCGCTGATTGGAGACCCGGAACATAGTGACGGGGTGACTTTAAGTCACCCCGTCACTACACAAGAATGGCTCGACATCCTCCCAAAATCCATCGCCGTAAAAGTGCGGATAGTACAGGAAGACCCTTTGGAAAAAGGCTTGCGGATGCTCTTGAATTTTGGCCACAGCGTCGGCCACGCGCTGGAAAGTTGGTTCATGGAAACGGAGGAGCCGCTCACGCACGGTGAGGCTGTTTATATCGGGATGATTTGTGAGGCTTTCTTCGCAGGAAATGAAAACCTCCGGGCAGCGGTATTGAAACTGGGGCAAAAAGTTTTTCTACACAGGAATATTGACCCCGGCATATTCCCCGCCATTTGGGAGCTAATGCAACAAGACAAAAAAAATTCGTCCGGCACGGTGCGCATGGCTGTGCCGGACGAAGGGCCGTATTCATTAAAAATCGTTGAACCTACGCAAGCGGATGTAGAACGCAGTTTGGCGTTGTACAATGCTTTGAGCTAGATGCCGAGAATTCGCGAAATAAATTTCGCCCTATTGCAACTTCGGCTTCACAAGCGTAAACACCCGAGAAATATTGAAGCCAAACCGAATGCCGCTCAGCATTTTCCCATCCCCATCTTTGAAAAACCAGTCCTCCTGCGTTTCGGTGATAAAGCCTTTGTACGTCATATTGGCCGAATTGGTAAAATGCAGCTGGAATACGTGCCCGCCTGTCTCAATGTCAAAACCAATCGAGAGGCTGTTGGCATAAGGAGATTCAATTTGCCCTTCCGGGACGTAGTAGTATTCGGCGTTGAGGGCAACACGCTTGGTGAGTTTGATACGGCCTGCAGCACCGATGGAGAACACATCATTTTTGTCCTTGGGCGAAGCGGTCAGGTTACGGTGCACAACTGTGGGCATGATTTGCAAAGAAAAACGACTGTTGAATTTCCGTCCGATGAGCACCTGGTGGGTATAAAAAATACGATCCGTAAATCGGTTGTCGCGTTCCTGATCGGCGAATTTGACCGTTTTTATCTGTGCGTCAATGAGGTAAGAGAGTGTGAAAGGTATGTTTTTGGCCCCTGAACATTGGCGGAGGATTTTGTATTTAGCAAAACCGTCAATTATTTTTTCAGTGTTGCTACGCCCGAAACCAATCATCAGCCGATCTGTCACACCATAATCTGCGCCAATTCTGATGGTGGCTCCATCGAGACCAAACATATCATAGAGACCCTGCCGGACTGGGGAAAATCGGTGTGAAAATTTGGTATCGAGCACCCCTTTGCCAGTGTTTTCAATGGAATGTCCGTTGACTACACGGTTGGTTTTGAAAGTAGCCGTCGTGTAGTCGGTCGTTTTTTCGTCGCCCAACAGCGACAATAGATCTTCTTCTTGGGCTGAAAGGAATCGAGGTAAAAAAAGGCCCAAAGCCGTGAAAACCAAGGGCAAAAAGTAGATTTTTTTCATAAAAGGGAATTCTTAAGATTGTAGATTTTTGGACATTGGACGTTGGATAGTCTGCTATCCAACGTCCAACAGTCCAAAGTCTGATTACTATTTTGGCACGAGCGCTGCGTCCACCAGGACTTTGGCTTCTTTGGCAACCTTATCGCTGACCAAAGCGGGGATGCTTATGCTATAATCTGCAAGTTTGAGGTCGAAACCAGCGTTGACTTTCACGTTGTTTCCACTAACTGTGATTGCGCCATTGGTAGTAATGTCTTTCGTTACGCCGTGGATGGTCATTTGACCAGATACGATGGCATTGTAAGTACCATCTTTTGAGAAATTCAGCTCAGCAAGATTGGTTATTTTGCCTACGAACGTAGCCTTTGGGTATTTGCCCGACTCCAGGTAATTCTCGTTGAAATGCTCCTGCATCAAAGATTTCTCAAATTGGAAGCCTTTTATGAGAACGGCCCACTGAAAATTGCCATTCGCAGCGTCGAGCACACAAGTGGCGCTGTTGCTCAATGCGTCAATTCTTTCGGGCGAGGAGGCCGCGGTAGCGTCAAATTTTACTTTGCCGTCGCGGGTAAAGAATTTTTGGCTGCTTTGGGCAGAGGCCGCCATCGTAAATACGAGAAAAGCGGCGCATAAAATCATTAGTTTTTGCATGAAAATGTGTGTTTGAATAGTGAGTGTGTTTGATTTGGCAGCGTAAAAAGTCAAAAGCCAAGCGTCTATTTGACCTCGACGCAACGAGAGAGTTGAACATCAAGGTTGAGGCCATCACACTTGCCTTTGAAGGTGACGGTTTCTCCAGCGACAAAGTCAGTTCGTGCATGTTGGCTAAGCGCATCGAGTTCGCAGATGACCGCAAACTCGTCGCCCGTTTCGAGCGTGATTTTGACAGGGCTGCCTTCAGTTTTTGAGATATCTTGTACTTTGCCGGTCACGGCGATTGTCTTGCCGAGGTATTTGGCATTGGCGGCATTTTCATCGTTGTTATACGCTTTGAAAAGCGCGGAGGCTTCTACCGTTGCTTTGGCCTTGGAGCTTGTCATGTTTTCATGGGGTTTGTTCCAAAGCGCGATTCCGATGGCCGCTCCAATGAGGCCGAGGCCGAGGATCAAAAGAAGAATACGTTTCCCAGACATAATGTAGAAGGTTAAAAGGTTTAAGTTACTGCCAACTGCCTTAATTTTCAGGCGCCCCAGCCTTCACCCAAGCCTCTATTTTTTGTTTGTTGCAATCTGAAATGGCGCCTGAAGGGGGCATCAACGCTACCCCAGTGCCGTTCACTCGGTCCACTAGGCTGGCAGCGAATATTTTCAGGCCATTGTAAGTGTCGAAAGGAACAAGTTCTTGTTCTCCACCTGGACCATGGCAAGTGACACAATTGGATTGGATGATGGTTTGAATGTCTTCATTGTAGTTGACGGCCACCGTATCGCAAGGGGTTATGCCGTATTGCTCCACTTCATTGTCGTAGTAGCACGCGGATTGAGTGAAAAAGGCTAAGGCTGCAATGAAGGCTACAGCAAAAAAGAGTTGTTTCATGTGAGAAAAGCAGGAATAAGTTTTTGATTTAGTGGCGCAAAAGTAGAGGCTCAAACCCAAAGTATTAGATACTTTAAAGATTGAAGCTGTCAACTTTTGACAAATTTAACTTCTAATACTTTGGGTACTAATTCTGCGGTGCGCCAGCGTTCACCCAAGCCTGAATTTTCTGGAGATTGCAATCATCAAGTTTCGCGCCTCCCTTGGGCATCCAATTAGAGGTACGCGTTACTGCGGAATACAGTTTTCCGTTCATTGCCACAGTTTTGATTTCGGCGTATGAAGTAAGTTTAATGCCACCCTGTGGAGCATTGCCACTGTGACACCCTTGGCATTTAACCTGCATGAGCGGCTGTATGAAAGTGCCAAATTTCGCATCGGCAATATCGCATCCGCCAAAATTCTCGTCGCAAGCATTTTTTTGGGCACCTTGAGCCAACCATTTTTTGAGCAGATTGATCTGCTCCTGCGGCAGCGCCGACTTGGGGGGCGGAGGCATTCGGTCGTCAAGGTCAGATTCGAGGATGGCTCGCATCAACTTATTTTCGTGTAAATCGTTTTGGGTGGCATTCTCCACAGTGCTTACAAGGCTTTGGTACGAATCAAGCACTATACCTTCCTGACGGTCTTGCGCGTTGTGGCAGCCAGACTCCGTACAGTTGGATACCAAAATAGGAAGTATTTGGTTTTGAAAATATACCGAATCGGGGTCGCAAAAGCCTGTTGAAGGAGGAGGGTCCGGGTCCGGGTTGTTGGGGTCGTTAGGCTGCAAAAAAGGATCATGTTGACACGACAAAAAACCTACAGTCGAAAAGCTAACAAGGAAAAATAATAGAAACGCGTATCGTTGCATCTGAAAGGTTGAATTTGAAAATGGTTATTTTTAAAGGGAAGGAATTTATTCAGAACCTGGTTGTTGAATTCCGTGTGCCGTCCACGCCATTTCAAACGCAAAACTCTGCAAATCAATACACCCCCAATCTCAAAGCGCAACCGAACGGGCAAAAAAAACTGCTGAACATGGAAAAAAAGAATGTGAAAGATTACCTGCGAAAACTCGGCTGGGCCGGGGTTATCTTTTTTACTGTCAAAGGCACGATAACGTTGCTTTTTGGCGCATGGGTGCTTCAAAAATTAGGATGTGAGCCGTAGCGCCAATGCACCTTACCTTTGCGCGCTTATTCTTTCAAACCGATTTATAACATGCAAAAACGATTGTTCTCGATGGTTCTTTTCGTGGCCATTGTGCTGGTTGCCCATGCTCAACTTACCCTAAACGTCACAGCCGTCCCGTCAAATACCCCTCTCGGTGCGGACATCTACGTCGCTGGCAGTTTTAACACCTGGAATCCCGGCGATGCCAGCAAAATCCTCACCCCCTTGGGCGGCGGTCAGTACAGCATTACCTTCTTTCCACCCGTAGGAACGGTAGAATTCAAGTTCACGCGCGGCAATTGGCCTACGGTAGAAGGAAATGCCACAGGCGGCCAGCTCCCCAACCGCAGCACTACCTACAACGGCCAACCAACAACCCTGAACCTTACCATACTTACTTGGGAAGACCTGGTTGGAGGTGGCAACCCCAATGTCCAGATTTTGGATAACGCCTTCTACATACCACAACTCAACCGTAATCGGCGTATTTGGCTCTACCTCCCTCCCGATTATCAGACAACTGGCAAAAAATACCCAGTCCTATATATGCATGACGGGCAAAACCTCTTTGACGAGACGACTTCCTTCTCCGGCGAATGGGAAGTGGACGAATCCCTCAATGATCTCCACGCCCAGGGCGACTGGGGTTGCATCGTTGTAGGGATAGACAACGGCGGCGAATACCGACTCGATGAATACTCTCCTTGGGTGAACCCACAATATGGAGGTGGCCAAGGCGACGAGTACATCGAGTTTATCGTTAACACCCTCAAGCCTTATATAGATACAAACTATCGAACCCTTCCTGGCCGACAAACCACGGGTATCGCGGGCAGCAGCATGGGCGGACTCATTTCTATGTATGCCCTCGCTGAGCGGCAAGATGTGTTTTCCAAGGCTGGTATTTTCAGCCCGGCATTTTGGTTTGCTGACAGCGAGCCTGCCAACCATGTGGCTACTCACCCCAAGCAGGGCAATGTCAGAGTGTACTTTTTGGCGGGCGCAGATGAGGAAAACAACGGCAACCAGTCCAACTACGTTGTGGAAGATATGGAGGATGTCGCCGACGCTATGACCACAGCTGGTTTCGGCCTCGGCGAAAAATCTTTCAATGTTATCGCTGATGGCAAACACTCCGAATGGTTTTGGGCGCGCGAATTCCCTGCTGCATACGAGTGGCTTTTTGCTGATTTCACTTCGTCCTCCAATGAACCGGGCCAAACTCCTTTTGCACTAGAAATATTTCCCAACCCTGCCAGCACCTGGGTGCGTTTCGCCGGGGCGGAATCGGGCGAGAAAATTGACTTTCAGATTATCGGGAGTGACGGCAAACGCTGGCGAGATTCCACCCTCCACAGCGGCGATCCGGTATGGACGGGCGACTTGCCTTCAGGCTTTTTCTTTGTGAAAGCTCGAAAGGCTGGGGGAGAATGGGGCGTAGCAAGATTGATTCGGCAGTAGGGCGAAATTCATTTCGTCTCCTAATTCCTTTTCCAAACACCCTCCTAAACCTTGCTCAACGCCTACAAACCAAGATACCCTTTTTTACCTTTGCCCCGCAATGAGCGATATTATCCACCACGAGTGCGGCATTGCCGTACTTCGGCTTCTTAAGCCACTCGATTTTTACCAAAAAAAATACGGCACGGCCTTTTATGGCGTACAAAAAATGCAGCTTTTGCTGCAAAAAATGCGCAATCGGGGCCAAGACGGCGCAGGCATAGCAACTATCAAACTTAACCCCCAGCCCGGCACCCGTTATATTAGCCGCAAGCGTTCCAATGCCCCAAACTACCTCGCCGACCTTTTTGATATGGTGTGGGCAAGGCTAAACGCAGCCCCGCCTGAATTTCGTGAAAACACAACTTGGCTGCGTGAAAACATGCCTTATATGGGTGAAGTGCTCATGGGTCACCTTCGATACGGTACCCATGGAGACAGTTCCATCGAACTTGTCCACCCATTCCACCGCCAAAACAACTGGATAAGCCGTAACCTGCTCCTCGCGGGCAATTTCAACATGACCAACGTAGACGAGCTTTTTCAAGAACTTGTGGATCTCGGCCAATATCCCAAGGAAAAAAGCGACACGGTCACAGTACTCGAAAAAATCGGCCACTTCCTCGACGACGAAGTGCAGCGCCTCCACACTTGGTACAAACCTGACGGGCATTCAAATTCCGACATCAACCAACTCATCTACGATAACCTCGATATCCAACGCCTCCTGCGCAGAGCCAGCAAAAAATTTGACGGCGGCTACGTCCTTGGCGGCATGATCGGGCATGGCGACGCTTTTCTGATGCGCGACCCCAACGGTATACGTCCGGCTTATTGGTTTCAAAACGATGAAATCGTAGTCGGTGCTTCAGAGCGCCCGGCCATCCAGTCCGTATTTAATGTCCGCTTTAAGGATATGAAAGAACTCAAACCTGGCCACGCCTTAATAGTAAAGTACAATGGGAAAGTTGATGAGTTGCCTTTTCTCGAACCCCTCGAACGCCGAGCCTGTTCTTTCGAGCGCATCTACTTTAGCCGTGGCAACGACCGCGAGATTTACCAAGAGCGCAAAAAACTTGGCGAACTCCTTGCCCGCCCCGTCCTTGATGCCGTCAATTTCGATTTGAAAAACACCGTATTCAGTTACATCCCGAACACCGCCGAAGCCGCATTCTATGGACTCATGGAAGGGCTGGAAAAAGAACTGAATGCTTGGAAACAAGAGCAGATTCTTGCGTTAGGCAAAAATACCACTGCCGAAAAGGTAGCCGAGATTCTTGCAGTACGCCCCCGCAACGAAAAACTTGTACACAAAGACGACAAGCAGCGTACGTTCATCGCCAACAAAAAAGTGCGGAATAATATGGTACACCATGTCTACGACGTCACCTATGGTATTTGCCATGACGACAAAGACACCCTCGTGCTCCTCGACGATTCCATCGTGCGCGGCACCACCCTGCGCGACAGCATTGTCAGTATCACCGCCCGCCTCCGACCCAAGCGGATCATTATCCTTAGCAGTGCACCGCAAATCCGCTACCCAGACTGTTATGGTATTGATATGAGCAAAATGCGTGACTTCGTGGCTTTTCAAGCCCTTGTCGAACTGCTCAAAGAAACGGGGCAAGAAAACCTCCTAAATGAAACATACCAGCGTTGCAAAAACTCCGAACACCTGCCTGTGGAGGCAGTCCACAACGAATTAGCGGCACTCTATGATCTTTTCGATTACTGCCAAATCAGTGCCAAGATTGCCGAGCTGGTTCGTCCCAAAGACCTTAAGCCCGAACTTAATATTATTTTCCAGACCATTGAAGGCTTACATTCGGCTTGTACTAAAAACTCCGGCGACTGGTATTTTTCAGGCCACTACCCCACGCCTGGTGGCAACCGCGTTGTCAATCGCGCATTTATGAATTTCATAGAGAACAAAGACGAACGGGCATACTGAACAACGGCGCCTATTCGGTTTTTCGGGTTTGAGACTCAATGGCATAATTTGCTATCCAGTCACCTTCGCTCTTTTTCATTGATTTTCAGCGCTTCCGTCTAATTGCTACCTCAACCATGTTTTCCCGAAATAAAATTTTTTTAAAAATAATTGGCAAAGGTCTTGGTGGAATAAAATTCGTTTGTACTTTTGCGCCCGCTTTGGAAGACAACGGTTTTTGAAAAGCACTTTTAGCACACAAGACTTGTGGATAAGAATGATTTTCGTGTTAAAAAAATGTTGAAAAATAGATTGGGTTTGCTTGGTTAGAAGATAAAGAGATTGCTACCTTTGCGGCCCGCTAAACAGGGGGAGATTGATTTGAGGTGTTTTGGAGCAAAAAGTTGCTCCTTCAAAATTGATAGTGACTGCCACTTTTTTTGTGGTTTTTCTATAAGAGTTCATTGACGTACTGACAGTGGAAGGAAAAGAGAAGAGATAGGGAAAGTTTTAGGTAAGGGAAAAGGGGAATTGTAGGGCTGAGGAACAAAGTTTTTCTGGTTTGATTTATCAGATCAGAGGCGAAGAATACACTATGGAGAGTTTGATCCTGGCTCAGGATGAACGCTAGCGGCAGGCCTAATACATGCAAGTCAA
>Ga0163148_10001028_pt1 | contig 37396 bp, 64 predicted proteins | sample OliLakLV19MP7P2_FD_148606 | JGI IMG/M metagenome (GOLD analysis project Ga0163148, IMG submission 148606) | Freshwater microbial mat bacterial communities from Lake Vanda, McMurdo Dry Valleys, Antarctica- Oligotrophic Lake LV.19.MP7.P2 | ecosystem: Environmental > Aquatic > Freshwater > Lake >... | reverse complement strand
ATATTTTGGCGTTACTAGCGGCTGTTTAATAGATTACAAAGCAATGGCATTTGACTATGGACGCTTGATCCTAGACAAGCCAATTTTGGGCTGTACGGTTATTCGTAACGGTCATCCAATTTTAGTGCCCATGGTAATTAACAATTTTGGCAGGTGGACTGGGGTTCTGCCGTGAAAAAGTTTTGCGTACTTGGCCAAAAGATCACGGTTAAAATTAAGAACATAGAGGACCAAAACATAATGGCGCAGTTCGAGCATGAGCTCGGGCTTATAACAATCAGGCCGGACGATACTCAAAAGTTCAAATCAATGTGTCATGAGCTCGGACATGCATTTTGGCACCGGACGGGTTTGTATCAAGCTAATCGCAATTTAGAGACAGAAGAAATATTTTGTGAAACTTTTTCAAATTTTATAGCTGACAACATAGTTAATCTTTACCAGGCATTTAATAAGCTCAAGAAATAACGCACTAGCTCCTTTTGTGAATTATTTGTTATACAACCATGTAAGGTTAATGTATAACAAATTTACTTACTAACAAAGGGGACAAAATGAAAGAACAAATCACAAACATATCAATTCACTTCCAAGGTACTGCCAAAGGCAAACGCAAGATAGTATTTCAGTCAGAGCGCATTGATCAACTACAAGGCCACGTCACGCTAACACCTGAAGACTTCAATAGCTACGAGAGAAAGGCCTGGGCCTTGATTGATAGCTTAGGGTATAAAAAGGCAGCTAGGGCCAGTTTAAACGTTAACTTTGGTCATAATGAAGACAATATGACCATGGTAGAATTGTTCGCAAAACAAAAACAATTGGTGCTTCGATGAAATATAAACTTCAAGATTGGGCTGGAAACGTATTAGATTTCAGAGGTTATTTTAGAATCTCTGACTTAGCCGTGCCGATGCAATTTGAAAGCTTTGATGATGGATGGGACTGGATACTGGAAAATGGCGATGAGAATACTTTAGAAGATTATTACGTTATAGAAGTAAAGGAATAATAAATATGAAAACAATACCAAAGACAGTTATTTTAAAAGATTTAAACGCTCGCGGCTTGCAAACTATAGTGCGAAAAATAAACTCAATCAGTAAGTCAGGCGGCAGCGTTAACGTAGCAACTACTAATTTATTCGCGAGTGAATACTCTGTACTGCAATCGGTTTTAGACACTTACACGTCAGGCAGTTTTGACGGGATGCAAGATATGTACGTTTACGACAATAAGCCAAAAAAAGAATTTTCAGTTAAGTACTTATTTATTCGTAATACTTGGACGCCTGACTTTGAAGATAAGGCCAAGCTAATTTTGAAAGAAAAGTACGGCGTGACTAATGATGAAACTAGCCAAACAGCTTTTCGCTCATGGTTCGACGTTTCACTAAGAAAAGTTTTGAATCACTTAGATAATCTGGAAGCGGTTTAAAATGGTAAAGTATAATTGCACGAATATCCCTTTACACTTACTAAATCAAATTATCGCTAATGATGGACAACTAGCGAACGGACAAGAATACTGCGTGGATTCTTTAATTTACAGACGCAACGAATTGTTAGAGTCAAGGGTCGATGATTTGTTTGAGTCCCACATGGCTTCACTTTTCGAACAAGCAGCTTACATGGTCAATGCGGCGAGTGATATAATCAAAAAAGCTTCTGCTATTATTGCAACTCGACGAAATGCTTTCAAATTGTTTTTTAACCGAATTAAGGGAGATAGAATGAACAAGTACACAGACAAAGAAATCACAGAATTTTTAACAAAGTTTGATAAGTTTGCGCAAGACGAAAATTACAATATGGACTTTGCGCTAGGCCAGGCCAAGCAATCGCTGGAAGATAACGGGTATTATGAAATTTGCTCTTTCTCGAGCGTAAGCGGCGCACCTATAACATTGTCTTAACAAAAGGAGAATAAAATGACTAATTCAAACGACAAAATTATGAATGGCCTTCAAACTTTCTTCGCAAAGAAATATACTAAAGAAGTAGCTTCGGACTATTTAAAAACTGGAAAGCTTTTTATTCACCCGCATGGCATAGATTTTATTCTTAAATTAAGGACTTATCATTTTGATTCTAGTTTAAACTTTTTACAAGTCTCGGATTGGTTTTGATATGCTTATTAAATCTGTATCCTTTGGGCTTACAATTGTATTCTTTTCAGCGTGTGGTTCGAAAGAACCCGATCATTGTAACGAAATAGACCGAAAAAAGATGTTTAACGCCGATAAGCCATGTGCCTATGCTGCGAAGTTCGAGCGTCGGCATGGGTGTATTAGTCCATTTATCAGTTTTCTTTGCCAAGAAGAAATTGAAAAGCTAAAGTCTCAGAAAAAGAAAAAGTAGGTGATATGTTTGATGAAAAATTCTTAGCTAGGTTCTGGGAAAAAGTCGATAAGACTGGCGACTGTTGGCTTTGGTTGGCGTGTAAAGACAAAGATGGTTATGGTCAGATTGGATTCAATGGTAAGATGCGCAGCACTCACCGAGTGAGCTGGATTATTGCCAACGGACGAAATCCTGAGCTTCTTATTTTACATAAATGCCACAATCCTTCTTGTATAAATCCAAACCATCTGTACGAAGGCAGCCAGGCACTAAATATGACAGATATGGTTAACGCTGGACGTTCAGGAAAAGGGGCTAGGAACGTCCAAGCAAAATTGACAGAATCACAAGTTAGACAAATAAGAATCATGCCAGGCACACAACAAGCCTTAGCTAAGATCTTTGGTGTTAGCCATACGGCTATTAGACGAATCAAAAATGACATTCGATGGAAGCACTTAAAATAGCTTATCATTTGACCAACAAAATATATTGATAGATAATCAATAATTCAGCGCGTTCTTAAGGTCTATACATAGTAGCTCAAGTCAGGTTTATCACTAAAAGCGTCTTCTTTAAAATAAGCATCTTTTTTTATTGATTAGAACGAGTCAAAAAACTATGTTGTTTGAAGTACAAAAAGAAAAACCGCCTTGATGGACGGTGTTTCGCGGAGAAAAAGGCAAAGTTTCGACTACCAGAAACTACCATACTCTCTCCAAAAAACAACATCTTTTTTTACTCCAGTAGCCAAGAACGTATCAATTCCAGGACTGCACATTGAGCAGACTGAAGTGGTTTGTCCCTAGAGGGATTTACCCGCAACCTGTAACAAGGCGAGCTGTGGCAAGATATGGGGGGGCAGATGTATCGAAAAGAGGCCCTAAAGCTTCTTCTGCCGGGTGTGAAGTCCCTACGTCCACTGGGCCAATTAAGGCAAAAGAGAAACGGTTACTTCATTGCTCCGTGGTAGGTAGGAAACCTCCCGAGTGGTATTAATTAATCGAACTTTCAACCCTCTTATCTAGTGGGGGAGGGGGGTTCTTTTGCATGGGCGAGGGTATTAATTCATGGGGCCACAGAAATGCAAGCATTGCAAACTTGAGTATCTAGCTACTAACGAGTGGACAAGATGTTGTTCTGAAGTTTGTAGATCTAAACGATCGAATGACTCGGATGCAAAAAATACTGAACGTAAAATAAAACAAAAAAAGTACAAAGCGACTGCATTAGAAAAAAGAACACCCGGGGAAGTGTGGGCGGACAAGGTGTTAACCGAGAATGGATTGTTTTACTCTAGAGAACACATTTTCAGGTTTAGCCGCTTCGACTTTTACTTTAAACGCAAAAGAATAGCTTTAGAGATTGATGGAGAATATCACGACGATGATATTCAAAAAAAGAAGGATTTACTAAGAGATTCAATTCATTTAAAAAATCATAGCGTTATAACTTATAGAGTTAAAAACTTTGATATGGATAGATTGTTATTCGTCATATCGGAAATACGTAAATCTAGTGATTTTCCCAAAGGAAAGATGAACAAAAGAGTTCGCAACTCGATTATAAGGAAAATTAGAATTGAAAGAGCTCTTCTTAATCATTAGATTTATACAAAACTATATGATTGCCTCTTGGTGTAAAAACCAAGGCTTTCTTTTTTCACTAGACTTTTTTATTCTTCTTTTTAAAAACTAAATCTAATAAACTGGCACACTCGTTATCCTTCAGCATACTATCTAGACAATCGTCTGACATGATGCGTTCATCTAGTTCTTTGAAGGCAGCGTGGTAGGGCCTAGGCTTCGATCTAAGCTTAGTTATATCGAGTCGCTTGTTTGTGCTGATTGCTATCTCGATCTCAGCAAGAAAGGCCTCCTGAGTCGCTTCTCGCCAAACAAAGAAGCCTCTGTCAATCTCGGGCCTAGTAAATGAACCAAACCGCTTAATCAGCGGCGTTAAGCAAGTATTGTAAGTTTCCCACGTCATAATCACCTCTTTTCTAATTATTGTATAACAAAGCGCATTAAATCAAGAATAATTATTGTATAACAAAATAATTCAGGTATTCTCTTGGAACTTACAAACACAGGGAGAAAGAAATGATCATCAAATTGCAACTAACAAAAGGCACTCTAAACCAAGCGGCTTACCAACAAGCTTACACAGTACTGAGACAAATTGACTGTCAAGAACGCGCAAAGCTTGCGAATCTAATCTTTGACGTTGGCCTCAACTATGATTTTGAAGGGCCAGGCGGCAGCGTATCAATAACTTTTGAAACCGAAGACCTTAACGGACAGGAGGCCTGAGGTGTTTAATACGTACGAACAGTATCTCCAAAATTTAGATAAATATAAAAAAGAGCAATCTTTTACAAAACAAATTCAGCGTGAAAATCTTTTTATCACTTACAAGTTTTACGGACTACAGACAAAACCAGAAAATTCGTTCTCTATAATAAAGGTAGAGCTTTACTGCTTATTGCTTTGCGGACTTACAGACATATCAGACGCTTACTCTGACAAAGCCGAGACTAGTATTAAAAACATAATTTTAAACGATCTAGAAATCGAGGGCTTAACTTAATGAACAAATCACTTGTTACTATAATTTCAGAGACGGCCAACATTGAACAAATGCTGGTCGAGTCAGGCGGCGAAATGACTCCCGACATTGAATCTTTTTTACAAATTAATGCCTCTGAGCTGGCTTTAAAAGTAGATGGCTACAGCACAATTTTAGACCGCTTTGAAATGCTAGAATCCTTTTACGAACAACAAGCCGAATTCTATAATAAAGTAGCTGTGCAATGTGAAAACGCAGCAAAGCGTTTAAAGTTAAATCTAATTTACGCAATGAACGAACTAGGCCAGTCTGAAATCAAAGGTTCTGAAATTCGTTTTAAACTTACGAATTCAGCCGGGTCATTAGTTATTAATGATCCTGAAATGGTTCCTGTAGAATTCAAAACAGAAGTGATCACCACTGAAATTAAAAAAGATGAAGTTAAGGCAGCGTTAAAGCGTGGCGAAAAGGTTGAGGGAGCAGAGCTTAAGATTGCGCAATCAATTCGTGTCTTTCCAAACCTTCCAGACAAAAAACAAAAAACGAAAGAAGTAACAAATGGCTAAAGAAATAACACTTCCACAAAAAGGCATCATGGCGCTAGTTTCTCAAAATCACTTGTCAGCGGTAGAGAGTGCTCTAGCGATGAATGACTTGAGCAAGCTAGACACAGGCCAGCGCATTAGTTACTACAATGCTGTATGCCAGTCCGTAGGCTTAAACCCATTAACACAACCTTTTGCATATATTATATTAGACGGAAAGCTCACGCTGTACGCTAGAAAAGAGTGCTCAGAGCAATTGCGAAAAATAAACTCTGTTAGTATTCAAATAGTTAGCCGGACCGAGTCGGATGATTATTACGAGGTACACGTTAGAGCAATGGATAAGCACGGCCGGACCGATGAAGACATTAGTTCACTCTATTTATTCGATAAGTATGGGAAGCGGCTTACAGGACTTCCGTTAGCTAATGCTAGGATGAAAGCAGTTACTAAAGCCAAGCGGCGAGTGACCTTAGCCATATCCGGTCTTGGTGTTATCGACGAATCAGAATTTGACACAATTTCAGAAGCATCAATTCAAGCCACGCAGAACCCACAAATGCCCAACGCTTTTGGTAATTCAAAAATAGAGGAGCTGGTCCCAAGTCCTATTTTAATTAAAAGCGAAAACGCTCAAGAGCAGGAGCCAGAGCCTTTAGTTCAAAATGCGCCGCAATCAGAACTAGATAATTATGTTATCGGGTTTGGTAAAAAAATGATGAATAAAAAGCTGCATGACTTCACAGACAAAGATCACTTAGGAATGATCGCCTACTTAGATAAAGGAGTTAAGGAGTCTGCAAAACCGCTAAGCGGCAAGGCAGCAGAATACCATTTTATGGCTACTCAATATTTAAAGTCACCGAGAACAGAACTTTTTAATGAGCCTGTGCATAATCCAAGCGACGACGAAATTATAGCGGCACAGCTTCAAGATTTGTAAATTTTAACTAGTCGCAAGTCGTCCCTCCCTAGTAAGACGTTGGCCTGGCAGCGATGCGGCACCAGGAACTTTAAGGAGTAACTTTGGTCAAATTCGGTAAAGCTAAGCAATTCAATAACGGACTAACAAATTACAGCACTGAAGATTATGGATCGCTTGCAGCAAGCAAAACCAAAGTTACCTATAACTGGTTTTGCACTTCACAAGCTTGTTGCGAAATAATCTCCCCTTCTAAGATCCGGCGCACGCTTGCAAAAGTTTTAAAGTTTGAAAATATTTTTGAAACTAGGTCCAAGTGTCCAGATTGCGGTCAGCTTCTATATTCAAAACGCTACAGAAAAGAAAAGGAATAAAATGCAAAGCTCTGACATCACAGAAAAAGCAATTTTTATTTATATTTGCATGGTCTTAATCGGACTACTCGCCGCGCAAACGGGTGCAGTTTTTATTGCTTTAGAGGCCAAAGGTGTTATACATAGCAACACAGAAAGAAACAAATGAAAGATAAAGCAGACTACTTTGTGGCAGGAATGGTTATCGGTATGTTCATGCTCGCTTTAATTGTCAGTGAAATTTACACACATGATTCTTATATAGAGAACGGCACAAGTTTTCAAATTGGCAATTCAGTTTACAAGTGTGAAAGAACGCAAGAATTAAAATTAGACGAAAGATAAAAACAAAAGGAGTTATATGAAAAAGAAAAATGGATTTATTGATGGTGGGATTATTATTGTATTATGGCTTGTCGGGATCGCTGGTGTGATCTCTTTCAACGAAGCAAATAATCCAAAAAGAACAGCGGGCGAGCGGGTTCACTCAAACGCTGACACTGTAATTTTCAAGAAAAAGAATTTTCAATATTATGACTTGGCAACAGGACAAACTATTGAACTTCCGTCAAACCCTATGCCTAAACCGCAAAAGAAAGCGTGTGATTAATGAAAGCTCTACTACTAATTTCTACTATGCTATTTACTTCGTGCTTTGGTTCAAAAGCTGAAGAACCAAAGAAAATAACCACCATGCTTAATGATGGATTCTCGTATCGCTGCAATAGTTACCAAGTTGCGCCGTGCGGCGTTCAATTGCGTGACTGTATCGTTAACATCAATGGATTCGATCGTCGAGTGAGTGAGATCCTGTGCGCTAATAACGTGATCATAGGAATCTATTAAAATGGAACTGAACATATTAACAGCCACGCTTTTAGTAAGCGCATTAATTCTTTGGTCAGTCTTAATCGTTAAGTTTTTATATTGGCTTCGTGCAGTACATAACAGTATGCACGAATACCGACAAATTAACTTTTCCATAGAGAATTTGCAGAACAAGCATTTTGAACTAAGCCGAAGGGTTGAAGCTCTTGAAAGCAAGAGGCGACGATGAGCATTTTACTTTTTGTTTTGGGAGTAGCTTTTATATTCTGGATGTTTGAGAGGGATTGAATGAAACTATTTACCCAAGAAGATTTTAATGAATACGTAGAATTTGATGACCAGGCCAAAGCTTGTGCCAATTTTGTTAATGAAAAACTAGCAAACCTAGTCAGAGTTGCGCCCACTGTTTACACATACGACGGAAAGCCAGACGCGGTTGGCATTACATGGAATTTGAAACGCTTTTGGGGAGATTTACCAGTAACAGCGACATACGAAGCTAAATTATTATTTATAAAAGAGGCCCCTAAAATACCATGTAAGCATGAGCCATGTAACCCTTTTGATGGGGCTTATAAGTGCCTCCATTGTGGGGTTGCAATTATAGCAACGTGGACTAGTCAAAGTAGTTACAAGTGAAATATAGAGAGAGGCTTTAAATGGGTTTTAGACCAAAGCCAAAAACCATAGAGCAAAGACTCGCTGCCCTGCTTGATGAAATGCAAAACTCTGCAAAGTTCGCACAGGATCAAGAAGACAAAATTGCAGAGTTAAAGAAACAAAATGAAGACCTAACCGAAGCCCTTTACTTTTATTGCCATCATGCAGCTAACTACACAGACCATGATGAACAGTATGTATTTTTCGACCAAGATCAGGGCCGAGTCGCTTGTGCAGCATTAAAGAAATATAAAGAGGGATAGAATGACAACTACAACTAACGGTGAACATTCTGGGATTCTTATAAAATACGACGAAACATCGGCTGAGGTTCAGATTAAAGATGTGTTGGTTAGGGTTTTATGGAATGACGAGAATAGGCCATGCGCAGAGCCACAAGTGGAGAGAAAATTTTCTTATTTACATGATAAAAAGCAATTCTGGAAAAACCCAGAGAAAATTATAGAGCTTGAAACAGAGAATAAAGAATTAAAAAAAGTAAACGCAGAATCTTTTGATCATTACTGTTTACAGTCTGAGAAACTTGTAGGGCTTAAAGACTTACTTGTACAAACACTTTCGATATTCGACAACATAGTCGATGATCTGTATTTCTACCGAGAAACTAAATCCTGGCCACCCGACGACGATATTAATCACGCACGCAACGCTCTTGTTAAACTAGACACCAGAATGAAGGGAATAGTATGAATCATCATAATTTAAAAATAGCACCGGAGCATTACAACAACGTAGCAGCAGGCACTAAGACTTTTGAAATTAGAGTTAACGACAGAGCTTTTCAAAAAGGTGATACGGTTACTTTACATCTTGTTCGAGACGGTTTGTATGTTACAGACGTTACTGACTTATATTTCAAAATCGGTGACGTCTATCCAATAGATGCGGAGCGAGTCGTGTTTAGTTTATTAGCGATGGGCGTATGAAAAGAAGTAACATCAGCGGCCTCATAGAGGCATTACTTGAACTAAAGAACGAGGTTGATAAACTCTCTTGCGGTTCTGGGATTTTAGCAATAACAGTAACCAAGGAAGCAAAACGAGCAATTGAGTATGTAGCTTACAATTCGGGACCTTCTTTTTATATCCCCACAGGTCGTGCCTGCCCTACAACTATTTGCGGAATAAAAATAAACGAGCAGGCAGAAGAATGAAATACAGAAAAATACCAATGGTCGTTGAAGCCTTTAGATATGGGTTCGATCCAAAGCCTGAGTGGTTTACAGATAAAACTAAAACTTTGGAAATACTAACCACGGAGTCTTTTTGCGTGATAAAAACACTAGAGGGCGAGATGAAAGGGTATGCAGGCGATTATATTATTCAAGGGATTAAAGGAGAAATATATCCCTGCAAGGCTTACATTTTTGAAGAGATTTATGAGGAGGTAGAAGAATGAAAATATACTGGAGTCCATATATCGACGATTACGTTTTTGATTATGGTGAATTTGATCGGGCTTACTACTCGTATGATCGGCATACTGACAGCACAGTATGGTTAGCGCCATTTTTTGACTCGTTAAAGCTTGAATTTATATGTGGGGTAAAATGAACCTATCGGATAAAAACAACATCGGAAAGCCTTGCCCGAAATGCAGGCGAACAATTACAAAAGAAGTACATGAGAAAATCGTACAAATAAAAGTTTTAAATGGACAAGCTTCAAGTAAAAAAGCGCAGCTAAACGGAACTACTTACAAGGGTAGGCCGTCTAAACTAGATTGGGACCAAGTAATATATTTAAGATCAAAATATATGACAAAATCGGACATTGCTAAAAAGCTTGGGGTCGCTAGGTCTTGGTTATCTAGGGGCTGCACTAAGCGAGGAATATTATGAAAATATATTGGTATCCGATAATCGACGATTATGTTTTTATATACGCCTGTTACGGTTATGCGCTGTCCGATACTGGCAAGACATGGTATGCGCAAATATACACAAGAGACTTTGAATTTATATGCGAGGTAGTATGAAAATCTATGTTTATTACAATTACAGACTAGACATAATTCAAATTGCTGAGGACAAAAATTGGGTCGGTTTAATTTACATCGGCGTATTATGAAAATATATTGGTATCCGTACATTGATGATTATGTTTTTTTAATCGACGATAGGTTCGAAAATTGGCATCTTTATTGGTTGTCTGATAACGGGGATATTTGGCGGTGGCAAGCTTACACAGATCAATTTGAACTAATGGCAGAGGTTGAGGATTAAATGAAAACACTAAAAGAGATACACGAGTCACAGGATGAAAATCTTGGTTACAAGGTGAAAAGTAAAAGTGGCGAGGTTATGAAGGTCATCAGTTACGATTCTGATTACGATCTTTTCTTTTTAATAAATATAAATGACGATAAACCCGATTGGTTTCGTTCAACTTTAACGTGTTTCACGCTTGAGAAAGTAAACCAATGAAAACACTAAAAGAGATACACAAGGCACAAGGCGAAAAGTTTGGTTATAAAGTAAAAGATGACGTTAAGCCATGCGATTCTTTTAAAGTCATCGGCTATGATGATGAAGAAGATGCTTTTTGGTTGAAAGATCAAAACGGACGAGTTGATTTGTTCCGTCCCGGTGCAACAATATTCACACTCATCGAAGAGCCACAGGAAATTTGGGTTAATACTCACGAGCTGCCTACAGGTCTTCAATATTATATATATCACGCGTCAGCAGAGCTAGCGGCAGACGCTGGAATCCATCATGCGGGGTTTGTTCGCACCACAAAATTTAGAGAGGTTGAAAACAACTAATGTCAAAAATAGAAATTAGAGTTAAAGAGTTTCTATTTCTACAGCGTAAGCGAGCGCACATTTACAAGAAAACGAAAAAGCTAAGTGAAGAATTAATTTATGTACAAAAACGAATAGAAGAACTGAAACAACAACTAAAAATTAAGGAGCTACACGATGACACTATCAAAAAAAGAACAGAATGAACTATTGTCTTTAATGGCAAAAAAACAGAACAAGGTTAATGTTCTAAACGCAGGACAACAAAGGGAACAAATTAAAATCATGTTTGAAGCGCTAAGCAAATGCTCTGCTGAATTAAAGCTAGCCATTCTTAAAAAAATATAACAATCGGGGCGCCTGAAACATGGCGGCAAATACAGGTGAAATATGGACAAACAAAATAAAAGCAGACAGATAAACTTTAGAATTGAAGAAGTTGACTATAAATATCTTAAGAAGAACAAGCTTTTGACGGCTGACTTTTTAAGGAGACAAATCAAGAAATTAATACTTCTTAACAAGGAAACAAATGAAGCTACCAGGCACCTACGAAGCAAGTAAATGGTTGCTAGAAACACTAGCGGCCTTTGGTTCCAAGATAACAACAAGCAAAGCAATTAAGCCGCAAGAGCTTGATCGAGCAGATAAAGAAATGCTTATGCGCAATATGCTGGTAGAGCTTGCGCTTGAAGATAGCGGCAAGAAAGAAACTAACGGGCGCAACAGGTCAGCTTTGATTGATGAAGTTAATCGAAAAATGATGGTCCCTATGGGATCGCCTTATTGCCTAACTGCGCTGTATTTTAGGGTAATTGATCCTCTGTGTGACAGCCTTCAACTAAGTAACACTGTTTGGATGACCGCTAGCACACAAGAATTTTGGGAAAAGAGTTACGACAAATATAAAATACCCAAAGGCGAGTCTGCAAAAAAAGGTGATATTGGTATTTTGCAAGACATTAAAAAGCCAAGACTAGGCCATGCTTATCTTCATATTGAAGACGAAGACCAAGGCAATCAAAAGACATTTGAATATAATACTAATTTAAAAGGTAGCACAGAGGGAGACGGCAATTACATTTACAAGAGAACGCAAGAGGGGACACTTACAAAGCGTTACCTTGGATCTGTAGATGTCGTCTCTTGGCTCCTTGACACTAACGAGAGGTAGATTATGGATATCGACACACCAGAACAAGCAAAGAAGTTTATTAAGAAACAAAAACGCGCCTACTTGACCGCTTTTCTGATCCAGGCCGTTAAAGATGGACTTACTATTTATGGTACAGGCATTAGTCAAAAACCACTCCCACAGCTTAAAATTATGGCCTGCGCCGTAATTGATACCCTGTTTGAAAAGATTGAGACAGGCGAGATCCAAGAAGAAAAGAAAAAAGAAGTGTCTAACCTAGTTTTAGATAGCGACAAAGTGATAGTAAACCCAGCCAGTGGCTATTTTCGCTATAAAGGCCAGTCATGAGCATCCGGCCTGATCGCATGAGATTGTTTAGGACCTTAAACGACCATTGTCTAAAGGGTTGGAGCTGGATCGTTACCATGCGCTTCTGTGACCATAATTATGAATCACTTAAAAAACATCTAAACTTAGACGAGTATTCGTTTCTGTGCCAAATGAGAGAGTTCTACAAAGAAGCCAGGAAGCGCACTAGACTGGACGAAAAGATGCCAAACTTCTTCGACCAGATTTCGGAAGACCTACACTAATTAAATATTACTGTTGAGGCTGAGAATAAATCTGCTTTAACAGTAAGGCCTTTTGAGTCGGTGACGTGGTCGGATCGCCTTGTATCTGTTGCGACTGTTGAGCAGGGTTAGGAAGCGCCATTTGCCAAACAGGGTCGTTTTGTGGAAGGCTATCTACAGCCTTTAAAACCATAGCCTGGAAGCCAGCAGGTGACATCTTAGCAAAAGCCAAGATTTCAGGACTTCTTAATAATCCTCTGCCAACAGAATCAGCTATAGAAGCCATTGCTGCCCGCCCGTAGTGATCAAAACCTTTTTTGGCAGCGATTGCCATCAAGCCCTGAACAAAGTTGCCAGACGTGATAGAGTAAACACCAGCCGCACCAGCCGCCATTGTGTCGGTAATACCCATAAAATTAGAAGCGTTGTTTCTTGCCATTTTATCTGTAGCAATTCGAGAAGCGGTGGCGGCAAGTCCGTATTCTTTATTGGCGTTTTCTAGCTGAGGCCGTAAAGAGTCATCAACAGATTGAATCATGTTTAGAATTTTATCATTTACAAACCTTCGTCCTGCTGAAAAAGCCGTCTCTGAAGAATTTTGTTTTAAAAAAGGATTGCTCAAATAGTTTATCTCATCGTCCATTGCTATTTTAATATCTTGAGCCTCTCTAGGAGAAGAAGAAGATTGCGGCGCTGGACGCGTTGGCCTTGTTGGAGGCATTGAAAAAGATCCCTGTCCGGATTGCTGATCAAGACTGGTTTGTGGTCCACTCCCAAAAGCTCTAGGAGTGTTACCAACCTGAAACACTTCGCTTTGGTAGCCGTCACCGATCTTTTCTTTATAGTTTTGATCTAGGCGCATTTGCTGAGCAACAGGGAGTAAGTCGTCACCGCGAGGTTCATTAAAAACTGGTGGTGGCCTTTGTGGTAGAGGCGTTAATTCGTTTTGCGTGAAAACATCGTATGGCTCCTCAACCATTTGCTTGGGAGGCTGTCCGTGAAGTTCCACGTCTATATTTTTGCTTCCTGTGCGCTGACCGTCATCAACAAACCCAGGCAACAACGCTTGATCTATGTCTTGTGAGCCGATTTGATTTCTGTAAGCCTTTAAGTCTTTTCTATATTGCAAAACGTCAGACAAAAACTTTTTCTTTTCTTCACTGTACTTCAGAGCGCTCTTTGTAAAACTAGGGTCTTCAAACCGCTGAATTAAAAAATTCAAATATTCTTCGTAACGCCTTAAAACGTCTTTAGTATCAACAGCAAAACCCAGGTTCTTCTTTGCTTCTGCCATCATTGCCGCTTTGTCTGTTCTAGGATTAAATCCTACTTCGGTGGAGTTTCTCGCAAAATACTCCTCCGCTTTTGTGTAAACGTCATCTAGGACCAAGCCGACTTTGTCTTTATATGCCTGCGCCTTACCTGCAATGCTTTCCACAGTATCGCCAAACCTTACTAAGCCGTTATCCAATAACCAGCGGCCTATCTGTTTTGCTTTAAAATCTGGATTATTTCTAAAATCTGCCAAAGATCCACCAAGAGCTTTAAAAGCTGCCCTGTCACCAGCGGACCGCATACCCTCCCCTGCTTTTGTCGCAAGCGAGGTCCCAATTTGCTTAGCGTAAGGAGTTAAAAACTTTGCTCCGTAGCCAGCGCCTAGGCCAAGCGCCACACCAGCCGCGACCATTTCAGCCGTATCAGCCTTTTCCGTTTTGTTGGCCTCATTTAAACCAATAAGACCACCAGCCGCCACACCAAGCTTCGGAGCCGTCATAGGATCAAGAAACTTACCAAACAAACCCCCGACTCCTACGCCCATAGCAGTATCAGCCGCCATATCTACAACATTGTCAGATTCAGATTGACCAAAACCGTAAATACCACCCATAGCGGCACCAGCTTTTAGTCCTGACATACCCTTTACTAATTTATTAAGGGGAGAGGCCGCCATACCAGAAAACTCCATTGCCATAGAAGTTTTTGGATTTTGAATTGAGTCAACTTTAAGAGCCTGTCTTTCTTGGTCCCTTGCCTTTTCGTATACCGCCATAAGTTCAGAAGGGTTTAAAGTAGGTCCACTATTTCTAGTAATACCAGAGGCTTTAGAGCCGACACCAGAAAAACCAAGGACTCTGCCCGCCGCTTCCATTCCACCAGCTAATTCGTCAGACAGCGGAAAACCGCCCTGAGCAAATTTTCTAACACCAGAAACGACCGGACTAATTTCAGGGAGCTGCTGCTCGCTTGCGGTAATCTCTTTTTCTATCTCTTCGGTAGACATAGAAGAAGGTTCAGCACTTGATTCTGCTGGATCTTGCTCTGCCTCAAGCCTTTTAATTTCTTCAACAATCTGTTCATCTGTTAGGTTTGAAAAATCGTCCACGAGACCTACCTTTTTTTATTGCGTAATTCTAATTCTTTTTTTAATTTATTAATCCGGTTACCCTTTTCTTCAAACTGTACAGAGCCAGTCACCAAACCAGGGTCAACGCCGTACTCAACCGCTAAGTCATCGTAAATCTTTTTTTCATCATTATAACTTAAAAGCTGCGCATTAAATAAGGCTCCCGAAGCGTTTATAAAATTCTTAATTTGATCAGCTTCTAGTTTTCTTCCCTCTAGGATCTTATTCTGCAAGTTCCTAATAGTAGCAGGAACACCCCTTGCGTTTTCCGCTGTCGCCGCCTCTGACTCTCTTACTGTTGAAGGAGGATCTAGAAGTTTCATGTAAGCGAAAATTACCCCTAAGTCAGTCACAGCCGTTGGGTTTTTCTTTAAAGATTGCAGCTTGTCGTAAGAAGACCTGATTTCTTTAAAGTTTTTTACTTGAGGCTTGCCGAAAAACTCTCTGCGCAACATAGAGGCGTCTTTAAACCCTGCTTTTTTAGTGTTTTCAGCTTCTTTTGTTTTTTTCTCTTGGCCTTTTACTATAGAGTTTCTTGAATCAGCCTCTAACTTTTCTCTTTTGAAAGAAAAATCCTGGTCTTTATTGGCTTGCTGTTGTTGTAAAGTGATAGCTTTGAAAGCGCCGTCACCCATGAGGTCGTCTTTTTTATTAGCCAGGCGACTTCTTTCTGTTTGTGTTCCTCTAAGTCTTAAGTCGTTCTCTTTGATTAGTCGTTCATACTCATTTTGTTTTGTAGCGCCTTCTTCTTTTAAATACCCACGATAATTATCAAAAGCTTTTCCTTGAGATAAAGCACCAGCCTCGCCACCAAGAAACCCAACAGCAAGCGGCACCATGGCGCCAAGGATTTGATCAAAAGGATTAGACTCGTATTTCTTGATGCCCTGTCTTTCAGCCATTATCTTATCGTTCTTTAATTCATTTTCTCGCCGTTGAGATTCCAAAGAACGAAGCTGCATATCTATAGCCTCGCTGTACTCCGTTGAGTTCTCAGCGGGTCTTGATGTCCAGCCGTACCGCTCCATTTCAGCAGGGCTAAGCCTGCTGCCAGACTCAAGGCTTCTTTTTTTTGAAGGGGACACCATACCGAAGTTTTCAGGAGCAGAGGGAGCCAGCTCTTCAACAGATAGTCGGTCTTGCAATGCTGCTAGAAAACTATCTTCTTGCTCTTCATCAGGGACGCTCGCTAAGTATCTTTTTAAATCTTCCATATTATGCAAACCACGAAGTAGGGTTGAATAAATTAAACCCTGGCTTTTCTTTTGTCGCCGCCGCCGCGTTTGCTGCCGTTCTTTCATTTACGCCAAGCTGTGCGTAACCGAGTTCAGTTGATAAGCCGCCGTACTTTCTTTTCATTGCGAAATCTGTAGCTTCTTGTTCGCCCTGTCTAACTAAACCAGCATTGTCAGCCGTAAGCTTTCTTTGAAAGTCTGTTAGATTTTTATTATAACCTTGGTCAGCAGATCCACGCACCGCCGCTGCACGAGCGCCGCCAACACCTTGACGAGCCAGGTTCCCCATTAGTTGCTGAGTAAATCCTGCTCTTTGGCCTTGAATATCACTCATCGCCTGGCCTTTTAATGCCCCTAGTTCTTGTCCGGTATAACCCTTAGACAGATCGTCTTTCCGCGCTTGTCGCGATAACATATCTGGCGCGTCAAACACTTCAGCGCCGCGCTTTCTTCCTGCCAACATATCAGCGTCACGACTAGAAGCGGCAGAACCGCCTAACCCGCTCATGTCACCAAGAGGCGCCGCCATGCCAGCACCATCTAAGGCGTTACCGACCATGTTTTGCCTCATTTGCCCCATAGGGTCTAACATCGGCTGTTTTGTCGCGGCACCAATAGGATTAACGAGATAGTTTAAGTTTTCCCGATTGTTGCTGACTTCTCTTTTAGCGTTATTACCTAAGTTTCCGATTGCGGCACCAGGATTTTTAACAAAACTACTTAACCACGACATACTAATCCTCTATTCCTTGAGTTAATTGTTTAATTTCTAAATAACCGTAAGCGACCGTGACCGCTGTCGATGAAGCCCCTGAATTCGAGACTCCAAACTTGATCACATCGTTAGCCTTTAATTGTAATTCATTTATCCATGTGAAAGGAATGTAAAACTGATCAACCGAGTCCGTTTCTAGGATAGAAGTCGAGGTTAGTACCTTGCCGTTTTTGTAAATAACCGCCAAACAATTTTTAGCCCCATCCACATAAACCTTAGAAAGATTTATCATGAATCTATAGTTGCCGTTTTCTTTACACAAATATTCACTGTTTGTTGTGTTGTTGTTATTTGTGGACCGGACATAGAAAGCAAAAGTAAAAAAAGCCGTAGATGGATGAACTACGTTAAGAGAAGAAAGTTGACAGCTCAGAAAGTTATTAGGAACAGATAAGGACTTGATCGCCGACTCTATGGCTAGCATATTTTGACGAAACCCGTCCCGTACAAAGACCTCTAGCTCCTCTGCTTCTTTACCGTCCCATTGTCTAAGTTTTGCTAATCGAGCTAGCTTATTCTTCATCATTTCTTTGGCTCCGCTTGGCTGTATTCGCCATCAAGCTCTATTTCAAACCCCTGCAACCTAACGTAAGAGTTAACCGTTGAATTAGAAAATCCTAACGAATACCCAGAGGCTTTAGAATAACTAGACTTTATTTCTTGTTTGACAGTGGCAGAATCAGCAGGCACCGGAAAAGAAACTGAAATATCAGCTACAGAAGCCGCCTTGAAATTGACGTATTCATTTAAGCCAAGAGTGAAGTCGCCCTGTACTGAGTTTAACCATACCCTGACAAAATGCTTGTCAATCGTGGGTGCTCCGTATGTTTGCCAAGCCGTTAAGTAAGCAAAGTTTACAGCCGTAATATGATTGCTCATGTCGTATTTTGAATTTGTAGTCTTTAGTTTCCAAGTTTTAACTGAGTCGCCAAAAAGCATATTGCCGTTAGCATCGGCTAGAAACGAATTAGCAGAAAGGCCGTCCCATAAATACCAAGACAAACGAGAAGAGTTATTTGATGTTTTTGCATAATCTAGTACGAAAAGCTTAGTATCAACCTTGCAGAAATACAAATTTTCAGCCTCATAGTTCTGCGCAAAAGACTTGCTAAAGTCCAGATTGTCAGGATTTTCCTTAAACTCATCGACAATTGAGTAACCGATAGGCACAGGCAAACGTCCAGCCACACACGAATAAAAGCCATTAATTGGGTCTAACCAAACCACCGCGCCGTCAACTTGTTGAATAGTTCTATGGTTTGCGCACCCAATATCGTCTTCAAAAAGCTCTTGAGTAAGATCGCCTATTGATAGTGTGCCTGTAACGATCGCAGTTGTTTTTTCTTTAAAGGCAAAAAGCGCATCTTTGTTGGTGCCTATTCCTTTTAGTTTGTCATTAAAAGGAGATTCGACCAGGTTCTCGTAAAGGCCACTAGAAGGGAAGCCCTCTGGGTTTGTTGGATCATTCCAGTAAAAAGATTGGAAGTCACAAATGCCAGCCTCCGAGTATACACGCCCAAAGTAAGTGTTAGGAACAAGTCCCCATTGATTCACCGAAGTCACAACACTAGAGACCGAAGGATATGCACTATTTATAACACTAGGATCAACAGGCCGCCCCGCTTGAATGATTTGATTTTGCCATACGTTTAAATACTTACAGGCACGAGGAAGCTCCCCACCAGTACCAGCGTCAAAAGGGATAGTTAAGCCCGCGTCAGCAATGTTATCCATCACCTTTAGAGTCGTTCCTAAGTGAGAAAGAGCAATATCGAAAACTTTATAAAAAACTGTGCCATCGTCACCAGTTCTAAAGATTCTAATAAAAGCGCCAAAGTGAATAGCCGGAGACCACTCCTCACCATTAATAATATCGGTTATTGTATTTTTATATAAATTTGAGGCGTAACCAGCTTGCAAGGTTTGTCCGTCAGCAAGTAAATAAGGCACCATTTGTAGGTCAAAAGCACCACCGCCACCAGTCGCGTTATTGCTAAGGGTCAGTGTAGTGCCAGCCACAGCCGTGATCGTGGTTCCAAAAGCAAAGAGCGAACTAATTATGTGAAAGCCTATTAAGTCAGCCGAAATCGTACCAGGTCCAGCCGCACCCGTAATAGTGTTTGATCCACCCGTAATAGTGCCAGTACAAGCCGCTATTGTTGGTTGAAAAGGATAGACCTTCTGATAAGGCGCGCCAGAATCAGGAGCCACACCAAAATCAACCGTCACGCTAGAGGCGGCCACAGCAGAAACGTAACTCATTATATAAGAAAAACCACCACGAGCGTTAACAAGATTGCTAATAGGGATTCTAAGGAGCATCCCTACTTTTATATTGTGGCCACCGCTTACTGTTATCGTTCCACCGGATAAAGTTAAATTTTGAAAGCCGCTAACATTAGCCGACCATGCAGGAAAATTGGTTCCGGCCTCTAAGTAGCCAGGCGTTATTCGTCCAGCGTTAGAGCTTACTAAAGTTTGACTCAAAGCTCCGTTTTCCCCACCCTCTATAGCGCCCAAAGTAGTAGCCCCACTAGAGTCAACAAAACCGAACTGCATTAAATATCCATAGGTCCCAGGAGTTAAACTAGCAGAAGGAGTAAGAACCCTTCTTCCGTCTATAGAAAAGCCAGAGAAATTAACAGAACCGAGAAGCGTACCGCCAAAGACACGATTAATATTATAAAGCATCCTAGGCATACCCATTCTATAAACCTGGTAGCCGTCATATTTCATAGGAAAGCCGCCGTCTGTGATAAAGACAGCATTGCTTTGGTTTATGTAACTAATTCCTTCATAAGCAGAGGTTCCAAAGTGTGCCTGAGTAATAGGAAAAGGGAGCGCTGGGAAAGAGTCCCCTGCACTCGGACAGACCACCAGCTCCCAATACCAAGAAGAAGCCCCATCAATAACTTCATTCACGGTTAGCGCATAGTTGATAACAGTATTGGAAAGATAAGCCAGCTCTGTAGAGGCAGGAACAACCACACCCTCGTCATCCACAACAACACAAACCGCACTAGAGCCGCCATTAATGTTATCTCTAAGGTCCGTAATCGTGTTTGAAATAGAGGGATCTAAGACAACCGATGGAGTTAAACCAGTGTTCAAAACAAAGTTCCACCTGTCGCTTACAGCGTTGTAAAAAAATGAATAGCTAGTGTAGCTAGAGATGTTTGTAAACTTTAAATAGACAGCCTTTTTTCGGTATAAATTACCATTGGCACAAACTGCTAGGATTTGAGACCTTGAAAGGCCTGAATTAATGTCTCTGTACTTATATTCTACTAGCCCCGAAAGAGTCGAAGGAAGATTAGAAGCTTTATGTTGCCAGCCGTTAGCCTGCTGCAATTCATCTTGAAAGTTATAGCGCCAATTTATTGAGCCACGACGAGCAGAATCAGCGGGCTGGACAAGCTCATTGCTTCTAGTATCAAGGCCAGCCACATCGGAATAATGCTTGTCGAGTTTCATATTTTACCCCAAATTTAAATAATCGTAATTAGTTATCATCACCTGGCTCAGATCATCGTTATTAGAACCAATTGAATCAACCAGCGACCTAAGAGTTATAGACACGTTATCAGCAACAGCTTTTGACCACTGTGATGCGTCTCCGTACTTAACTTGATAATAAGCATACTGAATTAAAAACCCCTCACAGATGTCAGGAAGCTCCGCAATGTTAGAGGCGTTCTTTCCGATCACAATATAGTCACCGGAGGCTATGGTCTCACCTGTCCCTAAAGTTGTTGCCACTATCCCAAAAATACCACTTGTTTGACCTGTGTACTGGATGGCCCTGGCTTTTATATTACCAAGGTAACCGACAACACATAAAAAGTTGTCAGAGGCTATTTCAGCGGCGTTAAATGTCCCAGTTGTAGAGACCTCAAGCGCCGTGACCACTCCTGAGGCGATAGTAACAGACGTTATTTGTCCTGACCTGGTCGCAAGCTTTGGCAGGTTTTTCATGTAATTATATAGTAAGGTTCCGCTGGTCAGAGGAGGAGTCACCACAATCCCAGAGTTCTGAGTAAAGTAGCCGTAAGGATAGCCGTTCTGTACGTTAGTTCTATACTTTGTATAACCACGCTGAAGGTTAATGTAATCCTGACCGTTCTGAGTCCATTGAATAGTGTCAAAGTTTTGCATAAAGATGTCAGCCGGATAACTGTACTCTTGTTGACCGTTTACCACGGTTACAGAGGCGGTCTTTTGCAGAAACTTTGTCTTTGAGTTAACCATTTCTTTTGTAACTTCATCTTGCGCATTATTTAGGTAAAGACTCATAATGTCCTGACCTATACCGCTATTAGCATCATAGCGAGTATTACCGCTGAGCTTCCTCACCGGATCTATTAGATATTCAACTCGCTTCATGGCTTAACCTTTTTTCATTGAAGCAATAAACATTTGCTTTCTTAAGGCTCTCTTTTGTTCTTCAGACTGACCTTGGCCGTTTGCTACTTTTTGGGAAACAAATCCACCTTGGTCTTTTGCCGCCGCATCATCTTCTCCATTGGGAGCGTTAGGAGATTGCATACCCATGTCCATAGCATTTTGGACTAATTCAGCAGACTCTTGTTCTCCAGCATCAGCCGGATAGTTTTCTTCTTCCATCATTGCCATTGCTTTTTTCATCATCGTCATTGCTTCTTTTTTGTTTTTCATCGTAATAAAGCCCTTCCATAATAGTTTGACATATTGTTTAAAATATTAGCCTCGTTCTGGCCTTTGTTCTGTTCGATAGAAGCCAGCTTCTCGCGTTTTGCGCGGTCATCTTCTGCCTGTTGCTTCATTAAAGAAAGGCCCACCATAGCGCCCAACACATAAGGGTTTGCACCACCAGCCGCACCAAGAGCGCCCATGCCAAGAGCATCACCACCACCACCAGAGGCAGCAGGAGAATAGTCTTCTAAGCCCATGTTTGGCGAAGTCGTTAAACTCATTCCAGAATTACCAGAGGAAGTTTTTGAAAGCTCGTTTCCCGTAAACCCTCCACCAGTGTAGTTTTTTACGTTTGAGATTGGATTACCTATTTTATCAGCCAAATTAACGTATGACCGTTCTGGTTGATCATCGGCATACATACTAATTTTGCTTTTTGTGTAACTAGGAAACTGAAAAGAATCACTCATACTTACCCCTTACCCATAGCTTTTACTGTGCAGACTATTGGGTTTGTGTTGGTAGAAGTTATTGAAACCCTAACTGAAGGATAAAAAGCAATGTTGCCAGTGTTTAGGTAGTGCTGCGCCGCTATCGTAATAGTTTGAGACACTGTTGCCCCGCCCAAAGTCGCAGGGACATCAAACCACGCTGTATCATCACCAGGGTTTAGCGAGGCCTGTAGTTTCATGTTGCCTGCGCCACTCGTCCCAGTTACTAAGACAGCAATTGCCGCCCCATTGAAAGAAGTAATATCAATGGCTGAGCTAAACGCAGTTGTATTATTGAAAGTCGTCATGACTTCCGTTGTTAATCTTGAATTCATAAGTTCACCCCTAGTTAAAATTGTAAATAATAATCAATACGAGTCAAATCATGCTTACAGGCTAGACTCTTGTCGAATACAGAAGCACGAACTTAGCCTCTTTAAAAAAACAAGCCTTTAAATAGTCCTGTGGTAGAATTTCTTTGGTTATATGGTTCATAAAACAAGAGTCTAGAGGCTGATAACAAAGATAAACCAGCTCAGAACAATAAATAGTTTCATTATTGAGAGAAAACGAATAATCGTATCCCTCCCCCTCATATCGGTTTGCATTTTCCCCTGCTTTAAAATTGATTAAAGGGTCCTCAAACAGAGGCCTAATCAATGACACATGATCTTTTTTGTAAAGCCACTCAATCAATTGTACACGCCTAACGCCGCCCTTGTTTTCGCCTTTTATATAAAAGTCGCCTACGGCCTCCATTACGTCCAGCCGTTCTGTAACAATAGAGGCATGGTCCCATTTTCCTGGTATAAAAACGCTTGTAAATCTTTGTGCTTCGTAGCTTAAAAGAATATCACCTGGCTTAACCATAGAAAGAATCTGGTTCACATGAAACGCCGTAATTACCTTTTCTCTAGCGCCAAGACGTTGCATAAGCTTTTGTACAGGCTTTAAAAGGGAAAATAGCTTTGCTTTAATTGTTGCTAACATTCCAAAAGTATCTTTTCCATAAGTAGTTTAAATAATTATAGTCTTTGTATGACGTGCAAACAGCGTTTTGAAACTTTGCGCTCCCTAGGCTTTGTATCGGCCTGTCTTCAAGCTGAAACTCACCTGTGCGCTTGTTGACGCCTTTGACCGAGTAAACATAGGCAATTTGCTTTTTGTTATCTATGACAAAGACCTCAACAGGCTTATATTGAGCACAAGACCAAAAAAGAAAACTACTTAAGAAAATCTTTGTGAGCTGCACGAAGTTCCTCCTCGGGTAAGTTTTCTTTTTTCAGAGCTTCTTCAAAGGCTTTTTCTTTGTCGGCAAATAGCTTTTTATCGTCAAACCAGTCTCTAAATTTATTATAGAGATAGGAAGCCGCCTGGTAGCCATACTTTAAAATCAAAGCCTTTACGTCCACTTATCCTACTTCGCCATCAATTTTGTCAGCTAGCTTTAAAGCCTCTGCTTTCAATTCTTCTTTAATCAATGGTGCCACTTGAGCTAAAAGCATATCGTCAAGCTTGCCTGGGATAAGCGCCGCTAACTTAGCTAACACGTTATCAACAAGCGCGTCTTGCTTCAATTCGATTTGCTCAACGACTAACGCCTCGATTATCTCTAAAACTGGTTTTAAGTTCATTATATGTTTCCTTCTGTAACAGGCTCCTCAATTGGAGCTTCTGGTTTAATAACTACGGTTTCAGGTTCTACTACTGGCTCAGGCTCAATAACAGGCTCAATAACAGGCTCAATAACAGGCTCAATAACAGGCTCAATAACTGGCTCAGGTTCTATTACAGGCTCTATTACAGGCTCAATAACAGGCTCAATAACTGGCTCAGGTTCTATTACTACTGGTTCAATAACTGGTTCAATAATAACAGGATCAATAATAACAGGATCAATAATAACAGGCTCAGGTTCAATAACTACTGGCTCTATTGCAGGCTCTACTACTGGTTCCTCAATTGGAGCTTCAGGCTCTACTACTGGTTCAGGTTCAATTACTGGTTCTATTACTGGTTCAGGAGTCGGCATAGGCTCAATAGTTACTTCTGGAATAGGTAGAACTACGACCTCCTCAATAACTTCTGGCTCAATCAGTGGCTCAACTAATAAATTTTCTTCTGCTTTAATAACAGCCGCTTCTTCAACAGTCTTAATGTCTTCAGCAATATCCCCAACAACTTCCGGTAAAATTGAATCTATCGCCGCATCAGCGTATAACTCTGGATGCTTTTGCTCTAAGACTTTTGAAATCTGCTTTGCTTGGAGTTTTAATTGAGCTGTTGCGTATTCACTAGCCATTGCTATGCAAATCTGCTCAAGCTGCTCCGATGCTGCCTCAACTACTTTATGTAATTCTTCTTTTAATTTACTCATAACTTCCTTTTAATTTCTGTTTCAAGTTTAATAATTCTTTCTCTAATCTCTATCAAAATCTGCATTTCATCTTGTTGTTGTGTTTTTATATGGTCAATATCTTTTGAGTGCGCTTTCACCTCGAAGAATACCGATGAAAGCCAAAAAGCTCCACCCACCAAACCAAGAACTAGACTAATAGTGACACTTGTTTTATCACTGATAATAGTCATTAGTAAAATTCCTGAACGATAATGATACCTGAACCACCACCAGCTCCCGCTGTTCCACTTGTACCCGCAGAACCTAAAGTACCGCCTGCGCCGACAGCGTATGCGTAAGTAGCTAAAGGTGAAGTTATAAGTGCGTCAACGTAACCGCCCGCAGAACCACCACAACCTGACACTGAGTTCACGACTGATTGAGAACCGCCACCGCCAGCGCCAGCCCCTGTGTTCGCTTGCCCTGATGCAGATGGGCCAGCGCCCCAGCCTGCACCGCCACCACCGAAAGGAGTAGCTCCGCCTGTGCCACCCATTGTTGCCGCCGCACCCGTACCTGCTCCACAACCACCTTGACCAAATGCGCCCGTCAGCGCAATGCCCACAGGCCCAGTGCCTAAAGATGCAGTTCCACCAGCTAGTGGCGAGGCAGCAAACACACCGCCGTTACCGCCATTTGCAGCAAGTAAAGTAGTACCAAAAGTAGTATTGCCACCCGCACCGCCAGCGCCGCCTGAAGCCGTACCTGAACCGCTAGAGCCACCGCCGCCACCAACCATTTTCACTGTAATATATCGAGTGCCCGCAGGCGTCGTGTAAGTGCCTGAGCCAGTCGTAAATGTTTGTAATGTCATTCTTTGAGGATTAACTAAAGGCATATAAACCTACCAACTTGTTACGCGGCAAAAGCCGTTTGCTGAAGACCAAATACCGTCAATGATTCCTGAGAAACAAGCGCCACCACCAGGGAGTTCGTAATAACCATTCGATTGAAGCTGTACAGTGTAAGAAGTCGTGGAAGCTGTAGCACCAAGTTTTAAGTAAAGTATAGCAGTAGAATCATTGTAAAACGTGGCACCCATTCGTCCCGCAGCAAGAGCCAAAAGCGTTACGTTTGAGGCTGAGCTTGTTACGTTCGCTGCTGTTGCCGCTGCTACGTTTGCAATCGTCATTCGCTGAGCACCTGTTCCCGATGGACCTACGCCCATAAGTACAGTCACAGCGTTTATCTGTGAAATATTTGTTGATTGATTGTTTGACAAGGCCCCGATGATCGCCGTACCAGCAGGTAGTGCCACGTCTGTGGCCAAGGTTACTCTTTGAGTTCCTGTATCAGAAGTCCCAGAGGCCATGCTTACAGTTACACCATTCATCTGTGAAATATTTGTTGATTGATTCGCAGAAAGTGCGCCTATGATCGCCGTACCAGCAGGCAGCGCCACGTTTGTGGCCAAGGTTACTCTTTGAGTTCCTGTGTCAGAAGTCCCAGAGGCCATGCTTACAGTTACACCATTCATCTGTGAAATATTAGTTGATTGATTGTTTGATAGAGCGCCTATGATCGCCGTGCCCGCAGGTAATGCCACGTCTGTGGCTAGAACTACTCTTTGAGTGTTTGCCGTGACTGTTCCAGTATTACCCTGAACACCAGCTTGACCGACTATAGGGTTTACTTTAGCCCGATCCGACTCGTCCCAGTCATCCATTATCTGAACCGCTGTATTAATCGCGTTCATAGCTGTGGTTTGGGTTTGTTGCTCTGCTAGGGTCGATAAATCAGTAGTTACCCCAATAGTGTTTAGGTACCGAGTAGGCAGAGGCCTTGAATTAGCAGGAGTCCCAGTATCTTGAGAAACTGTAGTATCAGTTCCGTTTAAAGAAAATTGAATAGGTGCCGAAGTGCTTACCGAAATCGTCGCACCAGAAGCATCAAGCCGTGCTGAGACCGACCGTAATATAAAAAAGCCGTTTGTAGCGACTATGTTAGCAGGAGTTTCAGAACCCAAAACTATAGTGTCCGCATCTGGAACATCTATAATTATTGCCTCAAAACCTGGGTTTGCCGCTAGTGATTCAAAACGAACCATGTCACCTATTGCCCCGCCGTGAGCCGTAGAAGTAAAGGTTCTTTTTGGAAAAGCTGTTGAGGCCGTTGTAACCGTTATTGCCGCCGTAAGTCTGTAGTATCCATTTGATACGACATCTTGGCCGACTTTGTCAGAGTAGTTTTGTTGGAATGTTCCAAACTGCTCTTTTGTGGATTTGTCCGTAACACCCGCTAGTGGTGCGATAAGTTTCTTCTGTGATGGATAGCCTTTTGTAGACATATTTCCCCTCCCTAGCTTTTGCTAGTTCTTAGTAGGATTGGCGCTCATCCATAAGCACCGCCTAATTATTTAATTGCGTTTGCGCTGTCCGTTCCGTGAACTATAGCCATAAAGTCAGAGTCCGCCGCTGCGCCGCCTGAGAGGTCTTGAGTTTCTATAGTTACTGCCAAAGTAGTCGAGCTAGTTACTCTTGCGAACCTGTTGTCAGTTTCACAAGTAACCGCCACTTCGGGAGCCAATAAAAAAGGCTCATTAAAAGTAATTACATAGATCCCAGTTCCACCGCTTGATAAAACTGCGTCAAACTGCCCTTGTGTTAACGCTCCGGAAGTAGATTCAAAAGCAATAAGCCTTTGCTTGTACTGTGGACCTGTTAACGCGAATCTCATATTTGAAGTTCCTGGTTCTGCCATAAAACCCCCCTTAGATTTGATCTATTGAATTTGATCCGACTACTATAAGATGAAAGATCGCATCTGTAGCCACGCCGGATAAGTTCTCAGTTAAAATTTGCATTGTGGACACTGTAGTAGTTCCTATTTTACAATAAATATTGTCAGTCACCGCCGTAGCTACCCCCTGTGGCACTCTAGCAAATGGTTGCAAAAAGGTGAGAGTATAGTCACCATCTCCATTATCTACCAGAGACACATTAAAGCTACACGTTCCAGACACAGAAGCAGTTCCAGTCCCAGTCACTAACACGCTCAAGATTGAGACCTGTTGTTGTGGACAAACTACTGCCTTCGCTTGCATCGCTGTTCCCATATTTTACCCCCTGTGTAGAGAAAGACCGCTTTTTAGACGGTCGTTTCTCTCTGATTATTAAATTGATAGTCCTGTAACAACACCTTGGAAAGAAGGGATGATGTAATTCTCATAGTACCCGCCGTAACGAGCTGAGTAAGCATCTGAGCCTTCAAGCCGTAAGAAAACAGTACCGTCATCATCAAACCAACCGAAGTCAGGTCTGTGGTAAGCGGTAATGAAGTCAGTGTTTACAGCGTAAACTCGGTCATCTTCACACATACGATCAGAGAAAATACCGATAGGTCCAGCGTTAGACATATACTCGATACCAGCAAAAGACACTTTGCCTTTTAATTCTGAAGCACGAGGGTCAACCATGTAAACCTTTTGGTTTTCTAAGAAGTTTAAAATCTTGCGATACTGAGTGAAAGAAGTAACAAGCTTTTTAGGAGCTTTGCCGCATCGTGCTTGTACTCGAATGATAAGCTCATTAAGTACGTCAGCAGACACACCAGCGCCACCAGCAGCAATTTGCGCCGCTTGCCATCTACGAGCTACAGCCACTCCGTAAAGATTTCCACTTGTCGCGTCACAAACACCTTTTAAGCCGTTTGGAACTTTGTCTTTAGAATTCTGCATGTAAGCAATTACGCCTGATCCAGCAGTAGTTAAATCTAAAGTTCCAGAAATACGAGTCATACGAATTTGACGAGTCGCTGGAACTACAATGTCAATTCGGAAGACAGAAGCATCTGTGCCCCAATTGATGTAATCGTTTTCTTCCCAGTTTCCTTCTTTCCAAGTAGCCGAAGAAATCACGATATAAGGAGCCGCCGCTGAATTCGTAGCGTTAGCGTTAGCTGTTCCTAAAGCCGCTGTTCCATCACCAAACATGATGAAAGATGCAAAACGGTTATAAGACTCAACCGACTTTTGTACGTTCCACTTCATAGCTTCAACAAACGCACCTTCGTCATTTGAAGAGGCTTTTAAGGCTTCGCGCTCAATTTCAGTTACAGAGTATACGCGCTTTGCGGTAAGAGTTGCTTTTGCTGCGCTTGCTGGATTTGCCGTTGGCAAAGTTCCTGCTCCGACTCCACCCGCGAAAAATGTAGGTACTGCTACCTTCATGTCTTCACCAGTAAAGTTATATTCTTTTTTCATAGTTCCTAACATCACGTTAGCTGAGTTGTAAGCGTTCTCAGAAAGCTTTCCGAACTTAGTTTTAAATAGAGCCGATTGACTTGTTAAATTAAATGCTGGCATTTTGTACTCCCTCCGTTGGAGTTATTTTGTTTAGTTAATTATTTGCTCAAAAGACCAAATGCCATCGTCCTGAGGCTTTGGTTTTACATTAGACGGGTTCACACCAGTCTTAAATTCTTGAGCTTGTTTTTGTTTTTGCTCTGCTATTTGCTTAGCTCTGCCTTTTCCATACAATCCATCAATTACGTCTGGGATATCTTCAACTTCCAAACCTGAAGCAAATGCTTTGTCTACGAAACTGACCATATCTTGCTGTGACATTTGATGTTGTAAACTTTCAAAGACCGAGTGAGAAGCAAACCATAACTTATCTTTTTCTATTGTTTCTATCACGAATTCAGGGGTGATTTGTTTCAAATCTAGATCTTGTTTTTTAAAGATTTCTTCTAAAACTTGATCTTGCTTTTGAAATTCTTCCTGTGTGATTTTGTGACTTGTCAGAAGTCCTTCAACCTTTTGCTGTAATTGCTGTAAAGCTTGATTACGGCTATCGGTAGTGGCTCTGGTGCCCATCTGATGCTTTAAGTAAGCGTTTTCAAACGCAGTTGCATCAGCCTTGCGCTCATCATCTGTCATTACAGAATACTTTTCAAGCATTTTTAAATTCTCGTCTAGGTACTTAGCCCGAAACTCCATCGGATTCATTTCAGCCATCTCAGACATTAAGAAAATACGCTTCTGAGGATCGGCTTCTGAGTACACGGCTTTCAGCTTGTCATTAGCTAATTTAAGCCTTTGATCTACTGCTAATACTTCTTTTTCTTTTACCGATAGGTCTTGAAACTTTTTAGACCAGTTAGTTTTACCGGAATAATTAGACATTAATTCGTTAAGCTTTACAGGTACGTCTTGGCCGTTAACCTTTACAGTCAGCTCCGCTTCATCGTCTAGGTCCCACTCGCTCTTATCCCACTTTGCCTTATGCGTTTTACGTTGAACGGCGGCTTCTTTATCCTTCGTTTCTGCCAGCTTTTCTTTTTCTTTTTCTTTTCCTGATTCTTTGGTCTCTTTTACTTCATCATTGGCGGTCAGCTCCTTTGCGGGCTTTTTATCCTTTGATTCTGTGTCAGCCTTAGTTTCTTCTTTTTCGACCTTAGGCTTACTAGCCTTTATGGGTCTAGCTAGACTAAACTCCATATCATCGAATAACAGGGGCGAATCTCCCCCGTTAACTACTATTGGTGTTGCGACTGGTGCCGCTCCTGTTGTTGGTGTTCCTGAGTCACTCATGGTTGCCCTTTCTTGCGTGTCTTTCTTGACGTACGCTTTGTTTTGGCCGTAGCCTTATTGAGCAACCCGAAATAGATTTGTGCGAAGGAAAAGCTGGAATTGGTCCAGCTTAGTACTTTATTGCATAGCTCCCTGTTCAATAGGAGCTTGGTCCGGCGTCATCGTCGCTTGTAGTGGTGCCGCTTCTAAAGCTTGAACCTGAGCTGACATTCCGGTAGCCATCCCTAGCATTTGAGACAACATAGGATCTTTGAAGAACATCGGAAATTGTGGAAGCATGACAAGCTTTCCAAGGAACTGTGGACTAAACTTAGCCTGCTCAGTCATTAGCATTTCAGTAGCTAAGATGTGAGACTTCATCATGTCCTGATTATCTTTAGGCAATTTAAGTTTAAACCCGACCGCTTGTAGTGGCTGGATATGAATTCTCCAATGAGTGATTAAGTCTTCATACTCGGCAGGCTCAACATACTGGCCCGTATTCATCATCATTTCATTTTCGTCTTCTGCGGCCCTTGCTGCGATAGAAGCCAGGTCCATATATTTCTCAGTCTGACCAAAGCCTAGCATTTCATTGACTTGCTCGTCAGGGAAAAGACCAGGTCTAGCGTTAGACATATCAATAACAAACTGTGTTCTTAAAGCCTTAGACTCCGGAAGCCCTGAGACGTTTTGCAAGATTAAATGATACGGCTTTGCTATCGCTGCAACATCATAATCCTCTAGCGCGTACTTGTTATCAGACCCTACGACTTGCATAGTGCGCTCGTCTTCTGGTTTGTAATACTGGCCACAGGTCTTTAAAATTAGTGTGTAAGCTTCTTTGATAGCTTCTTGAACTTTTCTTGTTTCTTCGGCGGACCTACGGTTTTCGGACTCAGACACGAATTGCAAAGCCACGTTAGCAGTAACACCTTGAGGCATATCTCCACGACTTATCGAATTAGTCCTAGACATCTGATAATAAAGCTCCTTCATAAGCCCAAAGAATTGCTGGAACTGACCACTAATTGGATTAGCTTGCATTAGCTTAGGCTCAGTCGCTCCCATTTTGACCTTCACGATACCGACATCATTGGTAAGCTGCTGCTCATCTATGGAGTTGCTCTGGACAAACCATTTAGGGTTACCCGCCAACATAAAGGCTTTCACGGTAGCATTTAAAGCGTTGTTTAAAGCCGCTGGCAAAGCCCTTAAGTATTCAATTAGTGGGATTCCTCTGTGTTCGTCTGGGTTCTCACAGTCTAATAAAGGAACTATTGGTAATAAGCCATGCTCGTACGATAACCTTCCCTTTTTAAGTAAAGCTGTAGGCACAAAACAAGCCTCATATCCTTCTGGTAAGAACTTAGTTTTCTTGTGATAGAAATAAATCTTGCGGCACTGATTAGTCACGAATTGCTCAGTAAGCGAATTAAAGTCAAAGAAGGGTTCCTGGGTCTCGGACTGAATTGAATCACGCTTAGCCGGATATTCAGCCTTAAGCTTCGCGGTCTCAGCCCATTCGATAACAAACACATAGTCCGTATCTTCCCAGTCCTTTTCTGGACGGTAGACAAAGAATTGTGTTTTATTCTTGATAGAGACATCACCTTGCATTGTAGTTTCTTGCATAGGCTGGTCTTCCGTATAGGGTGCATTTTGATCCATCATTTTTTTAACAAACTGGACTGGCTCCCCTTGGTCTGGGTCCCAGGTAATCCACAGATAAGACTCCCCACCAACCTTAGAGTTTCTAATGAACTTACGAATCTTTGAAGGCATATCCTTAGTATACTTAATATGATCAAGAAATCGTTTAGCGATCTTCGCATCGTTCTTGTCTTTGGTCTCATCATGCGTAGGCATTGGGTAAATGTATGGATCGTATTCTGTAAGCCTTGCTACTTTTTCATCAACTACGTCACGAATAAACGGGATAACAATCTGTGGCTGATAAGTCTTTTGAGTCTCTAACACGTCTCTCGGCGTATAAACTTGCTGTTGATACTGCACACATTTATAGCGTAAGTAGTTGTTCTTAACAGACTCTAGTCTAGTCCAAGAGGAAGCTTTCAGGTTGCCAAGCTCACGGTTTAGCCAGTCCAGAATATCGTTTTCATTATTAAGGTCTAGCTCAAAGAAAGACTTTTGATTGTCAGCCAGGTTTGCATTTTGTAACTCGTCAAATGAATAGCTCATGTGTCATCTCCAATAGGCTTAGGCTTAGGACTACGATCGCCTATCTCTTTAAACTGATCTAAAAAGCTTGTGACTTGCTTATTTTGGTTGGCAAGCTCTTGCTCTAGCGGCGCATAAGTAATCGTGTGTGACGACAATTGCTTTGCTAGTAGCCAAGTGATTGAAGCCATAGACAGCACAAGGGCTATTGAGCTTAGAATGATTGCAGTTAGTTCCATTTTGTGATTCTCCTGTTTTGTTTATATTTCTGCATAAGGATTGCGAGCGGTCAAATCATCTTCCATCCGGTACGCCCGACGAACATCGGCTGGATCTGGAATGAATTCAGGATCGTCAGTAAAGTCATATCCTAATGATCCAAGACCGTAGCTTAACGCGTTGATGATGTGATCGTGGCGCTTTGGTATCTTGCCTTTGCTATCTTTGACATAGTTCTGTAGTTCCCAGACTGTCTTCTCGCATGAATCTACAATCTCTAGATAGCCAGATCTCATGATATTACGTAGCAAGGTGATATATCCATCGACTCCGAACTTGGCCTTTTGGCTAGGCTGGAAGTATACTTTAGGCGCAATTTCACTCATCTCGTTTGCGAACCATAAGGCCGCTTCGTCGTATATGTATTCGATTGATCTGACTCGTTTATACCAAGGATCAAGCTTCTGAAGTGTAGCTTTCCATATCTCGGACGTAGTCATTAGAGCCATTTCTGACTGATATATCTCGTCCAGCAAGATGCTTTTTTTAGTGTGTGGATTATGTAGAATAAAGGTTGCAGCAAAGACAGAGCTGGAAGCCGGATCAAAGCTAACTAGCAAGATCCATTTATTAAGGTCTCTAGGCTGAAGGCTTAGTAAAGGTAAAGGACTATATCCGTTAATCCAAGGGAAGATACTAGCCTTGCCGCCACGAACAAAGACAGCATCGTAGGACCTCATGTATTCCTCAAGTTCTCCCATGCCTTCCATCTGACGTTTCATACGCTCTAGCCAAGCGTTTTTGATATGTGGGTTGCTAGACGTAGGCGCATGAAAATAAGACCAGTCAGCAGAAGCCTGGGCCATTTCTGCGTACTCTACGAAATGATTGTGAATGATAGGCGGCGTTCCAATGAACAACGCTGGAACATCAAAAGCTGCACGGTTAGGCTCAAAGTTGTTTATAGATTGAATCCTATGGTCTTTGAATTCATCGTAAACAATAAGGCCTTTTGGCTTAATACCCGCAATAGCTGCCACATTGTCGCTGCCTTCTAGCTTAATGAACGAACCATTCTTAAACGTAATTCGCATTTCAGTATTGTTCAGGGACTCAATCCACGAAGAAGGCCCGAATGTTTGAATCCTATTAGAAACCCAGAGGATCTCTCTTGCTTGCTTGGCATATGGTTCAAAGATGTAATTCTGTGAGCCTGGGTTCTGCATAGCCCACCGCCAAGTACAATAGGCTGAGATTTCAGTTTTACCAAAGTTCCTTCCAGCACATATAAAGATGTTTTTAGCGTTTAAATAAAACAGCGCATGACCTATGTCTATCTGCTTTTGATGCGGCGTCCAGTTTTTATGCAGTCCCCGCAGGATCTCAGCAAGCGCTAATGATTCACTCATTCTTTTTAATCCCTATTGTGAGGACCGGAAGGCCTGTATCCTGAGGAGTAAGCACCGCCGCCACTACAGCCTTAGCAAAAGGATCATCAAGCACCAGGCGCCTAACCTCAGAAGCATCAAGGATCTTTCTACTAACTTCGTCACTTTCAGAGACGGGTTTAATATTAGTAAGGGTCGGAAATGCATATCTCACAAGGGTTGCGACCGCTTGATTTGCTACGCTTAAGTAGGCCGCTCCTGGGTCGTTCTTTTCTGTTAGGCCACGTTGGGAGTCGTAACTATCCATGGCTTTTCTATAAACGGCCATTTGCATCTCAATTAAATCAATCCCTCTTTCCTCTAAGAGAAAGCGCATTGCAAGAGTCGAACGGCGTAGATTGCTGGGGAGCTGGCTCATAAATTACCTTTTTTGTGAACTTTGCTAAATCCCTGAAAATAGGTATATACTTCGCCGCAATTGATTTTAGGTCTCATTTAGCCCTCTTGTAATTGATACCGATTATCATTTAGAACCACTTATTCGGCTTATCGTTTTCTTCTATTACATCTACTTTAGTCTCGACTTTGGTCTCTAAATCATCATCTATAGAGTCCCATGACTCGTTTTGCAAAAGCCCGATTGCAGCCTTTAAAGCACTAGGTTCGTAATTATCAAACAGAGTTCCAAGTTGTTTAGTTTGTGCCGAATTTATTTTCAGATTAAGCGCGACGATAATTTCACTCTTTTTCACTTTTCTTCCAAAGCGATCTCTGAAAGACTCGGGAAAAGTTTGAATAACGCCTAGTAATTCTTCTAGTGACTTAGCCATAATTTAGTATTTCCTTTTAACGGGTTTACAAAAGCATAAACAAGACAGGCAATAAGTCAACACAGATAAAAGTCCAGTTTAAAGGCAGCTTTGAATTCTTAAATTATCTTAAATGAAATAGTGATCCAGCATGAATTTATGAAAACATACAAGTCAATTCTCGTTATCCCAGATCAACATTATCCTTATCATCATGTCGATATCTTACGTTTTTTAAAGGCAGTTAAAAAGAAATACAAGCCAGACAAGGTTGTAAATCTTGGCGACGAAATCGACGCTCATTCGTTTAGTATGCATAATCACAGTCCGAATCTACCTAGTCCGCACGATGAACTAGGATTGGCCATTCAGGGTTTAAAGTACTTATATCGACTCTTTCCTAATGTCGATGTAATGGAGAGTAATCACGGCTCCCTTGCGTACAGAAGGGCTGAGGCTAATGGACTACCTAAAAGGGTATTACTTAGCTACAACGCAATCCTCGAAGCGCCTAATGGTTGGCGCTGGCACAAGGATCTGGTGCTCTACGGAAGTAATAAAAAGCCTATTTACTTTTGCCACGGTCTTTCCTCGGATGCTCTTAAAAATTCAAAGAATAAGAGCATGAGCTTTGTACAAGGGCACCATCATTCTAAATTCACCATTCAATACTGGGCTAATAGCCTGGACTTATATTTTGGCGTTACTAGCGGCTGTTTGGTCGACTACAAAGCAATGGCATTTGACTATGGACGCTTGATCCTAGATAAGCCAATTTTGGGCTGCACGGTTATTCGTAACGGTCATCCAATTTTAGTCCCTATGGTAATTAACAATTTTGGCAGGTGGACTGGGGTTCTACCATGAAAAAGTTTTGCGTTTTAGGCCAAAAGATCACGGTTAAAATTAAGAACATAGAAGACCAAAATATAATGGCGCAGTTCGAGCACGAGCTCGGGCTTATAACGATACGGCCAGATGATCCTCAAAAGTTCAAATCAATGTGCCACGAGCTCGGACATGCATTTTGGCATCGTACGGGCTTATATCAAGCCAATCGCAACTTAGAGACAGAAGAAATATTTTGTGAAACTTTTTCAAATTTTATAGCTGACAACATAGTTAATCTTTACCAGGCATTTAATAAGCTCAAGAAATAACGCACTAGCTCCTTTTGTGAATTATTTGTTATACAATCCAGTAAAGGCAATGTATAACATATTCACTTACTAACCAAAGGGACAAAATGAAAACAATACCAAAGACAGTTATTTTAAAAGAAAAGTACGGCGTTATAAACGACGAGACTAGCCAGACAGCTTTTCGGTCTTGGTTCGACGTATCACTAAGAAAAGTTTTAAATCACTTAGATAATCTGGAAGCGGTTTAAAATGGTAAAGTATAATTGCACGAATATCCCTTTACACTTACTAAATCAAATTATCGCTAATGATGGACAACTAGCGAACGGACAAGAATATTGCGTGGATTCTTTAATTTACAGACGTAATGAATTGTTAGAGTCAAGGGTCGATGATTTGTTTGAGTCTCACATGGCTTCACTTTTCGCACAAGCCTCTTACATGATCAATGCGGCGAGTGATATAATCAAAAAAGCTTCTGCAATTATTGCGACCCGACGTAATGCTTTCAAATTGTTTTTTAACCGAATTAAGGGGGATAGAATGAACAAGTACACAGACAAAGAAATCACAGAATTTTTAACAAAGTTTGATAAGTTTGCGCAAGATGAAAACTACAATATGGACTTTGCGCTAGGCCAGGCCAAGCAATGTCTGGAAGATAGCGGGTATTGTGAAATCTGCTCGTTCTCGAGTGTAAGCGGCGCACCTATAACATTGTGTTAATTAAAGGATAATTAAAATGACTAATTCAAACGACAAAATTATGAATGGTCTTCAAACTTTCTGCAAGCCTCGGACTGGTTTTGATATGCTTATTAAAATTGTATGCTACGGGCTTACGATTGTATTCTTTTCAGCCTGTGGTTTGAAAGAGCCCGATCATTGTAACGAGATAGACCGAAAAAAGATGTTTAACGCCGATAGGCCGTGCGAATATGCTGCAAAGTTCGAACGCAGGCATGGCTGTATTAGTCCCTTTATCAGTTTTCTTTGTAAAGAAGAAATTGATAAGTTAAAGTCTCAGAAAAAGAAAAAGTAGGTGATATGTTTGATGATAAATTCTTAGCTAGGTTCTGGGAAAAAGTCGATAAGACTGGGGAGTGTTGGAACTGGTTGGCGTATAAAGACAAAGATGGTTATGGTCAGATTGGACTCAATGGTAAGATGCGCAGAACTCACCGAGTGAGCTGGATTATTGCCAACGGACGAAATCCTGAGCTTCTTATTTTACATAAATGCCACAATCCTTCTTGTATAAATCCAAACCATTTGTATGAAGGCAGCCATGCACTAAATATGACAGATATGGTTAACGCTGGACGTTCAGGAAAAGGGGCTAGGAACGCCCAGGCAAAATTGACAGAATCACAAGTTAGACAAATAAGAATCATGCCAGGCACACAACAAGCCTTAGCTAAGATCTTTGGTGTTAGCCATACGGCTATTAGACGAATCAAAAATGACATTCGATGGAAGC
>Ga0163148_10001019_pt1 | contig 37490 bp, 26 predicted proteins | sample OliLakLV19MP7P2_FD_148606 | JGI IMG/M metagenome (GOLD analysis project Ga0163148, IMG submission 148606) | Freshwater microbial mat bacterial communities from Lake Vanda, McMurdo Dry Valleys, Antarctica- Oligotrophic Lake LV.19.MP7.P2 | ecosystem: Environmental > Aquatic > Freshwater > Lake >... | reverse complement strand
TCGACCGCGCCGCCGCGGGTGACCCGCAGGTGATCAATCTCATCGGCGAGAGCGGCGTCGGCAAGACGCGACTCGTGCAGGCCTTCTATCGCTGGCTCACCGTTCATCGTGATCCGTCACAAGAAGGACACCCCAATGGCTACTGGCCTGATGCCTTCGCGGGCGCCAGCATGTCGCTCACGGTGAATCCGACCTTCGCTGGTCACTCGGGTGCAAACCGGCCGACCATTCCATGGCTCTGGTGGGGCCTCCGCTGGATGCAACCGGATCGGCGCAATCAGCCCGTCGAGGGTTCGGCGCTGCCCGCGTACTTTCGAAGTGCGCTCGAACCGCACATCATCCCCATCACGGAAGCGCGGACGCTGAAGAGACTGCAGTGGGAAACCGCCCGCGAGGTCAGCGAGATCATTGCCGACGCCCTCGGTGCAGGCATGCTGACCGCCATTCCCAAGCTCTTCTCGCTTTGGCGGCGGCGACGGGACGAGCAGGTCATTTTCGAACATCGCATCGAGCCCGTTCAGGATGCAAGGGAACGGGTGGAGGAAGATCTCGTTGCCCTCCTAACCGAGACCTTCGAGTTCATTCTCGCGCCCGGTACGCGCGGAACGAGACCCATTCCGACGGTTCTCTTTCTCGATGATGTGATGTGGGCCGACGCTCTCGCGGTGCGCTTCGTCTGGCGACTCGTCGCCAAGGCGCGGGAGGGGAAGTGGCCCCTCATGGTCATCGCCACGCACTGGGAGCGCGAGTGGAAGGAATGCTGGGACAAGCCCTTCCCCGCCGAAGTCGTCGGTCCGCCCATCACCTATGTCCAAGCGCTGCGCCTTCTCGGTGACAGCCAGACGGCGCCCGGCACATGGCATCTCGCCGGCCCGCCAGAGATCATTGCCGTAGTGAGGGCGGCGCTCCCCGGTCTCACACAAGTGCAGCAAAGCCTGGTGATGGGTGTCGCTGGCGACAACCCTCAGCTTCTCGACGAGATCATCCACTGGCTGCTCAAGCGACCGACACTCTTCGTGGGGCACGCACCCAGTGCCGCACTCACCAACACCGCCTGCGCCGAAATCCTTCGCCACGACTTCGACCGGACGGCCCTCTTCGCGGAGCGTCTCGCCGACCTCGCCCCAATCGTTCAGCGCGTGCTCGGCTGGAGCAGCGTGCAGGGAACACGGTTCCTGACTTCGATCACCCGAGCCGTTGCCCGGCAGATCGCGGTCGATGTGGCCCCAAGGGAGATCGATCAGGCGCTGCGAAACGCCGAGTCGCCGGCATCCTTCATTGAGCTCCATGCGCGATTTCCCGATGTGAACCTCGCTGAGTTCAGGCAGCGCGCCTTCCGCGAAGTGGCTCGGCGACACCTGGCGCTGTCTCCCGAAGAACTCGCGCAGGTGGAGTCGGCCGTGCGTCAGGCGCTCGTTACCATGATCGACAGCGGCGGATTCGCGCAACTCCCGAGCGAGGAACGACTGGATGCGCTGCGCATGGCCGAGGCGCACCTCCGCCCACTGGACAACGAAGCCGACACGGCGTGGGGACCGTGGGCGAAGGCAGTGAGCGGGCTCCTCAGCCACTATCAAGGTGAGTTTCTCTGGGATGCCTACGAGGCCACGGCGATCCGATTCACTGACGCCAGGCCGGATGGCCTCGACGCCACCGCGCTGGATGTATGGTCGCAACTCGAGGTGGTCAATGCTCTGGTCTTCATGCTTGAGTACGACCGGGCGCTGGGCCTTGGCACTGGGCTTCTCCGTCGTTGCGATTCGTCAACCCCCACGCCCGCCGAGTCATCAGAGGCGCTTCGCTCGCGTGCAGGCGTGCTCGCCATACTCTTCGACGCGGGCCTTGGTGCCGGGCGGACGAAGGAGGCTCACGACTTCGCTGACCGGCTGCTCGATGTGACGCACCGGATCGTCGAGCGCTTCGGCGAGAGCCCGGAGTCGCTGCGCGACGTGTCGGTGTCGCTCGACAGGGTCGGCGACATGGAGTCCGCCGAGGGCGACCGGGCGGGCGCGTTGAAGCGGTTCCTCGAGTCGCTCAAGATCCGTAACCGGATCGTCGAGCGCTTCGGCGAGAGCCCGCAGTCGCTGCGCGACGTGTCGGTGTCGCTCAACAGGGTCGGCGACATGGAGTCCGCCGAGGGCGACCGGGCGGGCGCGTTGAAGCGGTTCCTCGAGTCGCTCAAGATCGCTCACCGGATCGTCGAGCGCTTCGGCGAGAGCCCGGAGTCGCTGCGCGACGTGTCGGTGTCGCTTTGGCGCGTCGGAGTGACGAGCTGTGCCAACGGCGACGCGCCTGCCGCGCGGCGGCACTTGGGCGAAGCCCACGACATCTACGCTCGCATCATCGATCGCGGTTGGGGCGACGCGAACACGTCTCGTGAGGCGGCCCAGCTCTCCGAACTTCTAGTGGCGATTGAGCGAGACGGATGTCCGCGGGGACTGGAGTGATCGTTCTGCCGAGCGCCCGCCCTGCGTATCCGTCCGACCTGACCTCACCGCGCCAGCGGCAGCCGCGCGGCCGGATTCGCCTTGAGCCACGCCTCGGGCAAGAGCCCGCGAAGGTATGCATCGCCATCTGCCATCTTCCGCTGCGGCGTCATGATGCGGTATGCCGCCAGCCTCGCAAGGGCGGTACTGGACACGCACGTTCGCAGCCGTTCGCAGCGATCTGTCCGCGCTCGACGAAGGGCGGTACTGGACACGCACGTTCGCAGCCGTTCGCAGCGATCTGTCCGCGCTCGACGGGCCGGCTTTGGTCGGCGGGTAGCCCCCAGCCCTGAGTTGGGTTGACCGCCATGTGGTGATGGCCTCTCCGTGGTCGTGGATTCCCGGGGACTCGATCTCCGTGTGCTCGGTGGCCTCCGTGTCACTTCGGCTCTTCTCGGAGACGATCCAATGAATGATCGGTGTTCGCGGCGACTGGCGTCGCCGGACGTCGAGCTGGGGCTCGACGTTCCCAGGGGCGCGGCGCTCCCGGCGCTCCCGGCGCTCCCCAGAATCATTAAGGACACTCACCTTCAAAAAGCGATTTCGAACGCCTCCCCGGCCATTCTGATAATCATTAAGGACACTCACCTTCAAAAAGCGTGGTCTTCGCTGAGGCCGTTGCCGCGAGCGGAACGCCTGCTCCGCGAGAATCATTAAGGACACTCACCTTCAAAAAGCGATTTCGAACGCCTCCCCGGCCATTCTCGGCGAGCCGGCTCCCAATGTGACATCCAAACACGCGGGCGCGAAGGGCATGATCGCTCAAACGCGGGGATTTGGTCTTCGCTGAGGCCGTTGCCGCGAGCGGAACGCCTGCTCCGCGCATGCGACCGCCGCCGGAGATCCGGATTCGCCCGTGCTCGCTTCGATTCTCGATGAAGTCCGCGCTACGTGGCGAGCAGACGCGGAGTCTGCGCAGTCGCCGCCGCCTGGCCATCGCGGTTCGCCGCCGCCGCCTTCACGCGGCGTCCTCTGCCGTCCTCGGCATCGCCGAAGATCCCAACCGGGCCGGTATTGCCCATCGGTGTCTCGTCCAACGCCCTCGCCCGCCAAGCTTCAGGCAAACGGTCTCTGTCAACCGATAGATCCGTCTATGGCCGCTCCGCGCGTCAGCGTCATCATTCCGAATTTCAACAACGGAACGGCGGAGACGGCGAGTGCCCGCAACTTGATCGGTGCACTGTTCGAGTCGCTCGAGCGCACGCTCGCGCACGAAACCGTGCCGTTTGAGATCGTCGTCGCCGATGATGGTTCGACGGATGACTCGCTCGCTACCTGCCGCGAGTGGTCGCAGAGGCAGTGGTCGGACGGACGATCATTCCTTCGATTGATTGAGCTTTCGCACAGCGGCGTGCTCTCACGCGTGCTGAATGTGCTGGAGCGCGAGTCGCGCGGCGAGTTTCTCGCGCGGCTCGACGGTGATGTGCTGCTGCGCACGCCCAACTGGCTGTCGGAACTCGTGCGCCTGTTCGAGAGCGACGTCCGCATCGGCGTGATCGGCGGGACGCAGCTCCTTCCCGACGGGACCGTGCACGCCTTCGGCGACGATCTCTGGAGCCCGCGCGGCTATCGGCACGTCGCCCGCGGCGTGGCGTTGAGTGAGCTGACCTCGCCGCCCCGCGAGCGCGAAGTCGATTCGATGATGGGCTGCTTCTACGCGACGCGCCGCGCCGTGCGCGAACAGATCGGCGGCTACGACGAACGCGTGCTGCGCGGACAGACCGAGGAGTACAGCACGAGGGCGCGGCGCGCCGGATGGAAGATCGTCGCCACGTCGCGTGTGGTCTTCGAGCATTGGCATGTCGATCGACTGCCACGGGCCAATCGCGCGGACCGGCCGGACGCGCTGGATGCGGCCCTCGATCAGTTCTGCGCGACCTGGGGCTTCGACCGTCTCGCCCCCGATCTTGAGGTTGTCCGTGAGCGCTACCTTGGCACGCCGCTCTGGTGGCGCGACCACAAGCAGCTCGCGGCGCCGGCGGCTGGAGACGAGTGGGAGCGAATCGGCAGCGATCCCGTGCTGGCGCAGCGGCTGGCGGAAGAGTTTGATCTCGCGGCGCTGGCCATCCGCGCTGCGGAGGGCGCGGTCACGGCGACACACATCGGCGCGGTGTGCGGCTGTCTCGCACACGCGATCGCACGTGCCGATGGACGCTGCGACGGCTTCGAAGAGCGCGGTGCTGCGAGCGAGGCCGCTGCGCGGAGTCTGCGGTTCAACACGTCAGCGCGACCGCCCACGTTCGTCGCCGTCGACGACCTCGCACATCTTCCGCTGCCTGACGCAAGCTGTCCGCTGATCCTCGTGTTCGGCGTGCTCGAGCGATACTGGAATCCGGTGGGACTCCTGCGCGAGTGCCGACGGCTGGTCACGCCCAACGGCGCCGTCATGCTGCGCACCGAACTGCGCAGCTCTCCGCTCGATGATCCTGACGCAGCGCTGCATCCCTTCACGAGCGACGAATTCCTCGCGCTGCTGCGGCACGTCGGCACGTTGGAACTGTTCGGTTTCGCGCCGCGCATCACCGCATCCGGCTGGCTCGAGTGCTGCCTGCGCGGCGGTGCGCGTACCAGCGGCCGCGGCTACTTCTCGCGCGTCGTCACACCGCTGCCTTCACACGCTTCGGCTTCTTGACGATCGCAGCAGGCTGCGCGGCGCGCGGACTGTGCGCCAGCAGCGCCTTGAGATACTGGCCCGTGTAACTCGTCGGATGCGCCGCGATCTCTTCCGGCGTGCCCGCCGCGATGAGCGTTCCGCCGCGATCACCGCCGTCGGGACCGAGATCGATGATCCAGTCCGCGCACTTGATGACGTCGAGATTGTGCTCGATGACGACCAGCGTGTGCCCCGCGTCGGCGAGCCGGCCGAGCACCGCGATCAGCTTGCGCACATCGTCAAAGTGCAGACCGGTCGTCGGCTCGTCGAGGACATAGAGCGTCCGCGCAGCCGTCCCGAGCACGTTGCTTGCCGTGCCAAGCTCGGCAGCGAGTTTGACGCGCTGGGCTTCGCCGCCTGAGAGCGTCGTCGATGCTTGGCCCAGCTGCACGTATCCGAGTCCGACTTCCTTGAGGCACTCCAACATGCGCCTGATCTTCGGATGCGACTCGAAGAACGGCGCCGCGTCGTCGATCGTCATGGCCAGCACGTCCGCGATCGTTTTGTGCTTGAACCGCACTTCGAGCGTCTCGCGGTTGTAGCGCGAGCCCTTGCACGTGTCGCACATCACGAACACGTCCGGCAGGAAGTGCATCTCGATCCGCCGCAGGCCTTGGCCCTGGCACGCTTCGCAGCGCCCGCCCTTGACGTTGAAGGAGAATCGACCGGGCTCGTATCCACGGATCTTGGACTCGCTCGTCATCGAGTAGATCTTGCGGATGTCGTCGAAGATCCCGGTGTACGTTGCGGGATTGGAGCGCGGCGTCCGGCCGATCGGCGACTGATCGACTTCGACGACGCGCTCCACCTGCTTCAGCCCGACGATGCGCTCATGCAGGCCAGGAACGATCCGCGCTTCATGCACTTCGACCTGCGCGGACTTGAGCAGAATGTCGTTCACCAGCGTGGATTTGCCGGACCCGGAGACGCCGGTGACGCAGACCATCCCGCCGAGCGGGAACCTGACGTCGATCGACTTGAGATTGTTTGCCCGCGCGCCTTTCACCAGGAGGCTGCGGGCGGCATCGAGCGTCCGCCGCTTCGCCGGCACACGAATCATTTCTCGGCCGGAGAGATATGCGCCGGTGAGCGAGGTCGGATGCGCCGCCACCTCGGCAGGCGTTCCGCTGGCGACGATGGTGCCGCCGTGCCGCCCGGGACCGGGGCCGACGTCGACGACCCAGTCGGACGCGCGGATCATGTCTTCGTCGTGCTCGACGACCAGGACGGTGTTGCCGATGTCGGTGAGGTGGCGCAGCGTGCGCACGAGCCGGTCGTTGTCCTTCTGATGCAGACCGATCGTCGGTTCGTCCAGCACATAGGCCACGCCGACGAGTCCGGAGCCGACCTGCGTCGCCAAGCGGATCCGTTGCGCTTCACCGCCAGACAGCGTGGAACTCGTGCGATCGAGCGACAGGTAATCGAGCCCGACCGACGCGAGAAAGCCGAGCCGTGCGTTCACCTCTTTCAGGATCGGTGTCGCGATCACGCTGTTCTCCGCGCCGAGTTCCAGCGCCGCAAAGAAGCCCAGCGCCCGCTCGACAGTCAGCGCGCACACCTCGCCGATGTTGAAGAACGAGTCATCGGAGCGCACGCGCACACCGAGCGACGTCGGGCGCAGGCGTTTGCCGCGGCACGCGGGACACGGCGCGTCGGTCATGTACGCCGTGAGGCGCTCCTTGACGAACTGGCTTTCGCTCTCGAGAAAACGGCGCTTCAGGCTCGGCAGCACGCCTTCCCATGTCACGCCGAGTTTTTCTTCTTCCTCCGGTGTGAGGCCCTGCAGCACGACGCGCTTCGTCTTTGCTGAGAGCTTCCCGAACGGCACCTTGGGGTCGATCTCGAACGCGGCGCAGAATTTCCGCAGCAGCCGCGCGTACCACATGTTCATCCGCTTGCCGTTCTTGCGCCACGGATCAATCGCGCCTTCGCTGAGTCCTTTCTCGTGATCGGGAACGACGAGGCGCTCGTCGAACTCCTGCACACGACCGAGGCCCGCGCAATCGGCGCAGGCGCCGTGCGGCGAGTTGAACGAGAAAAGCCGCGGCTCGAGCGCCTCGATGCTGCAGTCCGGATGAAGCGAGCAGGCGAATTTCTCGCTGTAGCGCTCCTCGGTCCACGTGCTGCCGTGCTCGAGCAGCACCACGACATTGCCGTCGGCGAGCTTCAGCGCCGCTTCGATGCTTTCGGCGAGCCGCTGCCGGCTCTCGTCGTTGATCACGATGCGATCGATGACCGCTTCGATGTCGTGCGCTTCGTATCGTCCGAGCTTCAGCGGATTCTCGCCGCTGTCCTTGAGCGCCTCGCGCACATCGACGAGCGTGCCGTTCACACGGGCACGAACGAAGCCCTGCTTTTGAATCGCTTCGAGAACGTCGCGATGAAAGCCTTTTTTCGAGCGAACGATCGGCGCGGCGATCATCGCCCGCTGACCGGCGCGGTGCTCGATCAGCGACGACACGATCTGCGACGGGCTCGATGCGCGGATCGGCTGACCGCACACGACCTGCGTGCCGTCCTTCTTCACCTCGGTCACGTGCCAGCACGTCGGTTGGCCGCACCGCGCGAAGAGGAGCCGTAGGTAATCATAAATTTCGGTAGTCGTCGCAACGGTGGAGCGGGGGGTATGTCCACCGGACCGCTGTTCAATGGCGATCGTCGGAGGCAGGCCGTCGATCGCGTCGACGTCCGGCTTCTCCATCTGATCGAGAAACTGGCGGGCGTACGCGGAGAGCGACTCCATGTACTTGCGCTGCCCCTCGGCAAAGATCGTGTCGAACGCGAGGGAGCTCTTGCCCGACCCTGACACGCCGGTCATCACCACGAGCCGGTCACGGGGAATCTCCAGAAAGACGTTCTTGAGATTGTGCTCGCGGGCCCCGCGGACGCGGATCCACCGGCTGCGGTCTTGCGGAGGGGCGTGCGCGACCGGCAACACCGAGGGTATTCCGTTGACAGACGGCTTAGCGGCTTGACGGGCGGACGACGCGGCCCGCGCTGTGGATGGCGAGGGCGACGCGGATGCGGGAGGGCGAGGCATGGATCGGGGGAGCGGAAAAGGGACGTGCGAGGGTGAATTCCGATGTTATCCCGCCTCCGCGTGCGCCTAGGCCATCAATTCGGGCTCGTACGGAAACATCCCCGCAAGGAATCTGCGTCTTCGAGTGCGGTTCATCCGAAAGTAGAGGCGTCGAGTCTTCACCCGAATCGCGAACGAAGAAGTCCTCGCCTCGACGGTGCCTGCTCCCCCTTTGCGGGGGATGACGGAAGCAGTTCACCGCTCTCTCTCGACCCCGCCGCCTCGCTCTGGTCCGCATGCACGCACCCGCTCCCGTAATCCCGGTTTCCGACTCCCGGTTGTCCGAAACGAAGTCTGGTCTTGAGCCGGTCCCGAGCATGGTCAAGGAGACGCCGCACCCGACGCTCCGCGTCCGCAGTGAGCCGAGTCGCGCCGGCCAGCCGCTTTCCCACAACGACTCCCCGCAGACGGTTGTCTCGACAGACATTGAAACTCCGATCGCCCTCGCTGACGGGAACCGGCCGACCAGCCTGCACCCGTCGGAACTGATTGCGACGCACTCGGCCGCGCGATCGATCCGGCTCCGAAGCCGCTGAGCGACTGCGGGGCCCGCGTGCATCACGTCAGCGGCGCTTGCCTTTGCGCCCGGCGCGCGTTCCCGGCATGCCGGCCTTTGCCTTCCGCGGCTCATCGTCATCGTGATCACCGTCGCGCGCGAGCTTCGTGTCGACGGGCATCGCTTTCAGCTTGGCGACCTGATCGCGCAAGGACGCGGCCTTTTCGAATTCAAGATTCTGCGCCGCCGAGAGCATCGAGCCCTCCAGCTCCAGGATCATCTCATCGCGGTCGAACTCTTCAGGCTTGGGCTTACCGGCCGCGACCCGCGCCGTGCGCTGCCCCGCGAGCTCCTGTTCCATGCCGCGCCGGATCGCCTTGATGATCGTCTGCGGCGTGATGCCGTGTTCGAGGTTGTACGCGATCTGCTTCGTCCGCCGGCGCTCGACTTCGTCCATCGCCGCCTGCATTTCCGGCGTCACCTGGTCGGCATACAGAATCGCGAGCGAGCCGCTGTTGCGGGCGGCGCGGCCCATGGTCTGAATGAGGCTCGACTTGCTCCGCAGAAACCCCTGCTTGTCCGCGTCGAGAATGCAGACGAGCGAGACTTCCGGAAGATCCAGTCCCTCGCGAAGCAGATTCACGCCGACGAGCACGTCGAACGTCCCTTCGCGCAGTTCGCGCAGGATCTCGAGCCGTTCGAGCGTCTCGATCTCGCTGTGCAGATAGCGCACGCGCACGCCCTGCTTGTCGAGATACGTGGTGAGGTCCTCGCACAGTCGCTTCGTGAGCGCGGTCACGAGCGCCCGCTCGCCGCGGGCCGCGCGGATCTTGCACTCATCAACGAGGTCCGGCACCTGGCCGCGTGCCGGGCGCACCGAGATCGGCGGATCGACGAGGCCGGTCGGGCGGATCACCTGTTCCGCGATGATGCCGCCGGCCTGTTCGAGTTCGAACGGCCCCGGCGTGGCGGAGACGTAAATCAGCTGCGGGGTGATCGCGTCCCACTCTTCAAACTTCAGCGGACGGTTGTCCATGGCGCTCGGAAGCCGGAAACCGTGATCGACCAAAGTCTGCTTGCGGGCGCGGTCGCCGAAGTACATGCCGCGGATCTGCGGAATCGTCACGTGGCTTTCGTCGACGATGACCAGCCAGTCACTGCGCCGGCGGTCCGGATCGCGCTCTGGCGCGGAGTACGTTTCGTGGTCGGAGCGCTGATGAAAGTAATCAAGCAGTGTCCAGCTCCGCTCGCCCGGCGCGCGTCCGTCGAAGTGCCGGGCGTAGTTTTCAATCCCGGAGCAGTAGCCGACTTCGGTCAGCATTTCGAGGTCATACTTGGTGCGCGAGAGCAGCCGCTGCGCTTCGAGCAGTTTGCCTTCCGATCGAAGCTCGCCGACGCGAATGTCGAGTTCCGCCTGAATCGACGCGAGCGCTTTCGCACGCTGGTCTTCCGGCATGACGTAGTGCACCGCAGGAAAGATCATCGCCCGGCGCTCGTCGGCGAGCACTTCGCCTGACGTCGGATCGAAGAGCTGGATCGCGTCGACTGCATCGCCGAAGAGATCGATGCGCACGGCGTACTGCTCGTACGCGGGATACACCTCGATGCAGTCGCCGCGCACGCGGAACTGCCCGCGGCCCGGGGCCGTGTCGTTGCGCTTGTACTGCATGTCCGCGAGCGCGAGCAGGAACTTCCGCCGGTCGATCGGCCGGCCGCACTCGACCATCACCGTCTTCTTGGCGTATTCGACCGGCGAACCGAGACCGTACATGCACGACACGCTGGCCACGACGATGCAGTCGGGGCGGCTCAGCAGATTGCTGGTCGTCAACAGCCGCAGACGGTCGAGATCGTCGTTGCGCGACGCATCTTTCTCGATATAGATGTCCCGCTGCGGAATGTACGCCTCCGGCTGGTAATAGTCGTAATAGCTCACAAAATAGCTGACGGCGTTCGTCGGAAAGAGCTCGCGCATCTCTTCATAGAGCTGCGCCGCGAGCGTCTTGTTGTGACTGACGATGAGCGTCGGCCGGCCGGCGGCCGCGATGACGTTCGCCATCGTGAACGTCTTGCCGGTGCCGGTGGCGCCAAGCAGCACCTGGTAACGCCGCTGTTCGTCGAGCCCTTTGACGAGTTCGGCGATCGCGCCGGGCTGATCGCCGGTCGGCTGGTACGGACTGCTGAGTGTGAACGATGCGCGGGTCATGAGCGGGTCGCGAGAAGCGCTCGCGGCGATTGTCGCAGGAGGGAGAGCGCAGCCGGAAGCGATGCGAGCACCGTCATCACGAGCATGGCGGCGCAACCGTACGTGACGGCGAGGACGGGGAATACCAGCTGCGTCGGAATTCCCGCAAGATCGCGATGCCAGACCGTGCCCATTGCGGCGAGGTGCATGCCGAGCGCGGTGCCGGTGACGGCGCCGGCCAGCGCGACGAGCACCGACTCGCCGAGCACCAACCGCAGCGGCACACTCGGCGATCCGCCGATCGCGCGCAGCACGCCGAACTCATGACGGCGCGACGCGATGCCCGCGGCGACCACGTTGCCGACACCGAAGCAGGCGAGAAAGAGCGCGCCGAACGAAACGGCTGCCGTGATGCTGCGCATCGTGCCGCCGACATCGTCAAGCACCGCGCGGATGCCGCGGCCGCTCGCGTAACTGGCACCTGGCACGCGGTCACGCACGAGTTTCTCGACGGCCGCGTCCGTCTCCGCCGAGGCATCATCGAGCACGAGCTGCATCAAGCGGGCATCACGCGAGCCGAAGTGCTTCTCGACGGCGGCGAAGTCCATGAAGACGCAGCTGACAGCCTGTTCCATGTACACGCCGCGAATGCCGAAGACCTGGACCGCGACCTGCAGGGCCGGGCAGGACACGACGCCGACGATCTCAAAGCGCGTGTCCCCGGCGTTGCCGCCGAGTCCGATCGTCGAACCGACATCGAGTCCGCGCGCGAGGAGAAACTGCTCTGCAACGAGCACGGCATCGCCGTCCTTCAGCCGCGGGATCGCCGCCTCCGGAGTACCGCGGATCCATTCGAGATTGTTCAGCGCGATGAAGCGGTCGGGATCAAAACCGGCGCACACCACAGTCGTCGGTCCGAGTCCGTCGACGCCGAGCGTTTCGCCCTTCGCGAGCCGCACCGGCAAATAGCCGACCGGACAGCCCGCCTTCACGCCGGGAAGCTCTTCGATGAGCTGCTGCTGGGCCGGCGACAGGCCGCTCGTCGAGAACACAAAGCCGTCCGCGAACCGGATGTGGTCTCGGAACTCAGCGAGCAGACTCTCGCTGCCCGACCACGTGCTCACCAGCACCGACGCGCCGACCATGAGCGCGCCGGCCGTGAACCCGAGGCGGTACGGCATCGAACGGACGGAGCGAATGAGCAACCCCTTCGGCAGTACAAGCAGCGCTTCGACGGCCCGCCCTGCGGTGCGGGTCACGGCCCACAACACCACGGGCGCCGCGAGAAAGTAGCCAATGTGCAGGAGCGCGATGCCGACGATGGCGTACAGCCAGAAGCGGAGCTGCGTGTCCTGGACGCCGAGCAGCGCGATCTGCATGCCGATCGCCACGCAGGCCAGCACGAGGCACACACCGAGTCCGCGCGGCTGCGGAGGGCGCGACCGCACGGCAAGCGCCTCCATCGGCGTCACGCGCGACGCCTGCCACGCCGGGTAGGCGGAACCGAGCGTCCCCGCGATGACGGCGCCGGCGAGGGCGAGGATCATGCCGACGTAGGAGACCGCGAGCCCCGCCATCAGCTGCTCGCGGTAGACCCTCACCAGAACCCATGCGAGGAAGATTCCCAGCGGCACGCCGAGCACGCCGCCGATGATGGCAATCGTTCCGCCGACGAGCAGCTGTCCAAGAAAGAGCTGGCTTCGCGCGGCGCCGATGCAGCGGGCGATGGCCATCTCGCGCTGCTGTTCTGTAACGGCGGTCGTGAGCCCGACGGCCACGATGAAGGCGCAAGAGAGGAACGCGATTGACGCGGCGAGCGTGAATGCGAGCCGGCTCGCCAAGATCTGGCGGTCGAGTCCGGTCGAGATGCGCTCGGCGGGCTCGAGGATCATCGGCTCCTCGACCACGTCTTTGTGCCGCTTGCACCAGGCTTCGACATCGGTGCCGCGCTCCAGAATCACGGCGACGACCGTGAGTTCGTTCTCCCGGCCCGACGCCTCGCCGAGCGTTGAGCGCGCCATCGAGGCGATCGGCCGCTGCAGAGTGCCGAGGCGCGGACGCTTGAGCACGCCGCACACGCGCAGGTCGACCGCCGGGCCAAAGCGCTGGATGGAAACCGTGTCGCCGATGCCCGCTTTCAGCATCTCCGCGGTGCCCGGATCAATCAGCACGTCGTACGGCGTCTGCGGCCGCGTCCCCGACTCCAGTTCGATTTCGCGAAAACGCTCGTCTTCCGGCACGTCGATGCCGCGCACCTGGACCGTTGCCCGTGGTGCTTCGCCATCGCGCCGTGCTGCTTCATTCACGAGCGTGAGCGATCCGAACAACCGGGCCGTCGCGACCTCCACATCCGGCAGCGCGGCGATGCGTTCGAAGAGCGCCACGTCAAACGTTTCGCCATATCGATGGACGAGCCGCGCGTCCGTCGCACCGAGCGCCCGCGTCAATCCGAGCGCGATCGTGCTCTCGAGGCTCGCCAGTCCGCAGCTGGTTGCGACAACGAGCGCACTCGAGAGCGCGACAGCGGTGACCAGCAGCGCCGTCCTACCGCGTCGACCGGCGCCCGTCGACCCGAGCAAGCTCTGCCGCGCGAAGGGCCAACTCGCTCGCAGTACAGCCATCAACATCGAATGATCCTGCCAGTTGCCCGTCGCGAAGCACATGCACGGTGCGGCAGTGTGCCGCAGCAACCGGCTCGTGAGTCACCATGAGGACGAGGATGCTACGCGCTGCCGCGACGCGCTCGAGCATGTCCCACAGCCGTTCGCTGGTATTCGAATCAAGATTCCCCGTCGGCTCGTCGGCGAGGAGAACCGGCGGCTCAAAGAGCAGAGCCCGCGCGATCGCGACGCGCTGCTGTTCACCGCCCGACATCGCGTCAGGGCGATGATCGGCGCGATCGACGAGGCCAAGCTCGCTCAGGAGCGCCTGCCCGCGTGCCAGCAGCTCATCGCGGGGCCGCCCGTCGAGCACCCCCGGAAGCACGATGTTTTCGAGCGCCGTGAGCGTCGGCAGCAGATTGAACTGCTGAAACACCACGCCGACGGAACGGCGTCGATACAGGGTCAATTCGCGTTCGGTGAGCTTTTCGACGCTGATGCCGCCCGCGCCGGTCTTGAGTGCGATCGTGCCCGCGTCGGGCCGATCGAGGCCGGCGAGAAGATGCAGCAAGGTGCTCTTGCCGCTGCCGGACGCTCCCATCACGGCGACGAACCCGGAACCGTCGACATCGAGATCGAGCCCCCGCAGCGCTTCGACGTGGCGACCGCCGATGCGGTAGCGCTTGACCAGACCGCGGACGCGGATTTCCGGAAATGTCGCAGTGTCCGCTTGCAGCGTGCCAGTGTCAGTGACTGGCATGTTTCGAGTCGTAGGTGGTCGCATCCATCAGCTTTGCGAGCGGCGACGTATCGGTGCACTCGAGCTTGACGAGCCAGCCGCGACCGAACGAGTCGCTGTTCACGAGCGATGGATCCTTCACGGCATCCTGGTTGACCGCGACGATCGTGCCGCTCACAAACGAGTAGATGTCGCTGGTGGTCTTGACGCTCTCCACTTCACCGACGGAACTCCCCGCTGCGATCTTTGTGCCGACCGGCTTCATTTCGACATAGGTGATATCGGTGAGCTCGTCGGCGGCGAACTTCGTGATGCCGAGCACGACGGTGTTGCCCTCGATCCGGAACCATTCGTGCGATTCGGAATAGCGGGCGTTGGCTGGGGAGTTGGTGGAGTTGGCCATTGGATGAGTGTGGGAGTGATGGCGCGGGCGGCAGAAGATACGGGATCGAGTGACACGCGGTGGGCCTCGGTCCACCGGGCCTGACCGCGACGGTCGGGGTGAGCGAATGCCTTATGAAAAGCGAGTCATCCCCAAACAACCTCACGGCAAGTTGGGCAATTTGGGCAACTGGCCCTTGCCGACCTTTGATCGGGCCCGTAGTCTCCTCTACGCACGGATGACAGCATCCTGCTCTCAGTCTTTCTCCCCTCCGGAAACGCCGCCTGCGAAGTTTGGGCGGCGTTTTCTTTTGGTTGCATGTTTTGGTTGCATGTTTTGGGTCCGCGTTGGGGGGTCCGTGTTGGGGGTCCGTGTTTGGGGGTACATAATTTTTCGCGTCGATGGCGCTCAGCGGAGCACCGCCCGCAGATCGGTGCTGGTGCGGGCCCGTTCCCGCGTGGGCCGCAACGCGGTTATCGTTCCCCCCTCGCTCGAGCACAGGGCTCTGAATTTCTACTCTGAACTTCCAGAAGGGGACGGGCAACGTTGCAGGCCCAGATCGTCTTGACCCTCTCGGTAGGTGCGTTGAAACCGCTTCTGGCCGCGTCCGACCCCCGGTGTCCGACGCTGTTTCACGTCCCTGACTTTGCGTCGAAGGAACTGTCGCTGCGCGGGCTGAACCTGCCGAGCAGCCTCTTTGCCGGCCGCCCGGGCGCCGATCTTGATCGCATCCGCGACCTTGCGGACAAGGCCAGCTGCCCCTGCCTCGTGCTCGTCGAGGAGGCGCCGATCGCGTTCAGCAGTCAGCGGCAGGACGTCCGAGCCGCGTTGGAAGAGCGGTTCCGCCGTCTCGCGTCCGCAGCCAAGCGGCTCGGTTGCCGGGCCATTGCGGTGCGGTGTCTCGCGAAGGCGAGCGACGAAGAGTTCGAGCGGACGGCGGCCGGCATCAAAAGCGCGCTGCAGGAGATCGATCGCTTCGATCTGAACGTGCTCATCGTGCCGCACGAGGGTCTTACGTTTGAGCCGAACAAACTCACCGACCTGATCAAGAAAGTGGGGGGGTTTCGCATCGGGTCGCTGCCGAGTTTCGGACATGCACATGCAACGGGCGACATCGAAAAGACGCTGCGGAAGCTGGCGCCGTACGCCGAAGCGATTGACGCGACCGTGGTCGGTTTCAAGGGCGACAAGCACCAGCCGTTCGATCTCGCCACGTGTGTCGAAAGCGTCCGCGCTGTTGGTTACGTGAATACGCTGGCAATGGATTACGCCGGGAAAGGCGATGTCGTGGCGGATCTCGTGCAGGCTCGGAGTATCCTTGATCGAGTGGTACAGACCGAAGAGGAGTGAGTGCGATGGCCGAGGCAGTCGTCCACGCCGCTCAAGTCACTCCAGGGAAGCATCGCGTGATCGTCACCATCGATGGACCAGCCGGCACCGGGAAGTCAACCGTTGCCCATCTTCTCGCCAGGCGCCTGGGACTCGAGTTCCTCGACACCGGCGCGATGTACCGCGCCGTGGCGCTGCTGGTCCTGGAGCAGCGCACTGATGCCCGCGATGGTGAGCGCATCGCCGAGATTGTCAGCGACGCCCATGTCCGTTTCGACTTCGAGCGCGATCCACCGACACTGCTCGTGAACGGGCGCGACGTTGGCGAAGCGATCCGCTCGGCCGCGGTGACTGAGATCGTCAGCATCGTCGCCGGTCATGCCGCCGTCCGGCACGCACTGGTGGCGCTGCAGCGGGGCATCGGCCAGGCGCATCCCCGGCTGGTCACGGAGGGACGCGATCAGGGCTCGTACGTCTTTCCGGACGCCGACGTGAAATTCTATCTCGACGCGAGCGCCGATATCCGGGCCTCGCGCCGCGCCGAACAGCTCCGTCTTCGCGGAGAAGCATGCGATGTCGCAGAGATCCGCGCCGCCATTGAGGCGCGCGATCGCAACGACCGGTCGCGGCCGTTTGGCGCGCTCGTCGAGGCGGACGATGCGATTCGCGTCGACACCGGTCCGCTGGTGGCCCACGAAGTCGTTGATGAGTTAGAGCGGCTGGCGCGCTCGCGCATCGCGTCGCTGCTCGCGGTCGGCGGCCCCGAGGAGAACGCGTGAGCTGGTTTGAATTCCGCCGGCGCGTGCCGGGGCGCAGCGCGTTGCAGATTCTGTGGTGGGATCTCTCGCGCAAGCTGTCGGGGACGGTGCTCCGAATTTTCTATGAGTTCCACTTCGAAGGCCGCGAGCGCGTACCCACGCACGGCCCCGTGCTGTTTGTCTCGAACCATCAGTCGAACCTCGATCCGATCATCAATGGCGCGATGGTCGCGGATCGGCAGTACACCGCGATCGCCAAGGAAGGGCTGTTCGGTTTCAAGCCGTTTGCGTGGCTGATCCGCAGTTACGGGGCGCTGTCGGTCGCGGGTGGCGCAGGAGACTCCGCAGCGCTGAAAGTGGCGCTCGGGGAGCTGACTGCGGGCCGATGCATTCTGATCTATCCCGAAGGAACCCGATCCGCAGACGGTCGGCTCGATGCGTTCGCCCGCGGCGTGCTCCTGCTGCAGCGCCGCGCGAAGGTCGACGTGCTGCCGATGGCGATCGACGGCGCTTCCGACGCATGGCCGCGCGACGCGAAGCGGCCGCGGCTCGGCGCTTCCATCGCCGCGAAGGTCGGTGAGGTGATTCCCGCGGCCCAGCTAGCGGCGCTTTCGGCGGATGAAGCGATCGAACTGCTCGAGTCGACGATTGATCGGCTGCGACTCGAACTCCGGGCGCAGATCAGGGAGCGAACCGGTGGCCGCTATCCGCTGAGCCGCGCCGCCGATGTTCCGCGCACGCCGATGACGCTCACTCCAAAATCGGAAGGTCGACGACCGCCCAAGGTGCAGGCGTGAACGGCTCGAAACCGCGGAGTACGCCGTTGCACGAAACGGCAGTGCACGTTGCCGGCACGCTCATCGATGCCGGATTCGTGGCGTATTTCGCCGGTGGCTGCGTGCGCGATCGCTTGCGGGGCGAAGAACCCGAGGACTACGACATCGCGACGGACGCGCCTCCCGAGACGGTCAGGCGCATCTTTCCCAACGCCCACGGTGTCGGCGAATCGTTCGGTGTCATGCTCGTTCGCTCGGGCGGTCACACGTTCGAGATCGCGACGTTTCGCGCTGACGACTTGTACGAAGACGGCCGTCGCCCCATCGCCGTGCGGTACACGGACGCGGAGGAAGACGCGCGGCGGCGCGACTTCACGATCAACGGCCTGTTTGAGGAACCGCGCACGGGGCGCATCGTCGATTTTGTCGACGGCGTTGCGGATCTGCATCGCGGCGTGATACGCGCGATCGGCGATCCCGCAGCTCGCTTTGGCGAGGATCATCTCCGCCTGCTGCGGACGGTGCGTTTCGCCGCACGGCTTGGGTTCCTGATCGATCCGGCCACCGCCGCGGCGGCCGCGGCACTCGCACCGAAGCTGCGCGCGATCGCCCGCGAGCGGATCGGCGCCGAACTGCGGCGCGTGCTTGAACACCCCAGCCGTCTTCAAGGCGTCGCACTGCTGCATTCGCTCGGACTCGATGGCCCGGTGCTCGACGAGCCCCCGGCCGGTCCGGTCTCCGTGGAAGCGTGTTCCGAGTCGCTTCGCCATCTGTCGGCCCTCCCCGCCAACGCGCCGTTCGAAGTCGCGCTTGCAGCCTGGGCGCTCGATCGGTCGCGACCATCTGCATCGTTGGCGGACGCGCTCGGCGAGAGCGCGATCGCCCGCTGGCGGATGGCACTGGTCCTCAGCAACCGCGAGGAGTCGGCGCTGCGCGATCTCGCTCACAGTCGACGGGCCGCGGCCGCATGGCAGCCGATGGGCGTTGCGGGTCGCAAGCGATGGGCGGCGCACCCCGAGAGTCAGTGGGCGGAACTGCTGCTGAGCGTCGACGATCCGTCCACGGCCGAGGGAATCGCTGCGTGGCGGCGGGCGACGGATCCCCAGACGATCGCGCCAGCGCCCATGATCGGCGGGGAACAGCTCCTGCAGCTAGGGCTGCACCCCGGCCCGAACTTTCGTCCGCTGATCGAGGCCGCGTACGACGCCCAGCTTGAAGGCCGTTTCAGGAACACTGAAGAGGCGATGCGGTTTGTACGGAACTCGCTCCTCAGCCGATAGGCTGGTGATTGACGCTCTTTGGCGTGAACTTGCGGGCCAGCGAAACCGAAGATCCCGCGACCGGTTGATTCTGCAGCAGATCTCGCTTTCGTCGGCGGGAGCCGTTGTCTAGAATGGCGGTCTGTCCGCGCTGACGGCGCTTCCTTCGCGTGCGGCTTTATCGAGGAACCTTTTTGATGAACCAGCTGAACCAGCTTCCAGCGTGCCTGCGTCGTTCCATCGTGGGCGCTGGTGCCGCTCTGGCTATGGCTATGGCTTTGGCCACACCATCGCTCGCGATGGCGAACGCCGACTCCAAGCCGTTCCCGCAGATCGCCAACCCGAAGGTGTATGTCATCCCGATGAAGGGACAGCTGGGGACAGACATCATCAAGGACATTTACGACGACATCGTGAAGGATGTCCGGAAGTCAAAGCCGGACATCCTTGTGTTTACGCTCGACTCATCCGAGATCGATCGCACGCCGTTCCTTGACGAAGATGACAAGCCGGCCGAGGAACAGAGTCGCCCCAACCCGCAGGCGATGCGCGAATTGGTGCTGCTGCTGCGGGTCGAGCTGGGCGACATTCCGCAGGCCATCTGGATCTCGGACGGATTCGGCGTCACGTCGCTCTTGGCGCTGACGTGGCCGGACCTCTACATGAAAGACGGTGCCCGCTTCGGCGGTATCGGCGAGATTATTCCCCGCATCAAGAAGCAGTGGGACGATCCCGACGTGCGGGCCAAGATGGTCGCTGCGTGGGCCGGCATCTTCAAAGGATTGTCGGAGCAGGGGGGATATCCCGAAGCGCTCGCGGACGCCATGCTCTATCCCGAGGCGAAACTGAGCGCCACTTTTGAGGGACGGCTCGTGAAGTTCCTGCCGGATACCTCTGGCCAGTGGGTCATCGATTCACGCGACGATAACACCGCGAGCTTCGAAGCTGATCTCGCCGAGGACATCGGTCTGAGCGATGGCACCGCAGAGACGCTTGAAGACTTGGTGTTCCTTCTCGGCTATCGCGAGTTCCAGAAGATCGACACCGGCGAGAAGATGTACAACGAGTACGTCGAAGACTGGCGCCGAGCGTTCGAGAACGCGTGGGAACTGTACCGCGAGGCGCGGCGCGCCGGCAGCGACGAGAGGGCCATCAAGAAGCAGAAGTCGAACTATGACAAGATCATCAGCATCATGAAGCGCTACCCGGCTGTTGAAACCCGTTTCCAGGGACGCGGCGGTCCCGGCATCCAGGACCTTGAGCGGGCGATCGAGCAGATCAACGAACAGATTCGAAGTCTGAAGGGCGGTGGCCGCGGGTCAAGCGGCGGCGGCGGCGGGGGCAGGAATGCCCCGGGCAGCGGCCCCGGCGCGCGGTAACGGGTGCCTGAGGATTTGTGGGCTTTCGAGATCTGGCCCCGGAGCTGGAATGGACACGACCTCGTTGGCGTTGAGGGAGCGAACCTCCACCGCACGATGTCGTCAGGTCATCAGGGTCAGGTCATCAGGGTCAGGTCATCAGGGTCAGGTCATCAGGGTCAGGTCATCAGACGTGCGACGCAGCTTCACGCGGCGTTGCAGAAAGGCGAAGGATGAAGCGACGGAACGGACGCATCGGATCTGCTGTGACGGCAGCTGTGACAGTTTGGGGAATGACGCTGGCGATGACTGGCGTCGTGATGGTCCCCCTGACGGCGGCGAGCGCTCACCCCTTGGCCGCGAGCGAGCTGACCCTCAAGAACGGAAAAACGTGGCGCGGCGAGATCAACGACACAGTCGAGGCGGTGTTCATCGAGGGCGGGCGCGAGAGGAAGATCGAAGGCAAGATCGTCCGCGCTGACAAGACGATGGTCGTCATCGAAGTCGAGGCGAACGGCTCGACTTCACGAAAGAGCATCTTCTTCGGTGATCTGCGCAGCCTGAAAACCACTGCCGCAGCGGCCGTGCCGACTGATTCAGGCGCTGACGCGCCCACGGCCGACCCGAACGGCGGAAGCGGCGAGGCAGTTGGCGCCGTCGCCACGAACGAAGGTGGCGAGAAGGCCGTACCGAGCAACTTTAAGGGCGTCTTTATTCTGCCGATGGAAGGCATGGTCGGTACGGGCCTGCGCCACGAGCAGATTGAAGAAATCGGCAAGGCGGCCGACAAGTTCGGCCCCGGTCAGATCATCGTGCTCCAGATCGATTCCGGCGGCGGTCTGGTGCGCGAGTCGGTCGAGATCAGCAGGGTCATGATTGACATCAAGAAGCGTCACCGCGTCGTGGCGTGGATCAAGGAGGCCATCTCGGCAGCCGCGTTCACCGCGCTGCATTGTGACGAGATCTACTTTATGAACGTCGGTGCGCTTGGCTCGATCACCATGTTTGCGGGCACGGTGGCGATCAAGGGTGACGTGCTTGACGCGTGGGTTGCGGAGGTGGGAAAGGTCGCTCGGATCGGCGGTCGCAGCGAGAAGGTGATACGTTGCATGATCCACGCCCCGTTTGAGTGTTCCTACACCATTCCCCCGGGCGGCGGCCCCAAGGACGCGATCTTTTTCGACGACCTCAGCGGCGAGGTGGCTCTCGACGACAAGAGCTCGATGCTCACGCTGAATGCAACGAGGGCGTACGAGTGCGGCTTCTCCGACGGCACCGCCGACAATGAAGAGCAGCTCGGACGACTGCTGGGCATCCCCGAATGGAAAGAGGTCGACGACTCCGGACGCAAGATCTATCGCGACTGGCAGCGCCTCCTGAAGGATGGCAGTGAAGATATCGTCAAGCTGGTCGCTCAGTTCAACTTCAAGGGCGCGGGAGGCGGCGACAAGTTATTTCTCCAGTCGCGGATTCGCATCCTCACCGACCTCATCCGCTGGTATGACAAGTGCGAGCCCTGCATCTTTGAAGCGGCGCAAAAGGGTGCTGGTCTGCCGCCGAAGCAGGTGCTCCAGGACGAACTTGAGCGACTCAAGGAAGACCTCTCCCGGATGAACAGGCAGCGTCGGTAGCGCTGTACGGCTGCAGTGTGCGTGATGCGGACTGGCCTCGGAAAAACGAGCCGGCGAGCGTGCGCTTGTCGAGCGGCCATCGCGGTCGACGCCAAAGAATCACAGCCGGTTGCCTTGCGGCAACCGGCTGCTTTGGTCTTTGCGATCAGATGTCGTCCGCTTACGCGGTGCGACGACGACGGCCGACGAGTCCCGCGAGGCCGAGCAGCGCAACCGCGCCCGGTGCAGGCACGAGGCCCACGAGGTTGATGTTTACGTCGTTGTACTGCGAAGGTCCGCCGGCGGTCCAGCCGTTGTAGATCTTGAACGTCCACGCGCCGTTGCCGCTCAGGCCGGCGGCGGGATTGCTCACGTCGGCGTACGGACCAGAAGCGGTCGACGCTGAACCGTCGAACGACCAGAACGCGACGAAGGTCGACGCCGGGGCCGGAACGACGTTGAAGCCGCCCCAGTGACGTGACGCGCCGTTCGGATCGATGATCTGGAGGATCATGTCGGACGACCACTCGCTCGGTCCACCATCGACGTAGTTGAACGCGATGGAGAAGTTCGTGAGGGCCCCCGACAGGTTGAAGACGTAGGTGTTGGACTGGCCACCCGTGAGGGTGTTGTTGCCGAGGCTGATTGCCTGATCGGCCGAGGCCACGGTGGCGATCGCAGCAACAAGGCCGCCCGCGAGAACTGCAAACTTCATCTGATCTCTCCTCTTAGTCAAACCCAAAGAGCAGCCAGTGTTCCAATCGAGCCACAATGGCTCATCGAGCTCGGCTCGATTCAGGAACTGACCGCCAGAAACTCGGAATGGAGCGACAGCGACCGCCCGGTATAGGCACCACAACCCTCTTAACCTTTGTTCGCCGGTTCGGCGGAGAGGTCCGCCATCATGCGCAGCTCTCTCCAAGCGCTGTACACCCCTTCCGAACATCCATACTGCTCTGGAATGACAAGACTTGCAAGCCAACGTGAACCAAAATCACAATCTGCCGGGCGCGCTTCCCATTGAAATCGGCCTCAGCGGCCGCTGGGCGTCGCCCGGCTTTCCCATGCCTCACAGGTATAAACCCAAGGTAGTCTGCTAACCATGAACGACGCTTCGCCGAGCGAATCCTCAAACCCGTCGCCCAGTTCCCCTGCTCAATCCAGCGGTGCCTTCCGCTGGCACATCGTGGTCGGCGTCCTCGGACTGCTTTACGGCGTGGGCGGCATGCTGTTGTGGCTCTTCATGGCGGCGTCGGCGATTCTCTGGAAGCCGATGATGAAGTTGGCTGGCGTCGGGGACGTCGAGCCTCCGCCCGGGATGCTGCCGATGGGCGCGCTCGCGCTTGGCCTTGTCATTGTCGGAGGTCTGCTCGTGATCGGTAGCGCGATGGTGCTGGCGCAGCGCCCGCGCGGCCTGACGCTTTTGCGCGCGTGGGCTTTTTCCCGCCTCGTTCTCGTGGCGATTGGACTGGCGTTGGGCATCGCGACCATGGCGGGCCAGGTCGACTTTGAGATCAGATTCAACGAGGCCATGCGCGACAAGGTGCGAGCGGACGGCGGGGATGCGAGCCGGATTCCGGACGTGGATCGCGAGTCCGCGGAGCAGAAGGCGCGCTACATGACTCTGGGATTTGCAGTGGTCCTCTCTGCGTTCCCGATCTTCATCGCGATCCTCACTACGAGCCGCCGCAAGATCGAGGAAGTCGAGACCTGGCACGAGATCCTGCGCTGAATTTCAGCCGACTTCGCGCCGCTGGAAGAGCGCAATCGCAATCAGCAGCGCCGCACCGATCATGCAGAGCCCGTACGGGACAGTCTGCGCGACATATGCGGCCGGGATCGAGCGGTCCTGATTGATCGCATCGGCCAGCCAGAACACCTGGAAATTCGGAACGATCACGTAAGCGACTTTGCAAAACCACGCCTGCACCGTCGTGTCGAACGTGAGTGCTTCGGGCCGACGCGCGACCAGCATGTCGAAGTCGTGAATCGTCCGCGCGAACCACCAGTCGGAGAGCAGCCCGGTCATCAGCACTCCGATCGTGACGCACAGCGTCAGCACCTGACCGAGGCGCGTCGACGCGGCGAGCGCGATGGCCGCGAGGATCATGACCGCGAGCGTCATCATGCCGATCGCGATCCAGAGCTGCCCCTTGAACGCCGGGTCGTCCATCACGGCGTACACCTCCGTGGGCTCCTGGCCGAAGATGTCCGTATAGCTGTGCACGGTCCACTCGGGCCCCCAGAGGAGCGCGAGCATGTAGGCGATCGCGGCCAGCGGCGTCGTGAGCATGATCGCAGTGCTGGCGAAACTCTTGCCGTAGAAAAAATTCGCCCACGTCGCTCCGGCGACGCCGAGCACCGCGGCGAGTGTGCCGAACAGAAGGACGGGCTGATGGATCGGTGTGCGGACCGTCTTGAGCACTCCGTGGGCCTCGACCAGCATAAAGACGAAGCTCATGTAGAGGACGACGAGCAGGACGGCAAACACGACCCCGAGGTATTTCCCGATCACGAACACCGGCCGGGGCACCGGCTTTGAGACGACGGTCAGGACCGTGCGATTTTCGATCTCGCGGGCAAGCACGTTGGTGGCGATGAAGGCGGCGATGACGGTCGAGGCGATGAAAATCGTGGAGAACGCGATGTCGACGAACATGCGCTGATCGTCTTCGAGCGTGTACGCGGCGAGCGGGTTGCTCAAGATGATGAGGAGGGTGGCGATGACCGCGACGACAAAGACGATCGGCTGCCGGATGCTCTCGAAGAATGTGTTTCGCGCGATTGCGAGCAGCTGCTCAAAGACGGTCATTCAGAGGGCTCTCCCAGAGGTGCGGCCAGCGTGCTTGACGCCGCGAACCTGCGGCAACTCGGCGTGGATCATCGGACGGTCCGCTCCCCTAGACATGGCTGCGGCGTTTCGGTCGCTGCGCTTCGGGGCGCTTCGGGGTGACTCGGCTGCAGCAGGGGAGCGATTGTCGTGTGTCGGCATTGATCGTCGACCCTTCGGTCGGCAAATGTACCGGCTTTGCCATAAAGTACCCGCCGGTCTCGAACCGGGAGTCGGGTCGTTCGTAGCGACGCACTGCCTGTCCGGTTCGCCGGATCGGACGACTCATCGCGAATCCCCCAGTTCGTAGACCTCCGTGTAGACCTGCAAACGGGGAACCTCCGAGAGTCATCAGCTCGAATCGGCCGCTGCGGGATGTCCGCAGCCACGTCTTGCCGAGTCGAGCACGTCGTGCACCGCTTCCTCTCGACCACATCCCCGGCAGTGGACTCGTGACGAGCGGCAACTGTGCAGGACAGGATTTGGACAGCCGCGCCCACCCGCCGCATGCTCGCGACGGCGCCGATCGTTCGATGCACAATGGCGCTTCTCGCGCCCCCCTCACCCGTCATTCGACTGATCACGACTCATGAGAACTGACCATTTTGCGTACCAGCAGGCTGTGCGTGTCGCAGGGGGAGGACTTCTCCTCCAGATCCTGCTGGGCCTTGCGCTGCTTTTGTATGGACGCGTTGCCGATGACACGGCATTTTTGTTCGCGTCCACCTACGTGCTCGCGTGTGTGCCGATCTGGGTCGGCCTGACGGTCCTTTTTCACCAGCACCGGCTCGAACGGCTGGAGGCGCTCGAAGAGGACGAACTCGCCGCCACGCGCGTCGAGGGGGCGACCGCTCTGTTCGAGCAGGATGGCGCGAAGGTTGCCGCCCGGCGTCTCCGGATTATGCACGCTTGGCTGATGCCTGCGGTCAGCCTGCTGGTGGCAGCGGCACTGATCGGCGCCGCGTGGTGGATCATCCAGTGGTTCAATTCGCTTGACGACGCCAGCGCCGAGTCAGGCCGGTTTTCCGTCGGTGCCAATCTCGGCTGGCAGCTCGCACTCACGATTTCGTTCGCACTCGGTGCCTTCATCGTCTCGCGATTCATCGCGGGCATGGCCCGCCAGCCGGCATGGCAGAACCTTCGCGGCGGCGCCGGGGCGATGGTCGGCAACGCGATCGTCCTCTTGGCGATCGCGATCGGCATCGTCTTCCACTTCTTCCAGAAGCCACGAGTGCTGGAAACGGTGGCGTACGCGATCGCCATCTTCATGATCGTGGTGGCGTCAGAGATCCTGCTGAGCTTCGTGCTCAATCTGTACCGGCCGCGGCGTGTGAATGAGACGCCGCGCCCCGCGTTCGACAGCCGCGTGCTCAGTCTGTTCGCCGCGCCGGACTCGATCGTCCGCAGCATCAACGACGCCGTCAATTACCAGTTCGGTTTCGACATCACGAGTTCGTGGGGCTACCAGCTGCTGTTGCGCAGCGTCGGACGGCTCGCGCTGTTCGGGGTGATTGTGCTCGTTGCGCTGTCGTGCGTCGCCGTCATCGAGCCGGGGCAGCAGGCGCTTCGACTTCGCTTTGGCGCTCCGGTCGGCGGTGTCTACGAGCAGACAGCGATGCTGAAACTGCCGTGGCCGTTCGAAACCGTCGCGGTCTACGACGTGAGCCGTCTGCGGCAACTGCCGCTCGGCAATCCGCCCGCTGCCAAGGAGCGCTACCGAGCATGGGGCGACGACGGCGAACTCAGCCCGTCGCGCAATGTGTGGATCGTCGCCGCGCCGCCGAAGCGCAGCGGCATGTCACTCGTGAGCTCGCTGCTGCCAGCGGCGCTGCCCGGCGGAGCAGCCGCGGCGTCACCGTCCGAGTCAGGGCTCGCCGATCAGTTCGCGCTCGTCGACTCCGACATCATCCTCAATTACCGCGTCCGGGACGGCGAACTCGACAAGTGGCTGCGCTTCTCGAATGACTCGAAAACCCGCCGCGGCAATCTCGACATGCGCGAGCGGGCAATTCGCAATCTCGCCATGCGCGAGGTGACGCAGTATCTGTCGACCCAGCATTTGAACATGCTGCTGTCGGCCGGCGATACGTCGCACGCGATCGAGCTGCAGAAGCGCATTCAGACGAGCTTCGATGCGCTGAACACCGGCGTCGAGGTGGTGAGCATCGCGATCACGCGGCTGCGTCCGCCCGGCTCCGAAGCCCAGCAATTCCTGGAGCCATCGATTGCTTTGCAGAACGCCCGCAAACTCGTCGAGACACAGCGCAGTCAGGTGGATACGACGATGACGGCGATCCTCGGAGATTCCGAGACCGCCCGCCGCGTGTACGAATCCATCCTCAAGCTTCGCGAGATCGAGCGTACCGACGGCGAGAAGGCGCGCGCGGCTGCACCGGCCGGGTCGGATCCGTCGCGCGTGGTAGTGCCGGACTCCCGCGAGGCGATTGATCAGCGGCTTGCGATTGAAGCGATGATCACGGCGACCCAGTCTCAGGCTGCGGTTGTGATCGCCGGTGCCCGCAACGAGCGATGGCAGGCGCACATGGAGGCGCGGCGCAAGACAGCGGAAGTGCTCGGACAGGCGCCGTCATATCGCGTGGATCCTGAGCTCTATCGACAGCGCAAGCTCATGGAAGCGCTCAGCGCGGCGCTTCCGGGCGTGCGTTCAAAATACATTCTGGGCATCGATCCCTCGCGTGTGAACTTCGAGTTCGACATGCAGGAGGGTGACGGCGGTTTGAGTATTTACGATTACATCGAGAAGAAATGAGCATCGTCGCCTCGCGCGATGCCACGCACCGCTTCTTCGCTTCAACCCGACTCTGACACGAGCCTCTCTGCACCATGACCCGCACACTTCCTATCGCGATCGGCACCTTGGCGGTTCTGATCCTCGTGCTGTTCAACACCACGTACACGGTCAAGTTCTACGAACTCGCCGTGGTCACACGATTCGGCAAGCCCGCGCACGTCAACAGCGACGAAGGGCTGCACTTCAAGCTGCCGTTTTTCATCGACCAGGTGACCAAGCTCGATACGCGCCTGCAGATGGTGGAGAGCCCCTTTGAGACCGTGCTGCTCACCGATGATCAGCAGGTCGTCGTGCAGGCTTTCGTCATGTGGAAGCTCGACAAGGCGATGGCGAAGGAGTTCTACGTCGAGAACCTGTCGCTCGAGCAGGCCAACCGGCGGATTGAGCAGGAACTCCCCAGCGCCATCGCGCGGGTCCGATCGTTCCGCTTTGCGGATCTCATCGGTGCGGAAAGCAAGCTGCATCTGGCCGAAGCGGCGGTGTTGAAGGAACTGCAGGACAAACTGCAGACCAAGAAGCTCTCCGGCATCATCCCCGTGTCGGTCGGCATCAATCAGGTCGTCTTGCCGCCCAAGACGATCGTCGCGGTGCTCGGCCGCATGGCCGAGACGCAGAAGACACTGTCCACGGCGCAGGAACAGATCGGCGTATCGCAGTCGACGGCGATCGAGAGCAAGGCCCGTACCGAAGCCGACACCATCCGCACATTCGCCTCGCAGTGGGCCGCGCAGATTGCCGCGCGGGGTGACGCTGAGGCCGCGCGCTACTTCGAGCAGATGAAGCAGTACCGCGATTTGGCGATCTACCTCTCGTGGCTTGACACACTGAAGGCGAGTCTCGGCGGCCCGACGACGTTCGTTGCCGACATGTACTCCGCTCCGATGCATCTGCTCGATCCGAACGCGCCGGTCGACGCGAACGGCATTCCGCAGCCAACGCGACCGGCCATCCCCGAGCCGATCGCGCCGCGCACAGATGCGCCGTCGTCGAAAAACGCCGCCGAAGAAGGGCAGGAGTAATTCACGATGGCTCAGCGACCACCCCGCAACCCTGACCGTGACCCTGACGACATCGACGCGATGGACGACGGCTCCGTGCTGCCTCCTCCTGATGTGGAGGAGCCCCGTCGCGAGGCGAGCGCCCGCTTTGTCGTGCAAGATGTCGAGTCCAAGCAGGCACAGATGCGCGCCGCGATGGATCCGGCGAACCAGAGTCTCGCCGAGGCACTGCGGCTGTCATACCGCGTGCTGCAGGTCGGCATTCTCGCGCTGGTCGTCACGTTCCTCGTCTCCGGCTTTCAGACCGTGCGCGAAGGTTTTACCGGCGTGAAGACGATCTTCGGCCGCATCGTCGGAGGCGACGAAGCCGAACTTTCTCCCGGACTCCAGCCATTCTGGCCCGCACCAATCGGTGAGCTCATTGTCTTCGAGCAGCGAAAGCCGATCGAACTGCTGCGCGAGTTCCAGCCGCGTCAGCGCCCGAACGAAACAACGAGGCAGGACGCAGTCGATCAGGCGAACAGCAGCGAGCTGTTCGCGGAGCGCGACGGCTGGGTTCTCACCAGCGACGGCGATGTCGCGCATCTCTCGCTCAATGCCGAGTATTACGTCACCGACGCAAAGGCGTTTCTGAAGGCCATCGATGTCGCACAGGTGGACAAGCTCGTGCGCAAAGCACTGATGCGCGGCACCGTCTCGGCAGCGAGCCAGTTCACCCTGCAGGAGCTCGTGCAGTCGAGCAGCGATCCCGTGACGGCTGAGATCAAGGCTCGATCGCAAGATGTGCTCGACGATCTCCAGATCGGCCTGACGATCACGAGCGTGACCTTCACCGACCGCGCGCCGCCGCGTTTCGTCGAGAAGCAGTTCCTCGAAGTGCAGGTCGCGCGGGTCAACGCCCAACGAACCATCGAAATGGCGATGCAGAAGGTCGCGGGGATCCGCACGGGTGTCGCAGGCGGCCCGGCCGAAGGCGGCATCTACGACGAATTGATCAACCTGATTCAGGATTACGACGCTGCACTCGTCCGCGGTGAACGCGAGATTGCGGACGGGATCATGCAGAAGATCGGTGATCGCTTTGAACGCAGCGATGTGGGCGGCGAGGTGGCGAGCGTCATTCAGCAGGCGCGGGCGTCGACCGAATCCATGCTGGCGCAGCTCAAGCAGGATCAGTCGCGCCTCGAAGGACTCGCGCCGGCGTTCAAGGAGAACTCGCGGCAGCTCGTGCAGCAGCTGCTGCTCGAAACGCTCGCCCAGGTCTACGGCGGCGCTGAGGTGGAAATCCTCACGCCTCCGACAGCGCTCTCGTCCGTCACGCTGAGAGTGCGCTCGTCCCAGGACATCATGCAGACGCGCCGCAACGCACTGCTGCAGCGCAAGAAGGCGGCGAACGAGGCACAGTCGGTCGGCGGTCCGTGGTTCCTTCGCGGCAATCTCATGACACTCGGGCAGCGCAGCGGTTCGCGGCTCGACAAGGATGCAACGAAGGGGGCGGGGCGCGATGACATTCGAACGCCTGCCCCCGGCGCAGCGCCTTGACCCGATGCGGCAACACAGCTGGTTTCAGAAGTAGGTTCACCACATGGCACAGCGGCAAGATCGGACAGCTCGAACTGGTTCACTCGACGGCGAGAAGATCGTCGAAGCGATTGGACTGACAAAGATCTTCAGCGACTTCTGGCTTCGCGCGAAGGCGCGGGCAGTGGATGGCATCGACTTCGAGATCCGTCGCGGCGAGATCTTCGGTCTGCTCGGCCCCAACGGCAGCGGCAAGAGCACGACGATCAAAATGCTGCTCGGACTGCTGCACAAGACGAAGGGCCGGCTGCTGGTCTTCGGCAAGGATCCGAGCGACGTGATCGTCAAGCAGCGGATCGGCTATCTGCCGGAGGAGTCGTACATGTACCGATTCCTCAACCCGGAAGAGACGCTCGATTATTACGCGAAACTGTTCGGCATCGGGCGGCGCGAACGGGCACGGCGCGTGGGTGAGCTGCTTGAGATGGTCGGGCTGCAGCACGTGCGCCATCGCGCCGTGGGTGAGTTTTCAAAGGGCATGACGCGGCGTCTCGGACTCGCACAGGCGCTGGTGAACGACCCGGAATTTCTCATCCTCGACGAACCGACCAGCGGACTCGATCCGATCGGCACGCGGCAGGTGAAGGATCTGCTGCTTGAACTCGGTCGACGCGGCAAGACGGTGCTGCTGTCGTCGCATCTTCTCGATGATGTCGAGGACGTGTGTGACCGCATGGTGGTGCTGTACGGCGGACGGATTCGCGCGGCCGGAACCGCCGACGAGCTTCTGACGGACACGTCGCGCACGGTCATCACGACCACGCGGCTCTCGGGCGACACGATCGCGCGGGTCGACCGGCTTCTGCAGGACACGCAGGGCGTCGGCGTCGACAGCATCGCCAGTCCGCGCGAGCGCCTCGAAGACTTCTTCATGAATCTCGTCGAGAAGGCGCGGCAGGAGCAGATTGCCACAAGCGGGGCGCAGCACGGCGGGCGCACCGCGTCCTTCCTCGCGGAACATGCCGAGCGCGAGCCGGGAGCGCTGATCGAGGATCTGACGCGCGACCGGGATGCAGCGACCGTTCGCTCGGTCGAGGTCGCGTCCCGCACGCCGGTTCCCAGCGGACCGCGTGCCGATGTGCTGCAGGACCTGCTCAACGAGAAGAGGGCCGATCAGCCGCCGCCCGGACCTGCGCCGGCGCGCGGGGCACCGGCGAAGCCGGCCGATGTCGACAGCAGTGTCATCGATGATCTCTTGAGTGATGACAAGCGCGATGACGGAGGACGCCGCGAGTGAGCCTCCTCACACTGCTGTGGCGCCGCATTGATGAACTCCAGCGCAAGAGCGGCGTGCGGATTGCGCTGACCGCGATCGCGATCATCTGCGTGGGGCTTGTCTTCGGCTGGATCTACGCGCGTGGCGCCAGCCTGCGTTCGGATGCGAGCGCGATCGTCGAAGCCGTAAAGGACTCAAACCTCCAGAGCAGCGACACGGTCGCGGTGGACTTCGCCACCAAGGGAACGGTCGAGGTGGACGGCCGCATATTCGGGAACGCCACGCTCGCGGCGGAGGCGCGGAGTCTGTACGACGACAGCGGCCGCATGACGAGTCCGATGGCCGCGGCGCAGATGCTGCTGCGCGACCGCGTTCCGGCCAACGTGCCGCGCTTTCTGCTGGAGCACGGTGACACTGCAGTGCTGCTCGGCTCGGCCGTACTCATCGCGCTCGTTCTGTCAATCTGGACTGGACTCGCTGCGCATCTGGTTCTGACAGCCATCGCAGCGCTCCTGCTCGCGGCGCCCTTCTACCTGGCAGGCAGTCTGCCGTGGTCGGTCGCGGCGATCACTGCGGTGACGCTGTGCTTCTGCTTCCTGCTCCTGGTGCGCACGACCGCGATCGGGCTCGGCGGGGCGCATCCCGTTGCGGCAATCGCAGCCAACGTGCTGCGCGAGGCGCTGCGTCTTCGCATAGCGGGGTTCTTCATCGGCGTCTTGCTGATCGTGTTGCCGCTCCTTCCGATCTGGATCGATCCCGGGGAGCCGCTCCGCTACCAGGTGCAGACGTTTCTTTCGCGCAGCATCGGGCTGATGTTCTTCCTCGCTGCGTGCATGACGGTGTTTCTCTCCTGCGCGACCGTCGCGTTTGAGATCCGCGACCGGCAGATCTGGCAACTGATGACGAAGCCCGTCGCCCGCCTGCAGTACCTGCTTGGCAAGTGGCTCGGTGTGGTGGCGCTCAACGTGATTCTGCTGGTCATCGGAGGCGTCGTCATCTTCGTCTTCGTCCGGGTGATCAGTGCCCGTCCGGCGAAAGACAGTGAAGATCAGCTTGCGGTCAATGAGCAGGTGCTCGTCGCGCGGCAGGGGACGTATCCGGACTACACGCGGCTGAGGCTCGAGGAGCTTGAGGCAGTCGTCGATCAGCGCATCGCCGCGGATCCGGTCCTAATGTCCGAAATCGATAGCCAGGAAAAATCCGAGAGGGATGTCCGTCGGGATATCAAGCGTCAGGTGCAGCAGGAGTATTGGGGCCAGCAGCGGACTGTCCCTCCAGGCGCCGAGAAGCAGTACGAGTTCCGCGGCCTCGAAAGGGCGAAAGCGCTCAACGCGCCGCTCACGCTGCGGTATTCGTTTGACATCGGCCGCATCGATCCGCATGAAGTGCATCCCGTGCTCTTCAAGTTCAGCGAAGGTCGCTACAGCCCTCGCTCGTTCGTGCCGGCGCAGGCGCACGTGCTGACGCTGCCCCCCGCGCTCATCGATGAATTCGGCAACCTGTCGATCACGATCGAGAATGCCGGGCTGATGGAGACACCGCAGGGTCTCCAGAAGACTCCCGGTGCCGGCGCGATCATCTTCAAGGCGGACAGTTTCGAGATTCTGTATCGAGTTGACGGCTTTGAGCCGAACTTCGTGCGGGCACTGCTCGTTCAGTTGATCAAGCTTGCGTTTCTCGCCATGCTCGGCGTCTGCGCAGCGACGCTGCTTTCGTTCCCCGTCGCCTGCATGCTCTCGTTCACCGTGCTGACGATCGGGAGCCTGGCACCGTTCCTCGGCATGTCGATCTCGGAATATTCGATCAAGGCTGACTCGCCAACCACATGGCAAGCCCTGCAGTACGTCATTAAGCAAATAGCCAGCGCGTCGGAATGGATGCTCAGAGCATTCGGCGAGATCCAGCCGACATCGCTCCTTGTTGAAGGCCGGATCGTGCCGTGGAGAGCGGTGTTTGAGACACTGGCAGTGATCGGGCTCATCTGGTCCGGGGCGGTCTTTGTCGTGGGATACGCGGCGTTCCGTCGCAAGGAACTCGCCGTTTACAGCGGCAACACCTGAGCGGCAACGGGCGGGCAACATCATGGCTACCGATCGAATCATCCAGCTCGTCACGGTCTTGGCCGCATCCGTGCTCCTGCTGGTGGCGGGGCGCATGCTGCCGCGCATCATCGACAGCGCAGGTGAAGCTGTCGTGCTCGTCGAGGTCACCAAGGGAACGGACGACGAAGAAGTCACCGTGGAGCGCATTCCAGTATCGGCACTGCGCGAGCTGACCACGGTCACGGCGAACCCTGCTGGCGGCGTGCCGCACAAGATCACGTTCGATGCCGGCGGCAAAGTGTGGGACGGCCACTTCGGGGATCTCGTCGACACCGCCTGGCTCGAGGACAACACGCGGCGCACTGCCCGCGGCCTGCTGGTCGACGCGGACGGATTCGGACTGCGCTACACCGACATCGCGATCGAAGGCGCTCCGCCGATTGTTGCGCTCGGAACCGCGATGGGCGCGCTGCGGGGCCTGGTGGTCGACTATCTCTGGATCAGAGTCAACATGATGAAGGAGAAAGGACTCTTCTTCGACGTCATGTCCGATGCAGATCTCATCACGAAACTCCAGCCGCGCTTCGGCGAAGTGTGGGCGTTTCACGGCCACAACATGGCCTACAACATTTCGGTGCTCACGAACACGCCGGAAGAGCGCTGGGAGTGGGTTCGCGAAGGCATCGATCTCGTCCGGCTGGAGGGACTTCGCTACAACCCCAACGACGTGGTCCTGCACAAGGAGCTGGCATTCTGGTTTTCGCACAAGATCGACGGTGTCGCCGATGACGCGCACCTCTACTACAAGCGCGTGCTGGCGCGGGAATGGCAGTACCTGCTCGGTGAGCCGCCCCCCGGACATACCGAGCGCATCGAATGGATCGGACGCGTTGCCAACGCGCCGGAGACGCTCGACGAGCTGTACCAGCGCAATCCGGCGACAAGGGAACTCATCGCGGGCATCACCACGGAACTCTCGACCTTTGAGAAGCGGTTTCAGTTTTCACTCGACGCGAACTTTCTGCTGGCGTATGGACAGTGGCGAACGGTGAAGGACTCGCCGTACGCGCGGCTGCTCGATCTGGAGCAACAGCTCCTCCGCACCGACGGCGAAGTCGGATCGCGCCTACAGAACCGCCTGTTTCAAGTGTTCGACACACACTTCGGCGATCCAGCAAGGAAAGAGACAGTCGACGCCTTCATCGCGTTCCTTCGGCGCAAGGTGCTGAACGAGGCGTACAACATGGACGCTCGCCTCATGTGGCAGTACACGCGTGATGCGGGTCCGCTCGACTGGCGCCATCCTGCCGCACACGCGATGTACTGGGCGCGGCGCGGTGGGCAGCTCGCATCGCTGCGCTACGCCATTGAGGACAACATTTCGAAGATCGTCAACAACGATCGCATCGAGATTCAGGCGATGCAGGCGCTCGCCCGTTCAGGCATCATTTCGTACGACGCGGTCTCGAACGACAACCCCACGCGTCTGAGCGATCCTCGCTGGATCAAGCTCATCGAGCGGTACTTCCACGTGCTGCATGCGAAGTTCTTTCACGTGCCCGGCGGTATTCCGGATTCGTTCACGAACTTCCACGAGAACTTCATGAAGCAGGCCGTGCGTGAGCTTTTCCGCATGGGGGATCGAACCGGCGCCGAAGAGGTGTTTAAGAATTTGGACTCGCTGTATGGCATGGGCGGATTGATGAAGAACAACCAGTACTCAGGCGACCTCGAACAATTCGTACAGGAAGTGACGTTTGGCGAGTACGAGCAGCAGCCGGAAGTGGCGCGCAGCGACGTGTACGCCGCGCTGCGGCGCGGCTTCCGCGAAGGGCTGCTGCTCGATCCCAGCGTGCTCAAGGAAGCGGACAAGTTCGCGCACGAGGTGACGGTGTGGTTCCGCGAGCAGAAGTCGAATGACTTCATCAATAAGCTCGGCGAGAAGCGCATGGCCGATCTGCTCGGCTCGCTTGAATCGAGCCGTCGCGATGTGTTTCGCGATGTGCTGCTCGATACAACCACCTCGCTGACCGACCGGCTGATCATGTACAACCGCGCGAGCGAGGCCGATCGCCGCATGGTGTATGACCTCATCAAGCCGTTCATTGAGCAGGAATTCAAAGCGACGCCGCTGGCGCGCACGCTGACACTCGAGCAGGCCATTCCCGAGCCGCCCGGCATGGTGGCCTATCGGGAGGAACAGCGCCTGAAATCGACGCAGCCCGCCGAGATCGATAAACGTGACGCTTTCGAACGCAAGTAGCCGCGGTACGCTGTGCGCGTTCACTCCCGAACGCCCCGGCAACCCTAGGACTCTCACCCCGTGACGCGCACGCTGCCACCGGCCATTCTCGCGATCGGGCGCAATTACGCTGAACACGCCGCCGAAATGGGCGGCGCAGCGGCTGGCCATCAGTTGGGCAATCCGATGGTGTTCATGAAGAATCCGGCGAGCGTGACCGGGCATGGCGAGCCGATTGTCATTCCCTCGATCTGCAAGTCGCCGGGCCCCCAGGTCGACTTCGAAGGCGAACTCGCCGTCGTGATTGACCGCGACTGCCGCGACGTGACCCCCGTGACGGCGCTGGACTTCGTCCGCGGCTACGCCTGCGCGAATGATGTGAGCGCGCGGTGGTGGCAGAAGGAAGGCAGCGGTGGTCAGTTCTGCCGAGGCAAGAGCTTCGATACGTTCTGTCCAATCGGTCCTGTCGTGACGCCGTCGGTTGTTGGTGATCCGCAAGCACTGGCGATCCGCACGCGTGTCAATGGCGTGATCATGCAGGAGAGCTCGACGTCCTTGATGCTGTTTCCGATCGCCACGCTCATCAGTGAACTGTCGAGCGGCATGACGCTGCTGGCGGGCACCGTCCTTCTCACCGGCACGCCCGGCGGCGTCGGCGCCGCGCGCAAGCCGCCCGTCTTTCTCCGCCACGGCGATGTGGTGGAAGTCGAGATCGAGCGCGTCGGCCTGCTGCGCAATCCGGTCATCGAAGCCTGAGGTTCGTGTGCTCACGATTCGCCGCGCATCGCTGGATGATCGGGAGTCTGTGCTGGCGATTCATCGCGCCGTGGCAGCTGTCGGCGGCGGCATTGCGCGGGCGTCGGATGAAGTCGCGGGCGATGTCGTCGCAGCCTTCCTCGCGAAAGCGAGCGCGACTGGCGTGGCGCTGGTCGCTGAACTCGACGGCCGCGTTGTCGGTGAGATCCACGCCTCGCAGTTTGTGCCGCGCTGCTTTCACCACATCCTCGCGGAACTCACGATCGCCATCGAACCTGCGGCACAGCAGCAGGGGATTGGCCGCGCGCTGCTCACGGAACTGGTGCGCACGGTGCGCGAGGATCGCCAGCAGTTTCTGCGGATCGAGCTCTGGGTGCGCGAGGGCAATCACGGCGCCGTGCACATGTACGAGACGCTCGGCTTTCAGGTGGAGGCGCGGGTACCGCGTCGTGTGCATTACAACGGCGCGTACGACACCGACGTGCTGATGGTCTGGGAGCGCGGTGGTTCGGTGCCGCTCCTCGAACGCTGGCTGCGCACGTGGGACGAACTCCGCGCCACCCCGCACGCGAACGCATTTGACGAGCTGCTCACCCGGTGGCGCGAACCGCACCGCGCGTATCACACGCTGCAGCATCTTCAAGAGTGCCTGCACCGCATCGGCACGGTGCGGCACGCCTGCGAGCACTCCGCTGAGATCGAGCTCGCGCTGTGGTATCACGATGCGGTCTACGACACGCGGGCGCGCGACAACGAAGAGCGCAGTGCCGAACTGGTGGCGCAGGTGATGAGAGCAGCGCATGTCGACGAAGACGCCACAGCGCGCGTGCAGCGGCTTGTGCTGGCGACGAAGCACGATCCGGCATGGTTCGACCAGCCGCACACGGCGGATGAGGCGCTCATCGTCGATGCCGACCTCGGCATTCTCGCGGCGGATGCCGAGCGGTTCGCGTCGTATCAGGCGCAGGTGCGGCGGGAGTACGCGTGGGCTGACGACGCGGACTATGCGGCGGGACACGCGGGCGTGCTCAAGACGTTTCTCAGTCGACCGACGGTGTTTCGGGCGCCGGTCTGCACGCCATGGGAAGCGGCGGCGCGGACCAATCTCACGGCAGCGCTTGAGTGCCTGAACGCGCGGGCCTACCAGTCCGTGGCGAAACCTCGAAACTGGCGCAACCTCTCCGCCTGACGCCTGTACAACTCGCACCGTCAAGGAGGACGCGCGATGTCAATGGGACGACGAAAGCGGGAAAGTCAGAAGGATCTGTGGATCGCCGCCGAGCGGCTTGAGTCACGCGGGCAT
>Ga0163148_10001014_pt1 | contig 37588 bp, 28 predicted proteins | sample OliLakLV19MP7P2_FD_148606 | JGI IMG/M metagenome (GOLD analysis project Ga0163148, IMG submission 148606) | Freshwater microbial mat bacterial communities from Lake Vanda, McMurdo Dry Valleys, Antarctica- Oligotrophic Lake LV.19.MP7.P2 | ecosystem: Environmental > Aquatic > Freshwater > Lake >... | reverse complement strand
ATTTGCTGTTCCGTTTCACGACATATTACATTGTTTTTATTGACGAATTTGTCGGCTAGAGATCTACTTCCATTTAGATTTTCATTCGAATTTCTCAGAAAGTTGGGGTGGAGAAACTCGCGGAGAAACTCGCGGGAAACTCGCGGGTCTGCGATGCTTAGATCAAAGAGCGCGGCGAAATGAATCACGTTGCCAGCGTTTGACGCCACAGCAATTTCCGCCGCCGTCCCGTTTGGAAGTTTTAAACCAGGGTGAAAATGATGGGTTCCTTTAAGAATTTGCGCTAAGGACGCCTCAACTTTCTCAACATCCCCACGCGCTATTAAGTATGTAATTAGTGAAGGGTACTGAGATGGATCGCAATTCACTAAAGTTACGGAGTAATTTAGTTCCCCCGATAAACTTTGGTGCAGAGTATCTTCACTGAGACAGGTGAAGTAGGAGTCCAGGTGAGTTTTCGATAAGAGGTCCTGGCGATCTCCTCGAATAAGGGCTCTAAGGATAATTTCTTGAACCTCGGTGGCAGCGGGGACAATTGACTCGATGGGCAACTGCCCGCGGGTCACCCCCGCTACAATTAAAACGCTGGCTACCGTTGATAAGGTCATTACTTCGGGATGCGATACAAATTCTTGAGCGATTTGCAGGGCCACCGCGAGAGCATTCGTGCACGACAGGGATTTTTCTTCTGCAGGTTGTTCAGTATTTCCAAGGATCCTCGAAGTGCTGGCCGAGTAGAACGTCTTGCAAAAATCCTCTAGGGCACCAAGTGTTGCGAGCTGCGACACGAACGCAGGAAGCGGAGATTTTGAAGTCAGTGCCAGATCGGCCAAGGACTGCAAGTCCTTCGAAAAAGCAAATCCACCCCGATGCATGCGCTGCAGAAGCTCGTGCATTCCGGGCTCGGGAGTGGATGAACAATCTAGTATTGGGGACACAACTCTTCGGTATTAAAGGCAACCACTTTGTTATGGCTAGTGTTGACCTACCTGCAACATATCAAGTTGGGTAGTTGGGTCGCGGAACTGCCAGATATGCCTCACAATAATAATGCAAGCGTTCGGGATTGTAAGCGTTCACGGGGGGTGCAAGAATCTTCGCAAACTAATAAATTGGGTGCATTTTTATCCGCCGGCTTGTCTCGCCGTAGCCTTGGCGAAGGAGGAAAGTGGCCCCCAGCTGGGCGGGCATCCGCGCGCAGCGCAGTAGGCCCGAAATTGCAGACGCGAGCTAGCGAGTGTCTGACCATATATTGAACCTTCACAATATTGAACCTTCACAAAAAAATGCCCCGTTTAGGGGCGACCCGCCTTCGCCAAGGCTACGGACGGGGTCCAGTGCGGCAGTCCCGCCATAGCCGAAGGCGACGGCGGACAAGAAAGGGAAAGGGAAACGGGTCTTGAAATGCAAAACAACGAAAATAATTAACCAAATTCCTACAAATTTACCACCCCCCGTGAACAGTTAAGAATAGCGGGTGTCGATCACTGGCACTGGCACGGGGGCGGTTAGATTTGGATCTGTTCTGCAAGATAAGTAGATTCTTTTCTAAAAAGTCTATTCGTCTTTTCCTGTCGCCACTAAACGGTGAAAATTCTGTAAACGGTTGTTTGACAGCCCTCCTGGGGCCTCAGCGTGCTGAACTCACTCAATTGTGATCCAATATCGTATCGACTAGTATCTGAAGCGGTTACCGGTGCGCATCTCGATTGCGATTTTCGTGGGAGATGATAGTAGGAGAGCGGAGCATTCAAGCACCTGGCGTTTAGGCTGACTGCTAGCCTTCGGAGTTTTTTTGGTATTCAAGTCGCATTGTCTTTAAGAATAACTCTGGCTTTCTAGACTCAATCATTACCTTAAAGGCTCCCAGTACTATGGCAACTTTTCCTCGGGTGATTTCAAAGGCTCGTGATCTCTCGAAGTTTGCCCAGATTGGCGGCTTTTCATTTTCTAGTGTCGGATCAGCTGCAAATTTCCTGCGACCAGTTCGGATATCCACAACTGATGAGCCGCTTAGGGCTGAGATTCTCTCTGGTGATAGCCTGAGCGAATATGCGCGGGTATTGGCTGAGCAGCACCGCACTACGCACTCGCGGCGTGGAAGTCGCGAGCTGTATCGGCGCTTTGAGGAGAATAAGGCAGTCCTGGAGCAGAGTAACCACGCTCTGTCTCAGGCTGGTAAGCAGAATGAGACGCTGACTTCGGGAGCAGAATGGCTGCTTGATAACTATTATATAATTCAGGAGCAGATTAGAGATATTCGCCGTGATCTACCACGCGGGTATTACCGTAGCCTTCCGAAACTCACCACTGGAGAGTACGCCGGATATCCACGCGTCTACCACATCGCCCTTGAGATCGTTACCCATACAGATGGAGTGATAGATAGTGGACTGATGTCGCGTTTCATTGATGCGTATCAATCGCGTACCGCGTTATCGATTGGCGAACTTTGGGCAGTGCCGATCATGTTGCGGATCGCCTTGATTGAGAATCTACGGCGCTTAGCGATTCGCAACGTTGCTGAAACGGGTCAGCGTAAGGTAGCCGAGGGTCTTGTGCAGGAGATCATCGGAGTCGAGTCTCACTCTGGGACGGATATTCTGTTGATCCTTGCAAGAGAGGTTGGCTCAAATCCAGAGCTTCTAAATGCAAGTGCAGTTAATTTAATGCGACGACTGCGCGAACAGGGGCCGAAGGCAGCGCTCACACTGAGATGGTTAGAGGATCGATTAAAAGAGCAGGGTAAAGATCCGGAAGAGCTAGCGCGGCATGAGCAACATGCTCAGGCGGCAAATCAGATCTCAATCGGGAACTCAATCACCTCGCTGCGCCGGGTCAGGAGCATGAACTGCCCGGAGTGGATTGAAGGTGTAAGTGAAATACATAGAATCCTGCTAACTGACCCGAGTGGGGCTTATAAAGATTGTGATTTTCAAACACGGGATTGGTATCGACACAGGATTGAGAGCCTAGCGCGGACGCTGAAGGGGGCGGAGAGTGAGGTGGCGTTGGCGGCCGTTGAGCTAGCACAGACAGCATTAAACTCTGAGCAATTAGCTGCTACCGATAGTAAGCATAAGCCGGATCGACGAACTTCGCATGTCGGTTACTATCTAGTAAGTAAAGGCACGCGACAGCTAGAGCAGCGACTTGGGCTTCGTCTTGGGGTTCGGGATACTCTAATCCAACACCTCAAAAAGCACTCCTTCGCAATATACAGTGGCGCGATCGTACTGTTAACGTTGGCGTTGACGCTGGAGGCGGTTAACTATGTCTATCGCTTTGGTGGTGGGACCGGCCAGGCCCTACTTGTGGCGCTGCTGTTCATAATACCCTTCAGTGATATCGCTAACGGACTAGTGCAGTGGATCGCCGCTAATGTCGTGCGTCCTACAGCGCTGCCTAAGCTTGAGCTTGAGCATGGTGTGCCAGATCGCCTTCGAACCGTTGTCACTGTTCAGGGGATCTTTAGCAATCGAGAGTCGGTCGCAGAATTCGTCTCTGGACTTGAGGTGCGCTTTCTTGCAAACGATGACCCTAATATCTATTTTGCACTGCTCGCGGATCTCCATGACGCACCGGAGCAGTCTTTAGCGACTGATCAGGAGATCGTTAACTATGCCGTCGCTCTCATCGGTGATCTTCAACGGCGACACTCACAAGGGAGATCCTCACCACCCTTTTTCCTGCTATTCCGCGATCGCGTGTGGAATAAGTCAGAGGGCGTATTCATGGGCTGGGAGCGCAAGCGCGGAAAGATTGAAGAGTTCAATCGACTGGTATTGGGAGACAATGTCACGACCTTCCACATTCTAATCGGTGAGTTAAACCTGCTTCGATCAATGAAGTACGTTATCACCCTCGATAGTGATTCAAGTTTACCTCGTGATGTTGCCAGAAAGCTGATTGGAACGATCGCCCATCCACTCAACCTTCCGGTATTGGATCCCTCTAGTAATATTGTCATTGAGGGTTACGGAATTATTCAACCGCGAGTAGGGGTTTCATTGCCAAGTTCGCGGGCGTCAAATTTTGCGCGCCTTTTTGCTAGCCATGCCGGACTCGATCCATACACCCAGATGGTATCGGATGTGTATCAGGACCTTTTTGGTGAGGGATCGTATGTTGGGAAAGCAATATACGATATTGAGGCTTTTCATAGGTCACTGCTGAATCGCGTTCCAGAGAATACTCTGCTTAGTCACGATCTATTCGAGGGCTGTTTTGCGCGGGTTGGATTGGCTAGTGACATCGAGATCTTTGACGATTTTCCTGCACGTCACGATGTGCATGCCAAACGATTGCACCGCTGGGTGCGTGGTGACTGGCAGCTGTTGCCCTGGATGTTAAATCGGATTCCCGATTCTTCAGGAGGGCGATATGTTACTCCGCTGTCAAGTTTGGCGCGTTGGAAATTCGTTGATAATCTTCGACGGAGTCTTGTCGCCCCAGCAAGTTTTGCTTGCATACTTTTTGCCTGCACAGTTCTAGCTGGGTCTCCATCTGTTTGGTTAGGCCTTATCTTACTTAGCGTCTCATTTCCAGTTTTCGGGAATCTTGCGAGTGCGACGATCCTTCCTTCACGCAAAATCTCGCTGGGCAGCTATTCGCGGATGATTAGGCGTGACCTGATTAAGCCAACTGGACAGGCCATGGTCTCACTGAGCCTTCTGCCCTATCAGGCGTACCTGATGATCAGTGCAATTCTGACAGCGCTTTATCGGATGTTAGTATCAAAGAAGCATCTCTTGGAGTGGCAGGTACACTCCTTTGTAAATAGCGCGGCGGGACAGGATCGAAGATTGCCGGTTTATCTACTGTCTGGGATATTACTGACCCTATTCGCTGCCACAATAGTTGCATTTGCAGCGCCTCAGCGAGCTCTATATGCCGCGCCGTTTGTTATACTTTGGGTAGCGTCGCCATTCCTGATTGGGTGGCTTAGTCGGCTCCGAATCCAGACGAAGGCGCAGATCCCTGTTGCAGAGCGTGACTATCTGTTGTCTGTCGGTTGGGACACCTGGAGATATTTCGACCGCTTTCTAAATTCAGAGAATAATTATCTAATCCCGGACAACCTGCAGATCGTTCCTCTGCGGGTTGTGGCTGAGAGAACCTCTCCAACCAATGTCAGCCTTAGTGTGCTGAGCGTTATCTCAGCATATGATCTGGGCTTCCTCGATTTAACCGCTACGGTCGCCCGTTTGAAGGCCATCTTTCAGACCCTGGGGAGATTAGAGCGGTTTCACGGGCATTTTTTGAACTGGTATCAGATTAGAACCCTGGAGCCGCTTGTTCCTCGGTATATCTCATTTGTAGATAGCGGAAATCTTGTTGGACATCTAGTTGCTGCTAGATCGGCGTTCACTGAGTTTAAGTCTGCGCCAATCGTTACCGATCGGCATTGGGATCATCTTTACCAGAGATTACAGAACCTTGAGACTACCCTCTTAAGTCACGAGAGTGTTTTACCTAGAGTTACGGAAAACCTCGGAAAGGTGCTGGCCCAGAGACCGTCTAGTATTACGGCAATCCATTCAGCCATAGAGCAGTTTGCCTCGTTCGTAGCAGCAGTGAGGGCCGCTGGTAGCTCTGATGATAAGCTTAGACAGAGCTCTGTCGTGGGGCTGAATAGCACAGAACTTGAATCTTTCGTTTTGGAATTAGAGTCTTACATCGCACTAAGACCGTTGTATGAGTGGTATCCAGCATATCAAGAGAGTCGTTCACTGATTAAGTCGATACAGACCAGCTCCGAGAATAAAGACGATGATATCCTGATTCATGCTGTTTCGCAGATCGATCAGCGAATTAGTGATGGCGTGCCATCACTAACATGGTTGGGCCAGATCTTCGATGATCTAACGGTTATTCTTGGTGTGGTTGGCTCCCAGGATAGGAGTCCGGAGGTCCTAACCGCTTCGGAGTCACTTCATAAGTTGCACTCGGCAGTCCAAAACGGCTTGGCTGCCTATAATGCGATTTATCACGATTGCAATGAACTGATTGAAGCTGCCTCGGCTATCATTGATGAGGTGGAGCTTGAATTTCTCTATGATAAAGAGCAGGGGCTCTTTTCGATCGGATTTCATATCGATAGTGGTACCCGTGACAACAGTTTCTATGATCTCCTTGCGTCTGAATCGCGACTCGGTAGCTTCATTGCAGTAGCAACAGGACAGGTTCCTCAGAAGCATTGGTTCTCACTAGACCGAACCTTAATAAATTCTCCAGGAGGTACGGCGCTGGTATCCTGGAGCGCTACAATGTTTGAGTATTTAATGCCGTTACTTGTAATGCGTGATTATCCTCGCACGCTACTTTCCGAGAGCTACAACTCCGTTGTCAGAGCGCAGAGGCTATATGCCTTAGATCGTGGGGTTCCCTGGGGAGTATCGGAATCAGCATACAGCGCCGTAGATTTTGAGAAGACCTATCAGTACAAGGCCTTCGGTATTCCATCGTTAGGGCTTAAACGGGGACTGGCGGAGGATTTCGTGGTCTCGCCATATTCATCATTCCTGGCGTTGATGGTTGATATGCGGGAGGCCCTACGTAATCTAAGGCTCCTTGAGCGCAACGGCATGCGCGGGGAATTTGGGTTCTTCGAGGCGGTTGATTATACTCCTGAACGTTTGAGCAGTGATGAATCACATCACATAATCCAGTCGTTTTTAGCTCATCATCAGGCGATGTCGCTAGTCGCACTCAACAATGTTTTGCATAACGGCGTAATGCAGGAGCGATTCCACGCGGATCCATGGGTTCGCGCAACCGATCTCATCTTGCAAGAAAAGTTCCCAGAAGCATTACCATTGTTAGTGCCGCGAGCTTCAGAGAACAACTCTGCCCCTAGTCAATTTATAGATGAGAGTGTTTCGCGCAGTGAGTATCTAACATCGCCAAGCACTAATGACCCTCGTACTCGCCTACTTTCTAACGGGCGATTTACCGTTATGGTCGACAACGCGGGAAATGGATTTACGCGTGTCGACCAGGATATGGCATTAACTAGGTGGCGTGAGGACAGTATCGCTGGCCAGTTCGGAACCTATATCTACGTTCGGGATCTGGATGATGGAAAGGTATGGTCAGTAGCTTATCAACCAACATGTGTGGAGCCAGAGGCATACGAAGTGTTCTTCAATCCCGATAAGGTTGAGTTCAAGCGCCGTGACTTCGGTATCGGTCTGCATACTGAGATCACAGTATCGCCCGAGGATAATGTCGAGGTGCGCCGCGTCATGATGACGAATCTGACGAATCGCAAGCGTAGAATTGAGTTGATTAGCTATGCAGAGGTAGCACTTTCTCAGATGCACGCTGATGCTGCCCATCCAGCCTTTGCAAAGATGTTCATTGAGAGTGAGTATATTCCCGATTTTGACGGATTGATCTTTTCTCGACGCCCACGATCAAAGCATGAAGAGGTGCACTTCATGATGCATATCGTGACAATGAAAAGCGTCTGGTCACCAACTGAATATGAGAGCTCAAGAGCAGCATTTCTGGGACGTGGTAATACCGTTAGCTCGCCCGCGATACTAGATGCGCCACGCAAACCTGGAACTGTTGGAGCAGTTCTTGATCCGATACTTTCGCTTAGAGTGCAGATTGAGATCGATGAAGGCAAAACAGAGACCGCCGTCTTTACTACTGGGTATGCTAAGAGTCGTACCGAGATCCTGCAGTTAGCGAATCGCTACCACGACCTGCACTCGATTAGTCGCGCCTTCGAGATGGCGTGGAGCCATAGTAATGTTGAACTTCGACATGAGCAGTTCACGATTCGCCAGAGCCATGCGTTTCAGCGTTTGGCGACGGCGTTAGTTTATAACATTAGCTCTGCACGTGGCTCCAGCGAGGCTTTGGCCAATAATCGATTGACGCAATCTGGGTTTTGGCGATTCGGAGTTTCCGGAGATCTTCCAATTGTGCTGCTTCGAGTAAATGATGCTGAACAGATTAGGATCGTTAAAGAGTTGCTTCTTGCCCATCAGTATCTGCGGATGCGTGGGTTGAGTTTCGATCTTGTTATTCTAGATGAGTATCCAGGGGACTACTTTCAGGCGTTTCATGAAGAGATCGAGTTCCTCGTGCGCGCAAGCTACTCCAGTAGTTTGGTTGATCGGAAAGGGGGAGTTTATCTTAGGTCTAAGGTCCAACTCTCTCATGAAGAGATTACACTGCTTGAGGCAACCGCGCGGGTATTGCTCTCGGGAGCCAAACGGTCTCTTGCAAGTCAGATGCGCCTGGATGATCGAGAGATCGCTCCAACAAGACACATGCTATTGGCCGCAGATCGACGCAATCAATCTCCGAAGACAACGCTCCCCGCTGTTAAGTATGAGTTTCCAAACGGCTTTGGTGGATTTGTTGCCAACGGTGCGGGATATCAGATCGAGGTTCGCGGCCGAACACTTCCGCCAATGCCGTGGTCCAATGTAATTGCGAACCCCAACTTCGGTTTTCTGAGTACCGAGAGTGGCGGTGGTTATACCTGGTCCGAGAATAGCCGCGAGAATCGCCTAACACCTTGGAGCAATGATCCGGTTTCCGATCGCGCTGGGGAGGTAATCTATCTCCGTGACATGGACTCCGGCCAGTTCTGGTCCCCAACTCCAAGGCCGATAGCTGGTCAGGGGGCATGTCGGGTGCGGCACGGATTTGGCGAGAGTGAGTTTCTGTCCAACGAGCAGGGGATCGGATGCGTAATGACGATCTCGGGCTCGACCACTGAGTCTGTAAAGTGGTGGAATCTGAAGCTTAAGAATAATTCAGGTTCCGAGCGGCGGCTTGAGGTATTTCTATACCTAGAGTGGACCCTCGGAGTTTTGCGCTCCGATAGTGTGCGGACGTTGGTATCGAATTTTGATAAAGCAGGTTCATTTCTATACGCAATGAATCACTACAATAATGAGTTCGCCGGCAGGGTTGTCTATTGTGGCGCAAGTTTGAAGATAAGCTCATTTACCACGAATCGTAGTGAGTTTATCGGACGCCATCACGATAGCGAGTTTCCAAGAGCGCTTGGTACCCCAAGTGCGTTAAACCTGGCGAGTATCTTTAACAGTACCCATGAACCGATTGAGCTAAGTGGTCAAACCGGAGCGGGGTTTGATTCTTGCGGTGTTCTGAAGGTTGATCTTGCATTGGCACCCGGCCAAGAGCGCGAACTTCACTTCTATCTCGGGGAGGCCGGGTCCCTCGAAGATGCCCGCAGAGATAGCACTAAGTTTAAGTCCCCTAAGGTTCGCTCCGCTGCGCACGAGGGCGTCAGAAAGGAGTGGGAATCTACACTCTCAACGATCGTTGTGCATACTCCCGATCGCTCCTTCGATATCCTAATCAATGGGTGGCTTTTATATCAGACGTTGTCATGCCGGGTGTATGGTCGAAGTGCATTCTATCAGAGTGGTGGAGCGATCGGATTTCGCGATCAACTGCAGGATGTTATGGCGCTGTTGTATGCTAAGCCGGAGTTGGCCCGCGCTCAGATTATTCTACACGCTGCCCATCAGTTCCCGGAAGGGGATGTTCAACACTGGTGGCATCCACCAACCGGGCGCGGAGTGCGCACAAAGATCTCTGACGACTACCTGTGGCTAACGTTTGTTGTGCACCGTTACATTGAGGTCACCGGAGATCTTAGCGTACTTGATGAACAGGCCGGATTTGTAGTCGGGCCATTGCTTGAAGCGCATCAGATGGAGAGTTATCTGATGCCGCAGCTTGCCCCAACAACTGCCTCTATATATGAACACTGTATCCTAGCCTTGAATCGCAGCTTAGAGTTCGGAGAGCACGGATTGCCGCTAATGGGTGGAGGCGATTGGAATGATGGGATGAATGAGGTCGGAAAGGATGGGAAGGGCGAGAGTGTATGGCTGGCGTGGTTTTTGAGTAGCTGTCTCAGTAAATTTAGCGCAATTGCTAGAAAGCGTAGCGATGACCTTAATGCAGATAAGTTTGTCAAAGTCGCTTCGCAGCTGGTCTTTGCGATTGAACAGCATGCATGGGATGAATCTTATGGTGGTGGTGCATGGTATCGCAGAGCCTATTTTGATGACGGCACGCCACTTGGAAGTGCAAGTAGTCAGGAGTGTAGAATCGATTCCATTGCACAATCTTGGAGCGTGATCTGTGGAGGCGGAGACGCCCATCGACGAGATCAAGCGATGGATTCCGTAATGCGAGAGCTAGTGCGACCTGATGACAAAATAATTAGTCTGTTAACGCCACCGTTTGACAACGGTACTGCCGCACCGGGGTACATTGCAGGATATCTGCCGGGCGTTCGCGAAAACGGCGGTCAATACACCCACGCCGCCGCTTGGGTAGTGATGGCAACAGCGATGCAGGGCAAGGGCGGCGAAGCTCATCGGTTGTTTTCAATGCTTAACCCAATAAACCACAGCAGTACCAATGCGGACGCACTACGTTATAAGACTGAACCCTATGTAATGTGTGGCGACGTTTACTCGACACCTCCGCATACCGGAAGGGGCGGCTGGAGTTGGTACACTGGGTCCTCAGGCTGGATGTATCAGGTTGGCATTGAACAGATGATCGGCCTAACCGTGCGCGGAGATTACTTTGCCGTTGATCCGTGCGTACCAGCGACGTGGCGTGAATTCTCATTTGAATACCGAAGGCGCGGAGTTGGAGCGAAGGAGGTCGTGTATCAGGTTGAGGTGAAGAATCCGGATGCGGTTGAGAAGGGCGTTGTAAGTATTGAAGTTGATGGAGTGCGGGTTGCTGATAAACGAATTCACTTTGGGGGGGACTCGATTCGCACCGATGGAGTAGTTGTTAGGGTGAGTGTAGTGATGGGTAATGGGTAGGGCGTAAGATTGTTTTCACCACGGAGTTCAAGGCGGAAACCGAGAGATACTTTAGTGTCAGAGATTCCCATGTATTTCCTCAGTGCCCTCCGTGAACTCCGTGGTGAGGATAATCTTCAAGTGTTCCATTTAGATATCGAGAATACTCCGATGCCCCAGGCAATGAGGGTCAATTTTTGATAATCCCTTATGGTGTGATAGCTTCACCGTGGGCCTGAAGGTAGAGACAGTACTCACTGTATCGGAGAAAAATATGCATCGAATTTTATTTCTGATCGTATTGTCGCTATTTCACCTTGCAGGATCTCTCTTCCCAATCGCATTCGCCCAGGAGGAGATTACGATCGGTGCGGTGTTGCCGTTAACTGGCGATGCACAATCTTACGGTCACGAGGCGCGAATCGCGATGGAACACGCCCTTGCGGATTCGAAAGCTAACCGATTCAAGTACAGATTGGTTTTCGAAGATGATCAACTCTGGTCCGCCAAGGTTATCGCTGCAGCGCGCAAGCTTGTTGATATTGATGGCGCACGGGTAATATTTTTGAACTGATCTTATGGGGGTCACGCCGTTGCCAGCGCGTTAAGGGGGCGCGAGGTCATTAATACAGGGCGTTAGCGTAAAACTTTCAACCCATTGGTATGCTTTAGGAAAAAGAATTGTAACTATTCACCATCTTTTTGTACTTCATAAATAAACGGATTTAGAACTTCATGAATTGAACTTTGAACTGAGCTTGCCAAACTTTCTTGTCAGCCCCTAAACGGGGCAGCTTTTCTTGTGAATAGTTAGTCTTTGTCACCCCCGATTTGCTCCGCAAATCGGCCCCTGAGGGGCCAGATACACTCTCTTTAGCATGCACTTCTAATTAATGGGCTGAATGGTTACAAAGAATTTACCACCGAGTGCCAACACCTGGGTGGCCATCTCATCTCCGGGATTGAAATCCTGTTCAAACAGATCTGGATAAACCTTGCGCATTCCCTCAAGGCACAGTTCGCCGAATTCAGCATTGGGTTTAAGAATGCCAACCTTCTGCAACCCCAGACTACGCCAGTACTCACCGATCTGCTTACACCCTGCTTCATAGTCAAGGAAAGACTTATACATCATCGGTGAAGCAGCTAATGGAGAGCTCGCAGCAGCAGAATATATCGTTGGTTTCTTCCTAAGTGCTGAAACCGGAGCGACTGCGGCCGAAGGAAGCGAGAATTCAATATAAATACCGTCTACGTTATTCAGATCCGTTAATTTTTGATATTCACTGAGCGCATTCTTGGCGTGCAACTGATGATCCCCTAAAACAATCACAACCCGCTCGCTCCCGGCATTAATCTCGTCCCGTGCCATCTCTGCGCCAAGGACAGTTTGCTTGCCCCAGAATGCCATACTGGAGGATAGATCTGTGATTACTCCAATCTTAACTGGCGCGGCATGGGCTGGGAGATTACAGATCGGAGCTGCAAGGAGTAGTAGGATGAATGTTGACATTAGAACTACATTTCGAGGCATGGCGATTGTCCTAGCTGATTGTAAATATGTTGATTGATAGCGCTTTTACCATACCGCGCTCGAACATCATAGCGACCCACCATATGCCAGATAAGAAGAGAAAAACTCGGAGGACACCCATCACCTGGCGTAGCTAACTTGATGATAGATTTGGGAGAAATATTTGTAGTACGTGGGAGTCCAGTTATTTGCGACTACTTTTAAATGCTAATTTTTCCGGCTATAGTCCAGCCATGAAATCCCAATTTATAACCGTTCTCTTCTTACTTTCTCTTTTCGTCGTTACCGAAATGGCGCGCGCAGATGACAGACTCGTCGTTGGCGTATCGCTTCCGCTCTCCGGCGCTAATGCCAGCTTTGGTGAGGCAACGCGGCGTGGTTTCGAGATGGCACAGAGAGCAGATCTTGATAGTTTTAAGAAGATCGATCTGCGGTTTAGCGATAACGGTTATGATGCAACAAAGTCGATAAGTTCATTTAACGAGCTCACCTCAGTCGATCGAGCAGAAATTGTGTTTATGTGGGGGTCGGCCCCCTGTCTTGCGACAGCTCCACTTGCCGAGAAACGCAAACTTCCGTTGGTTTGTTTTGCTGGGGATAAGAAAGCAGAATTCAAGTATGTTTATGGATTTGTAAGTCCATCTAGAGATTATGCAAAACCATTGGTTGAAGTGATTGAGGCCAAGCAATTAAGCCGAACCGCATTAGTGTATACCGAGATTCCGTTCCTTACCTCGCTAACTGAGGCATTACAGGCACAGCTGTCTAAGGAGACTGTTAAGAACTCTACGGGGTTCACACCGGGTGTGCAGGATTTTCGCTCTTTTATGCTAAAGCTCAAGACGCTGAATATCGATTCAATCGCCCTATTTCTTCTGCCTGATCAGATTGCGCCATTCATCCAACAGATGCGCCAACAGGGGCTAGATCCGTTTATCATAGGTACGGACACCTTAACTGATCCGACTGTACTTGGGCGTTCCGCCAATTTGGTGCAGGGAGCGGTTTTTAGCGATATCGATATTCCAGATGCTCTGTTGAAGACCTATGTGCAGGAGTACGGCTCAAGTCATAATGCTTCATTTGCTGCAAATAGCTATTATTTTGCAAGGATGATCGCAAAGATTATCAATGCGCCTGGTTTCGATCCAAATAAGGATCTGCAACGGAGTCTTCGCAGCATCATTTCGGAATCGGCCTGTAATTCATGTAGCTATATTTATGATCCTGAGTATGGGCAGTACTTTGCATCCCCGGTTATAGCGAAAAGTGTACGGGGTAGTTCTTGGGAGAGATATAAAATGCCTAGTGTAATGCAAGCAGAGACGACGAAGTAGTTACTCACTAAAACCGCCCTACCTCCCCACCTGCTCCCCTAACGGCTCCATCAACTGCGCCGTTCTCAGCGCTAGATCTCAATTCCTTTTGCGCGACCAGTGCTTGATGTCTTGCTAATCGCCGGGCGCTAATGCAGTTTGGTGAGACAGCACCCTCCTTGGCGCACACCACCGACGCGCGATTTGGATCTAGTAGCTTTGCTCGCTCCAGATATGCATCGCAGTTTTCGGGAACGACTCGAGTACGAACTGCGTACAATTTATCCAGAGCATTTGGGGTTGGAGTTGGGGAGTTATCTTTTAGCTCCTCGGCGAGTATCTTTAGAGGATTCGAGGATGTGCTTGCACTAGTATCATCTCGCTGTGGAAGTTTCGAGTCATCGGGAACAAGGTCCGAACGCCGTGGAGTAGGGGAGGGAGTTGCAACTGGGTTGGTGTCTGATAATGAGAATCCGAGCTGTGAGTCAGCACCTGATCCATTGGACTGAGCTATGACGAGTTCTATGCCGATACAGGTTAAGTCAAGGATCTGATCTAGTAAAGCTAGTGCACCCTCACGATCCTTGGGATTTTTTCCGCTGCGAAAAGCACGCACAAATTCCATATACTTTAGCTCTAACGAGTTCACGCGCTCCTCATTACGCAGTACCCCCACCTGGCCCTCAATATTTGGTCCTGATGTGGCATCGCCGGAGAGACCAATAGCTGGATCGTAGGTTGAGTAGTGCTGCCGCGCAAAAGCTTGACTGCATGCCGGAGCATCGATGCCATCACGAGCGCAGATCGCCACAGGATTTCCGGGATCGATCGCTATCAATCTGTTTAGGTACTCACGACATGTCGGATCGCTTGGGTTAGGCGCGTGGCGCAAGGTTGATCGCAGTTCAGGCATGCAGGCTTCAGTAACTACCGTTTCGTATGCGCCGACAAGGCGTGATGTAGTGCGAACATTAATCAGCATCTCACGCATAGCCTCCGCTACACCGACGTTCAACAAAGCTAGCTCTAACTTTGGTGAAGAGGGTGAACTGGAAGCGGTTGCCACGACGCTCGGGATGGGAGCTGGCTGTGCAATAGCCCTACTATAGGAAAGTAGTGTAATCAGAAGAATTAATAGATGGAGGCCAAATATTTTTCTCATAGAGATCCCATAAAATACGGCACTAGTAGCTGACCCATTAATTGATGCTTAAGCGGACTTGGATGTGGATCCCAGCTTAGAGTTAGATCCTTTTTATCGATCGCTCCGCGCTCGATTGCCTGGTAAAAGTCATCCAGCCAATCGACGAGCTCCAAACCTGGTTCGCGACCGATCACTCTCAAGCGCTTCCTATCCTTCTTCCAGCGCTGTTTAGGGTTGGGTGCGAAAAGTAATCGAATTCCGTGCTCACGTGTGATTGCACTAAGTTGCTGCAAGGCAGAATTGGGATCGAGTCCCTGGAGGCGCATCCTTTCATCCTCCAGATCTGGATTCAACGCCTGTTTTGCCATCTCTACAAAACGCACACTTGAGAGCAGTCCACCCGGCTGCTCTAAATTTTGAACAAAGAACGGCAATCCAAAATCGTTCTCGATAAATAGCACTAAGACAGCGTCCGGCGCGAAATCGATGCCGCTTTCGATAAACTTCGCGACCTCCTGAAAGGTTGAATACCCAGGCACACCAAAATTCAGGACCTCAACATTCGAGTACATTGAGCCCAACTCAGAGAGGCGTGAGTTCAGCTCACGTTCCAGTACCTGGCCGAATGTCTCCTCGAACTCTACGCCCCATCCGAAGGTAAACGAATCCCCGAGTAAGGCGATGCGATAGGTCCCCGGTGGTTTTTCAATTGATCGCGGATGGTCACGCATTCCACATGCATTGGTCTGAACGTTCGAGCGCGCAAAGCGCATATTAAGGTTTGGGCGCAGGTCAAATATAATTCGATCGTTCGGGTGTGGATTAATTATATCACGGAGGGCTACAGTATCGACTTCAGCTTCGAATGTACTTTCAGGTTGCAGTATTCCAGGTTTTAGCATCGAGCGGCGCAGGTCATCGATCGTTGCGAACTCCGATCCTGCTTTGGGTTGATAGTAGAACTGAAACGCAATCGCTAGTGAGCCCAGACCGAGCACGAGCCCGAACAGCACAAGTCCGAACTTTATGCCCCATGAGAGCTGCTGGGGTAATTGATTCTGATTAGTGGCGGAATCTAGCGGGTCATTCATACCCGGTTAGGTTAGCAGGAGATCGCTGTCTGGTCGATGTGGCGCCTATTGGGAGACATCAATCCCCTCATCAATTATCATCACCGGAATCCCATCAATTATCGGATAGAGCACCCTGCCGTCAGCGCGCACCAGAGCTTCTTTAAAAGCTTGGGTTACGGCTTCACCCTTGCGATTTTTTAGCTCACCACGCGCGGCAGCGGAATTGATGCGGGTAAGCACCTCTGGTGCGGCGTAGGTTACCGGGGTCTTATCCTCTGGGCAGACCAGGATTTTTAGAAGCGCTTCGTTTATAGGCATGCGGAACGCTAACCAGTGCCAGGGAGGAGGTCAAGGGGGGCGTATTTCATAAGCATAACCTTTCTCTACAGCTACCCATGCGCATATACTTTGGAGCAGGGCGTTAGCGTAAAACTTCCAACCCATTGGTATGCTTTAGGAAAAAGAATTTACCACCGAGCACACCGAGCACACCGAGAACACAGAGAAAAGCGAAAAGGACCAATAAAATCAGCCTTTCTCAGTGGGCTCGGTGTTCTCAGTGGTGAAAATAATTCTTACGCCCTATACTTTGGAGATGATTAATTGTGTTCCAATCTGTAGATAAGAGAAAGAGATGACTAATCCCCTAATCACTCCCGTATTTGCGATCCCCTTCGATAAGATTGCTGCAAACGATGTCGAGCCAGCTATCACTGAACTCTTGCGCTTAGCGCGGGAACGGATTGCGAGTATCTGCGCTATCTCGGATCCGGCAACATTCGAGAATACGATGCTGGCATTGGAAGATGCGACGAGGGCGCTCGGGTTTGCACAGCGCGCGATAAATCATATTGAAGCTGTGGCAACGACGCCCGAATTTAGGGCGGCGTATAACAGTGTCCAGGGACCGATCAGCGAGTTTCAAACGGAGATGGTTCTGAATTCAGCGCTCTGGAATCGACTGAAAGCGGTTCCTAATGATCCTGGATTTGCACAGCTTGAAGCGATCGAGAGGCGCCTCGTTACTGAGACGATTGCGGATTTTCGTCGTAATGGTGCAGACCTGGATGCGGTGGGAAGAGAACGTCTTAAGCAGATCAACGTTCAATTAACTGAGACATGTAATAAATTTAGTCAGAACGTTCTGGATGCAACTAACGCTTTTGAATTGCTGCTACCCGATCAATCTCGACTTGCGGGAATGCCTGAGAGCGCTCTGCAAGCCGCGCATGCTGACGCCGAGGGCCGTAATCAATCTGGTTATCGAATTTCACTTCAGGCCCCCAGCTACATTGCGGTGATGACATATGCAGATGATCGGACGCTACGCGAGGAGATCTACCGCGCCTTTCAAACCCGCGGCGCAAGCGCGCCAACTGATAATCGGGACTTAGTTGCTCAGATTTTGCAGTTACGTCGCGATCAGGCGGAGTTGCTTGGCTTTCGCTCCTTCGCCGATCTTGTAGCGGATGATCGTATGGTTAAGGTTGGCGATCGCGCAGTACAGTTTATTGACGATCTGGCGATAAAATTACGTCCTCACGCCGCCCGCGAGCAGCAAGAGCTAGCAGAATTTGCGCGAACTAGATTGGGAATTGGCGATCTCAATGCCTGGGACCTTGCCTACGTCGCAGAGAAGATGCGTAAAGCCAGCTATGATTTTGATGACGAGATACTGCGACCTTATTTCCCGATGACCCGAGTAATGCAAGGAATGTTTGTCGTCGCGAATCGCCTATTTGGGGTCACCGTTGAGCGCACCACTGACCTAGCTATCTGGGAGCCAACGGTCGAGGCCTATGCAGTGCGCGATCGTGACGGCACGCACCTTGGCAGCTTCTATGCTGATTACGTTCCGCGCGATTCAAAGCGTGGTGGGGCCTGGATGGAGGGATTGGTTTACGGTACGACTAACACTGGTGGAGAATGGTCGCCGCACCTCGGTTTTATGGGGGGCAATTTCTCAAAACCGCTCGGTGATAAACCGGCGCTGCTAACCCATGACGAAGTACTGACGTTGTTCCATGAATTTGGGCACCTGCTACACCATCTATTGGGGCGTGTTGCGTTACAGAGCATGGCGGGAACAAATGTAGCGCTAGATTTTGTCGAGCTGCCCTCGCAGATAATGGAGAATTGGTGCTGGGAACCCGAGGCGCTTGCACTCTTTGCGCGCCATGTAGACACGAACGAAGCTATTCCTTTTGAATTGGTTGAGAAGTTGCGCCGGGCGCGTAATTTTCGCGCTGCCTCAGATGGAATGCGCCAGTTAGGATTTGCCACCGTTGATCTGCGCCTGCACACTATTTATGATCCGCAACGTGACGGTGACGTAGTTGAGTATGCACGCAAGATAGTTGAACAGTTCTCCCCGCTGCCACTGCCGGAATATCATGCGATGATCGCTGCATTCACGCACCTATTCGGTGACGCAGAGGGATATGCCGCCGGGTACTATTCCTACAAATGGTCAGAGGCGCTGGATGCTGACGCCTTTACTAAGTTCCAGAAGAGTAAAGCCGGAATCTTTGATCCAGAGGTTGGCCGCGAGTTTCGCGAGAAGATCTTGGCGCGCGGGAACTCTGAGGAACCGTTAGTGCTGTTTAAACAGTTTATGGGAAGGGAGCCGGATGCGGGTGCGTTGTTGAGGAGGGAGGGGTTGGAGTAGGGGGAGATTAGTCACGCAAAAACGAGCTGGTAGTGCCCCTAATATAGGAAAACTGTAAAAAAGCAGTAAGTTCGTGTTCGCCAATAGCGTGCTTCTGCCAGGTTACTTGCGCGATTTTCAGCCAAGATATGCACGACCCGAATCTGGAGAAAAAGAATTTACTGCAAGCGGGCTGGAATTTACTGCAAGCGGGCTGGACGAAGAACTATCAATAGGAGGTCTCACAGATGGATCCGGACCACGAGATCCTGTAGCAACCACACGAGATCCTGTAGCAAGCATATGAGCAAGACCTATTTCATCGTTGTCACCCCCTATAGCCACAAATGTTTCATAGATCCTTCTGACCAAATCCGGTGCTAATTCATCTATCGCCACCATATAATTACCTTATGGAAAAAATTATCGGAGCCAAACTAACCGATAAGTGCCCTAAAAGTCAATTAAAAAACGAAATTTGTTTAAAGTAACGGCGTTTGCTAAGTTCAGCTTTAGATAAGGACATGTATGAATGGACCAGTTCAAGATGGTGGTAGTGGGCGGCCGAGGTCTGGCGGGATGCGCCTTGTGGGATCTGAGAATCCCTGGTTCGACGCTAGCTGGCCACTAAATAACATTTCCGAACGTATAGAAACGCTTGGAAAATTAACGCTTGAATTAGCGAAAAGTCTGACCGACAAACTCTGCCACGCCAGTACTTCGGGTCGAATCCTTTTTATATCGCAGGCCGGGAGCGCAGTCGCCGTCAAGCAGGGGGATGAGTCGACCCCTATTTCTCTTCGAAACTTACAGTCCAAACCCGAGATCCTGCGTGCGGCGCTGATACTCAAGATCTTTGTTGATGAACTTTGTGATGAATTTGCGGGAGCCGCGATTGATCGGCATTCTAGCGCCACAAACTCTCCAAAAGCCAACCGAGTTGCGCTGCGAGATGCGATTATTGAGGCTGTTTCGAGTTCAAAACCAGATTCTTCTGCAGCTTTTTTAATTACGACCGCAAAAAATCTCGCGGATGATCTTGTTGCCACACTTCAAATATTGCCGAATCTTGATCCCGAGAAACGCAAGGCGCTATGCGATGAAGTTGGGCACCTTCTGTGGAGAATAAAATCTCTTGATGAATTCTCACGATTAGCAGGCGACGCTAATTTAGGTCCAGGAAACAACCTCTGCATTCGAGCGATGGATAAGCCGATCAACCGCGAGGAGGACCACATTATTTCGATCATCCTGCGCGATGTTTTGCGTGGTGGAATTGCAGTTCGTAGTCACGTAGTGCGAATAACCGTTGTGTTGCCGCGACTCTATCGGGCGGTGATGTTGGCGACGCCTGAAGACCAACAGGTTAGTATTGGTGTGTTGTACGGTGGGTCGGCTGGAATTGACGCACAGGCTCTATTTGCATTGCTAGCTTCCGAAGGGTCTAAAATTGCACGCCTAGATCCAGCTAGGATCAACTTGATGTTTGTAGGACTGGTCACAGCAAAAGACGAGGAATCGATCTGGAATGCCGATGTTGTCGCGTACTTAGATCCGATCCTGAGGGTTGTTAGGGGAGCGGGAGAGAAAAAATCCATGGGCCCCATACTAACCACTGAAATTGTATGTTTGCCTGCGGATCGAAATCTTTATCAAGAATCTTTAAAGGGGGAAAGTTGGCCACAAGAAGCGCCCCGACCAACTGCTGCATCACGCGTATGGTTATCCATGTTGCCAGGCTTTCTCGATTACGTTGGTAAAAAGAGAAACAGCGATCTTGTTACCATCGCGCGCCTGATAGACCAGACGCTCCCCGGAGGATATTTCGGATTTACAACCGTGGATGAGACCAACACTGAGCTGCCGTTGCAGGAGGCTATGCATGGCTGGCTAATGCCCGCATTGCGAAACGGAGAACAGATTGACGAGCTGTTCATGCGCTATGCAGCAGCTACCATTGTGAAACCCCACCTAACCGAGATTCATTTCCCAGGGATACTTCGCTCTGATATCACTACCTTGGAGCAGTTAGAAACGGCGATAGCAAAGAACACCCTGCAGCAAGGCGAATACGCTCGAATTAAGTTTGAGATCGCCCCTGGGGTACCTGGGTGTAACTGGGTCACTTTTGGTCGTAAACCGCTTGCAGCCGGTTCTCTCCCCGTTTCTTGACCCCAAAGTTCAACCAAGCTACAACCCCACTCCAAATAGTTCAAATTGAAATAACTGGTCACCGAGAGTTTTTGATAATTTTACAATTTAACCTATTTTATAATGACAATTCATACTTCGCTTACCCAGGATCCTTTCTTGTCAGCCCCTGATCGGGGCAGGCCTTTTTGTGACCAGTTACTTGTTGTCACCCCGATTTGCTCCGCAAATCGACCCCTGAGGGGTGGTTGTTGCTTACCGATTCTGTTTTGCCTACTGACTAGTTACAAATTGAAATTACTCGGAGTGGAGTAGCTATGGCTAAAACGAAGCGTGTTGGGCACTCGTGCCTGTTTGTGATCCTAGCGTTACTAGGGGTTCAGACGTCTGGAACTTCCGATTCCTATGCTCAGGATTCGCAAGCGACGGATCTGCAGGCCCCTGATACTCAAAGTGACCAGATTACCCCTAATTCACAAAACGACCAGGTCGCAAATGACCCAGGTTCCAATTCCGACGAGTACTCCCAGCTATCCCTTGAGCAGCTAGTCAACCTGGTCGTGACGTCACCCTCCAAGAAAGAGGAGCGTTACTCACAGGTAGCCGCAGCGCTATATGTGATTACAGCTGATGATATTCGGCGCTCGGGAAAAACGACTATTCCTGAGCTTCTACGAATGGTGCCCGGTTTGACGGTAGCGCAGATTGATTCCAATAATTGGGCGGTAAGTGCGCGGGGGTTTACGGGAGTTTTTGCGAATAAGCTGCTCGTACTTTTAGATGGCCGCAGTGTATATACGCCATTGTATGGTGGTGTGTTTTGGAATGAAGTTGATACGTTGTTGCAGGATATTGAACGGATCGAGGTGATCCGCGGACCAGGGGCTACCCTTTATGGAGCAAATGCCGTAAACGGCGTTATTAATATTATCACTAAAAACACTAAAGATACCCAGGGTGTGCTGGCTAGCACAGGTGGTGGGAGCGAAGAGCGCTTTTTTGCCGACACTAGATATGGGGAAACAGTTGGAGACACCAGCTATAGAATCTATTCAAAATATTTTGATCGGGACGCAAGCACCCCAACTAATAATAGTCTGATAACTAGCGCGCATGATTCTTGGAGAGGCGCGCGCGGTGGATTTCGTAGCGATACGGATCTCTCTGTTGATGATACTCTAATGTTTTCAGCAGACGGTTATTATTCTGAACCAGGAGTTGATTTTAGTGAACCAACGCTTGCTGGTGTCCAATCACTGCGGCCAGAGACTCGCTATTTAAACGGTGCAAATGCAATTGTTAAATGGGCCCGAGAGCTGGGTTCCGAGTCTGAAGTTTCAGTCAAAGGATTCTACGATCATATTGGTCGCGATGATGTGAACTTTAATCAACGCCGAGACACCTGGGAGCTTGAGGCTCAACATCGTCTGCCGGTCGGCGAAAGTCACGATGTGCTGTATGGTGCAAGTTATCGCGCTTACAGCGATAACTATGATGGATCGTTCTATGTAGATGTTGAGCCACCAAGTGACACGGTTAGTCTATACACTGCGTTTCTGCAGGACGAGATCACTTTAGTGCCTGATCATCTAAAACTAACGGTTGGAACTAAACTCGAACAGTACGATCTTTCGGGGCTTGAGGTCTTACCCAGCGCCCGCCTCGCCTGGATGCCCGACTCGCGCAACACAATCTGGACGGCGTTCTCGCGAGCGGTTCGCAGCCCACAACGCTTCAATCAGGATGGCTTGATCGTACTTGGTACTCAGACATTGCCAAATGGTTTGCCAGCAGCGGCTGTATTGCGTGGCGATTCTGATTATGACTCGGAGACACTTGACGCGTATGAACTTGGTTACCGTGTACAGGTTTCAGATACCGTCGCGTTCGATTTGGCCACGTTTTACAATAACTATGACGATCTTGAGAGCGTAGAACCAAATGGAGCACCTTTTCTAACTAGTTTTGAAGGAGTTCCATTGATTGAATTGCCCTTTCGTTCTGATAATTTACTGGAGGGTGAGACCTATGGTGGTGAACTCTCGATTGAGTATCGACCGCGAGACAACTGGCGATTGGTTGGATCATATTCACTCTTGAATATGGACCTACGTCATACCAAGGGCAGTCAAGATCAGGTATTCTTACCGGCGGAGGAGCGCACTCCCAAGAACCAAGCAACACTTAGATCGTACCTAGAGCTACCGTATAATCTGGAGTGGGATTCGGCGCTGCGTTATATGGATAGTATTCCCGGGACATCGACTGATTCTTATATTGAGTTGGATATGCAGGTAGCTTGGCGATACACTAAAAATTGGACGCTCTCAGTTGTTGGCATGAACCTCCTGCAAGATGACCATGAGGAGTTTGCACTCACCGCACTGAATTCACCGGGCATATCGATTGAGCGATCAGTGTTTGGTCGGGTGACGTATACCTTTAAGTAGGGCGTAAGAATTATTTTTACCACCGAGAACACCGAGCCCACTGAGAAAGGCTGATTTTAATGGCCCTATTCAGCCTTTCTCAGTGGGCTCGGTGTTCTCGGTGGTAAATTCTTTTTCCTATAGCGATTATCAAAAGTCGGTGCCAATAAAATTGGCAAGCCTTTTGATATTAATCGCTATAGGTTGTTGTTTTGATTCGCTTACAGCGAATCTATAGCAGTTTGCAAAAGCTATTATATCGCTCGCGACTTTTGCAAACCGCTATAAAGCATACCAATTGGTTGGAAGTTTTACGCTAACGCACTACCCTTCAGGTTGGAGCTCAGCTGCCACGCTACGCATTCCTCCTCGATTTCCTCCTCGATTTTATGAAACTTCTGGCTGCTGTGCCAGGGCCTGCGGTATAGGTGCCTGCTGTACAGGCTCTTGCTGTACTGGTTCCTGGCGTACTGGTTCCTGGCGTACTGGTTCCTGGCGTACTGGTTCCTGGCGTACAAAGGCCTGTCGTACAATCGTGCGCAAAGTTTCCGGCGATACAGGCTTGCGCACTATTCTAACTGCGCCGGCTGCCAGAAGCGCATCCGTATGTTCAGGAGCGGCTCCCGAAAAGCCGATTACAGTGAGGTTCGGTTTAATTCGCCGCATCTGACGCAGTAGAGTTGGCCCATCCATTCCAGGCATTACTGCATCCAATAAAACTAATTGCAGATTCTGACCCTGAGTGCGCAACAGTGTCAGGGCTCGCGAAAAGTTCTCGGCTGTCAGGCAGTGATAACCGATCTCGCGCAGAATCGCTGCGACGGTCTCGAGCACCAACAGATCATCATCAACTACTAGTATCGCTGGCGCTAACTGGGAGGCACTACTGGAGTCATCGCGGGAATCACTGAAGAGCGGAACTATATTAGATGGCGATTCTGTAACTTCTAGTTCCGGCATGTAATCGGGTGCAGAAGTTGGTGGTTCGCCAGCGATTGGGGTAGCCGATTGCGCCATAACCGATTGTGCTGGTGCGACATAGGCAGGCAGTAGCACTGAGATCGCCGTGCCAGAACCGGGATGGCTCTCGACTAAAATCGCGCCCCCAAGTTTACGCACAATACCGTGAGCTTTAGAGAGTCCGAGACCCTTGCCCTTTAAATTGACACCAGTAATCGGATCGCGATCCTTGGTCGTATAGAAAGGCTCGGTGCACCGTTTGCGAGCTTCGGCTTCCATTCCTTTGCCGGAATCGGTGACCATCAGTTTGGCGTAAGTTCCAGCGCGCAGGTCCTCCACTTCATAATCGCTTAGCTGGACCTGGTAGGTCTTAATCGCGAGACTACCTTCATCTGCCATCGACTCACGGGCATTACGTAACAGCGCTTCGATTACCTCTACCATCGCGTCTTGGCGGGCAGCGATTGATGGTGGACTTCCGAATACTACGGCCACCTTTACACCAGCCATAAATAGATCTTCAACGCGATTGACAGCCGCCATTGCGGCTAAATTCAGGTCCAATGGCGCTACGAGTCCGGACTGTGAATCATCAAGGATCACCATCTGGCGTGTTAGTTCAGCCGAACGATTCACGATCTCAATGATCGACTGTGCGGCTTCGCGGACTAAATCCGTTCGTTCGGGATGGCTAGTGATTGCTGCAGCATGCCCAATTATTCCCTGCAACGCATTATTAAAATTATGTGAAATTCCGGCGGCTAGCAGACGAATAGCTTCGGCGCGTTGCACCTCAGCGAGTTGGCGTTCAAGATGAGCCAAATCTGAGATATTTGAGATAACCATTAGAACGCCTTGAGTAACCTCGGATTCATTCAGTGGAATGACTTCAAGATTAAAGACCTGGTCATCATGCGCAATTCGCGTTCGATGAACCTTTTGTCGACCCTCAAGTATATCGCCCAGGAGGTTCTGGTAGTGAACGAGTTGAACAGCATCGCTAAAACAGTTCAGAAATGGTCGTCCAACCCTAAACTGAGCGGTTATAAAATTTGGATCACCAAACGTGAATCCCGCTTCATCTAGGGGGCGATTTGCGCGCACTAAACGTAGGTCACGATCAAAGGCAAAGACCATCGTCGGAAAAGCCTGCAGGATCGTATTGATAGAATCAGCCCCAGCTAGAGTACCGGCAGAGCACGAGAGCTCATGGGTAAGGTCGATGATAATCCCCTCAAGGAGCTGGGTGTTTTCTTCAAACTGAATAGGGAAGGCGTCGAAGTTTTGGGCCTCGGTAACTGTCGCGCGACAGTGCAGCCAACATACTTCGTTGTTGTCAGGCCGAATCCAGCGATAGGTGGCTCGGTATTGACCACCATCTTTCAGGGCGGTCTCTAGATCGGTCATTAGCAGGAAGCGATCATCGGGGTGTACGTGGCGCAGAAAAAGGTTGCCGTCTCGGGCAATGGCTGAATCTTTAACTCCCAAGATCTGTGCGGCGTTTTTGCTCCACGATACCAGGGAGCGTAATCGCGGAGCATATGAGAAGAGGAAGATGCTAGAGCGTTCGGTCAGGGAGCTGATTAAAGCTACCCCCTCACGCTGGTTATCCGCGTCCACGTCGTCGGAATTGGGATCCGACGGGTTGCTATCGCCAAGATGACTTAGCTTTGCCAAACTGCAGCCCTTAAAGCTAATTAGAATTAACGCCCCCTATACTAGCGGATGAGGAAGGGAAAATGGAATAGAATTCTGCATTGCCGACGCGGAGTTCCGGGAGCTGAGAATGATTTGGGAGAAAGGCATATTTAAATGAGTAAAGACGATAGGAAACTAAAGATCGCGATCCTTGGCACCCGTGGAATTCCCGCCCGTTATGGGGGATTTGAAACCTTTGCTGAGGAGCTTTCAACTCGCCTGGTGAGCCGCGGCCATCAAGTTACTGTATATGGGCGTCATTATTGGGGACAGGTCGGCCGAAAGGGTGAGCTTTATAGGGGCGTAACCCTGAGGGATTCAGTCACCGTCGGGCATAAGTATCTCGAAACCCCGCTAGCTTCTCTGAGCAGCTTCATCGACCTTTGGCGCCGAGACTTCGACGCAGCCATCCTGTGCAACGCAGCAAATAGTCCGTTCGCTTGGCTAGTCCGCCTACGCGGCGTGCCATTACTAATTAACGTCGATGGGATTGAGCGAAGACGTAGTAAGTGGAACAGATTGGGACGCGCCTGGTACCGACTGGGGGAGTTAAGTTCAGTATTGTGGGCTTCGCGCGTTATAGCCGACGCAGAGGTTATCGCTGACTATTATAGGGAGCACTATAAATGCACCCCAGCAGTAATCACCTACGGTGCAACCCCGCAGCTTCGACCCCCCGGACCGACACTGGCACAGTTTGGACTAACAGCGGGTAACTATCTGCTCTATGTCAGCCGACTTGAGCCTGAGAATAACGCTGCTCTGGTCGCCATGGCCTATCGCGCTGTTGCAACAGAGATGCCTCTAGTAATCGTCGGGGATGCTCCTTACGCCAGCAAGTACAAAGAGTCCATTCGCGCGGCGGCCGATGAGCGGGTGATCTTTACCGGGTTTCAGTTCGGCGAGGCGTATCAGGAGCTGCGCAGTAATTGCTATCTATACATTCAGGCCAGTGAAGTAGGCGGCACGCACCCGGCGCTAGTTGAAGCTATGGCCTACGGCAACTGTGTTGTAGCGAATGATGTGCCGGAACACCGTGAAGTTGTGCAGGATTGTGGGGTGTACTATGAGAAAAATTCAGTAAGCGATCTGAGTAAACAGCTAAACATGCTTGTAGCTAATAATGATCTGGCGCGCAGTCTCGGGGCGCGCGCAGCTGCGCGAGCCGCCGCGGTGTATCAATGGGACCGGATTGTGGGGGAGTATGAGAGGGAGATGTTGGGGGCGTTGAAGGTCCCATAAATATCTTAGATAAGGTTCATTATCCCCTGTGAGTGCAAAATTTGTAACCGTTCACGGGGGTGCATGAATAGTTGCGAATTAACGGATAGGGTGCATTTTTATCCGCCGAAGGCGCCCCCGGAGGGATAACAAGTAACCGTTCACAAAAAATGCCCCGTTTAGGGGCGACAAGAAAGGATAAACGGTCTTGAAATGCCAAACAATGAAACAATCCACCGAAAGTTTTTAAAATTAACTACCCCCCGTGAACGGTTACCAAAATTTCGCTATGGGTTGGTTTGCGCAGTTCTGACCTACGTCGGATGGGGATTGTTGCCAATCTATTGGAAGTTACTTTCAAGATTTTCACCAATTGAAATTTTAAGTCATCGGATTGTATGGTCCTGGGTATTTATAACGCTGCTTATTTTTCTGCAGCGGCAGTGGCGCGAGTTTGTAGGGCTAGTTTCTACGCCAAGAATTCTTGCAGCGCTCACTATTACCTCGCTGATGCTCGCGGCAAACTGGCTGATCTATATCTGGGGGGTTAATTCCGGCCATATAATTGAATGTAGTCTCGGGTATTTCATCCTGCCTTTGATGAACTTTGCCTTCGGGATAGTCGTACTAAGGGAGAAGGTTCGCCCTATTCAGGCGATTGCAATTGGGCTTGCAACGATCGGAGTTTGCTTGCGGGCCTGGGATATTGGCGGTCTACCGATAATCAGTTTGGGATTAGCTTTTACCTTTGCAATTTACGGGATTATTCGTAAAAAGATCGGAGTACCTTCTCTGAGTGGACTAGGGGTAGAGACATTGGTGTTGCTTGTCCCAGCTATCATCTTTCTTGGATATCATAGTACTTCTGTTACAAGCACGATCATAACGGCTGGCAGCGCTGATTGGGCGCTTTTGGTGGGTGCCGGGATAATCACTTCGCTACCACTACTTGCCTTTGTTGAAGCTACTAAGTATCTGCCCCTAACCGTGCTTGGCGTTGTGCAGTAAATATCCCCTTCGTTGCAGTTTCTGACCGGAGTAGTGATCTATAGTGAACATATGGCAGCAGGGCACTGGGCTGCATTTGTATTAATCTGGATTGCACTTGCGATATTTTCGATTGAGGGGTGGTGGGAGGCTCGGCAGAATGACCGAGATACGGTTGCAGCTGTCTAATTGGAGCGATTTGTATGATTACGACTCAGAGGGTAACAATGCCGACTTTAGTTTTGGCGGCCTTAACTTATCTTATTATAAATCAAGCTTGGGCCGAGTCGCCACCATTTAAAGTCGGTTTAATTCTGCCACTAAGTGGATCTTTAGCCTTAATGGGTGAGGCGTCACGTCGTGGGTTTGAACTATTTGAGTCGCAGAATCCGATCTGCGAGAAGGCCGTGAAGTTTATCTATGAAGACTCTCAATATGACGGGAAACACAGTCTAAGTGCATTCAATAAGCTTCGCTCAACCGACCAGGTGAACTTTACTGTAGTATGGGGGAACACCCCAGCTTCAGTAGTCAGCCCAATGGTTGAACGAATGCAAGCTCCAACATTGGCGCTCTCGATGAATCCCGATGCCAAGGGACGAGAATATGTGATCTCGTTTGGGCCGAAGATTGAGCTGCTAGTTGAGAAGATCGTCGCACAGTTTCGAGAGTGGAAAACTAAGACTCCTGCAGCCGTTTCGATTGATATCGGCAACGCGCTTGAGGGGGTGGAGATGGTGAATATAGACCTAGGTGGAAAACTGATCGTAGAGAAGGTCTCAGCCACCGAGACTGATTTTCATCCAATAATTGCTAAACTTAAAGCCCGCGGGGTCGACGGATTACTCCTGTTTGCAATGCCCAGCCAAGCTTTGACCTTTGCTAAGCAGGCAGCGGGGCTGGAGTTTAGACCAAAGATGATCGGAGGCGACGTATTTGCCGATGATAACTTTACCAAACAGGTTTGAGAGCTGCAGTCAGAGATCGCCTATGTCTATGGCTCAGTTGATGATCAATTTATTCAGCAGATTAATGCTAAGTATGGCAGTGCGTCATATTTCTTTGAAACCGCAATGGGTTACGCAGTGGCATCGTTAATGTGTCAGATTGGAGAGCGGCATCGAAGGGATCCCAGCTCTGATATTATGGAGGCGTTCGGTACTCTGAATCTGAAAGGTTCACCGGTCGACGGGTTGCGATTGGTTAACGATGAGAGCTACGGGCTACATTTTGAAAATGACGCTAAGGTGTATTCTGTGAGTCGGTGAGACTAGTGGGGGCTATTAGTAATGTCTAAGCAAACTGAATTTAACATCGAGGCGTTCAACCCTTCTGAGTTTTCAGTTTTGGGAAGTGGCTTGTGGGGTGATGTCATAGATCTTGGGGATGGTTCTGTTCTGAAGCTTGCACGTCAAAGTTGTGCTGGAATTGGGGATGGTCGAGTTAAGATTGCGCGAGAGTATGAAATTCTCAGGGAGATAGAATCTGCCGGTAGAAGCGAAGAGCTTTTGGTTCCAAAGGCTTTGGGGTGGGGCGATATTCCCGCGAATACCAAGGCTGCCAGCAGTGGCTGTAGTCTGTGGCTTAGAATTACGAGAATCCCTGGCTCACCATACAAGGTGGCCCAGCTAGCTAGGCTGGAAAACACGGAACTGGACAGGATTGGAGCGGAGATCGGCCTGGCTTTAGCTAGGCTGCATATAGGATTCAGGCAGATCATTAAATTACCACCAGAATCCATTTTCGAGTCGGTGTATCATGCCGCCGTGAACGATGAAGAGGTTCTAGTACTGATTGAGAAAGTTGAGAAAGCTTTAAGTCGAACCTCATCGCAGATCCTCTTAGCGCCAATACATGGTGATTTCAATATTTCGAATCTCTTATTTGAACAGGGAAGACTAACCGGAATAGTAGATTTTGCCGAAGCCCGCTCGCTTTTCCCAGAGAAGGATGTAAGCGATCTCTTGAAAGAGGTTCCAGCATTGCGACCTTCATTAGTTGCGGCTTATCAAGAGGGAAGTGGTACTGTGCTTTTCCCAGAGCGAATTACACTTGGATTGGCTGTCAATGGCGTTTTCGGATATCTAATCTCAAAACGGTTGGGAGAGGAGGGGGGAGCCCAGCGACAGCTAAATGACCTCCGATCAATCATCGAAGCTAAAAGTGAAGCTAAAAGTTGGGGTGGACTATAGCGATTACTATAGCGATTAACTATAGCGATTATCAAAAGTCGGTGCCAATAAAATTGGCAAGCCTTTTGATATTAATCGCTATAGGTAGTTGTTTTGATTCGCTTTCAGCGAATCTATAGCGGTTAATTTGAGCCCTAGTGTTTTCAGTAACTTATCATGGTCCCGACGGAGCTCTTACCTCCAGACCCCTCCCGTATGCTACCCCTCAACTCTATGCTACCCTTTCGTCTCGCAATTTTCGCATGATGTAGCTCTCTTAACGACTAGTCGCCGCCAGGGGTAAAACAGATGCAGGGTGTCTCGGTAATCATTCCGGTCTTTAACGAGGAGCAGAACGTCACGCTGGGGTACCAGGAGTTGAGTGCGGTAATGCGCGCATTCGGACGGCCCTACGAATTAATCTACATCGATGATGGTTCGCGCGATACGACCGTAAGTACGTTAGCTCAGATCGCCAAGCTTGATCCGACCGTACGGGTTATTGAGTTACGCCGTAATTTCGGACAGACGGCGGCGATGGCGGCTGGTTTCGATTTTGCAGAGCTTGAAGTGGTCGTGACCTTGGATGGTGATCTACAGAATGATCCCCACGAAATTCCGGCGATGGTTCAGAAACTTGAAGAGGGCTACGACATGGTTGCCGGTTGGCGACGTGATCGTCAGGACGCCTGGCTAAGTCGCAAGTTGCCAAGCCGAATTGCGAATTGGGTGATCTCACGTTCTACCAGGGTAAAGTTGCATGACTATGGCTGCACCTTAAAGGTTATGACCGCAGAGTTGGCAAAGTCGATCCGATTATACGGCGAGATGCACAGATTTATCCCCGCACTGGCAGACGAGGTTGGTGCACGGATAGCCGAAGTTCCGGTCAATCACCGTGCGCGCCGCTTTGGAACATCAAAGTACGGGATCTCGCGCACGTTGCGGGTAATTCTAGATCTAATCACCGTGAAATTTCTGCTTGGCTACTCAAAGCGTCCAATTCATTTATTTGGTACTGTCGGACTTCTTTCCAGTGGTTTTGGAACCTTATTGCTTGCAATAATGACATATCAGCGCTTCTTTCAATCGGTGCCGATGGGCAATCGACCGCTCTTGGCGTTGGGAGTAATGCTAATAATCATCGGATTGCAGTTTCTAGTTTTCGGATTGCTGGCCGAGGTTTTGGCGCGCACTTATTACGAGTCACAGCGCAAGCCGATCTATGCTGTGCGCCGTGTATATCAGGATGGAACCGACGCTGGTGTAGCACCCCTCGGTGTTGGTCAGGCGATATCATTTCAGACTGCTCGTATAAGAGCTGTACGGGCCGCAGGGGTTGCAGTACGAGCGGCGGGCAATTAACGCGCTGATTTGAACAGGTGAAAGGTGGTGGGAAATTCTGTGCTAGCGGTTGAATCTACTAACGAAGCGCCGCCCTTATTGCGCCATCGATTTACCCCGCGAGTATTGATCGATGCGCGCAAGCTAGGCCATGGTGGAATCGGCAGTTACATCGCCAACCTAGTTGCTGGCCTAGTTCACTCCGATCCGGATTCCGAGGTTACATTGGTAGTGGGTAACAATAGTTATCGCGAGTACGCCTGGCACAATCGAGTTCGCGCGATATTTGACTCGGCCAAGCCGTATTCCGTTGATGAGTTTATTGGATTGCCGCGACGAATTGACTTCTCGCAGTATGATCTCTTCCATGAGCCGCACTACACTTTGCCATTCGGAATTCCTATTCCGAGTGTAGTGACGGTGCATGATCTGATCCACGTGACCCACCCGCAGAGGTTTTTCTATCCCTTGATAGCGCGTCGATTGATCGCTTCATCGGTAAAACGGGCGAGTTGCGTGATAGCTGTGAGCGAAGCTACCGGGCGTGACCTAGCGAGCTATTTGGCCGTGACTCCTGAAACTCAAAAGAAGATCGTTATTGTGCCCAACACTGTTGATCCGGAATTGATGCTTCAGGCGCAATTAGGTAGAGAATCAGAGCTGGTGCAATCGATATTCGCGCGTGGGCCGTACCTTATTGCGATTATCTCAACAGACAAGCCGCATAAGGGCCTAATTGATCTGCTGGTCGCATACTCCCATCTGCGACGAATCGAGGTGCGTGTCCCACGCCTAGTGATAGCAGGTTTAGGGGTTGATTTTCGTAGTGTGACGGAGTGCGCTGTGCAGCTCGGGATTGGTGATGAGTTGACCATCGCTGGAGCGTTGCCGCGTGCTGAGTTGTGCGCCCTGTTACACCAATCGCGGGGCTGTATCGTTCCGTCACTAGCCGAAGGATTTGGGTTGCCAGTGCTTGAAGCCCAGACGTTGTCGATTCCAGTAGTGATGCGTCCCGTCGCTGCTTTATGTGAGTTGGCGACACACGCCGATATCGTAGCTGAGGATTTTTCGATCGGTTCATTGGCAATTGCGATGCGCGAGATCTTGCGAGTTGAAAGGATCTCGGCTGCGGATCGCGCGCGCCATCTTGCGCGCTATGCTCCGGAACAGGTTAATGAGCTGGTACTAAATGCGTATGCGTCTGCTCTAAGGCGAGCGAGAGGCGGGAGCTTAAATTGAAAGTAGCGCTAGTGCATGATTGGCTAACTGGACTGCGGGGCGGCGAGCGCTGTTTGGATACCTTTTTACAGCTCTATCCAGAAGCTGATGTTTTTGCATTGCTTCACGTTCCAGGAACTACTACATCGCGGATCGACGCTCGGGTAAGAAGAACCTCTTGGTTACAACGATTGCCGGGTGTGCGCAGATATTATCGTTGGTTACTTCCGCTATATCCGTTTGCAATCGCTAGTCTCGATCTTCGCGGATATGATCTAGTGATCTCACTTAGCCATGCTGCAGCAAAGAATGTGAAGGTACCGAAAGGGGTGCGACATATCTGTTACTGTTTTACTCCGATGCGCTACATCTGGGATCAGGCACAGGCCTATTTTGGACGTATGGCCCCAATTCTTCAGCCACTATTGCGCGCCCTTCAACGGTGGGATTTAGCTGGTTCGCGGCGTGTTGATCATTTTGTTGCAATTAGTCGTTTTGTGGCAGCACGAATCCGCTGTTTCTACGGGAGGCGCGCAACGGTAATTTATCCGCCTGTCGTTACAGATTGGATCTCGCCGTTACGTTCGCAACAGCAACCCTCATCCCGTGGGCGACGAAGTGGGGAGGCCTTTCTGTATGCTGGCGCTCTGGTACCATACAAGCGGGTAGATGTTGTTGTCGAGGCTTTCAATCGCTTGGGTGTGAATTTATGGGTCGCTGGTAGTGGCCCTGAGTCGGTTCGATTGCGGGCTTTGGCGGGGCGCAATGTCTCGTTTTTTGGTGGGGTTAGTGATGCTGAGTTGGCTGGTCTGTATGCCGAATCGCGCGCCCTAATCTTCCCCGGGACGGAGGATTTTGGGATGGTCCCGATCGAGTGCCTAGCGGCTGGTCGCCCTGTTATTGCCCGCTATGCCGGGGCGTTACGCGAAAGCTTGAATGGCCTGAAGGCCTGGGTTCTACCAACCCCGGCGCAGGTCTCACAAGCGGCCGGGGTGTTCTTCCGGCCCTCCTCAGCTGTCATGCTAGGGGCGGATGGGGAGCCGTTGGATGGGCAGTTCGCAAGGACCCATTCGCCCCACGAGCTAGAGGTTCGAGCATTAGTGCAGGCCGTTGAGTTCTTTATGCGCTATGAATCTCAGATTAGGGTTGATCGATGTGTAGCACAGGCGCGATTATTTGGCCCCGAGCGCTTTGCGTCAGAGTGGGATATGTTTCTAGCTGCCAATGGGATTGATGATCGAGCTGCCCGTATAACCGCACCGGCTACAAAAAAATCGGTAGTCACCAATGCTTAAACCCAATGCTTAAACAGAAACGTCAATTATTTGAACTTGGATTTATGATCACCGACCTATTGGTGGTCTCTGTCGCATGGGTGATCGCTTACTGGGTGCGATTTGCCGCTGGTTGGGTTGAGGTAGAGAAGGGCATCCCCGCATTTAACCACTACCTCTCAATGTTAATCTTCATCTGGTTGATCTGGGCCTTTGTGATGCGGCGCATGGGGCTGTATCGCCCGATGCGTGGGGTGCGGCGCTCCAAAGAGCTTTGGATGTTAATTAACGCCAATCTTTTAGCGTTGCTGCTATTTGTTGCGGTTACATATTTCTTTCGCGAGAAGGACACGCCATTTTCCCGTGGTGTATTCGTTTATTTCGGTGGACTTGCGATTATCTTTACAGCGCTGCAACGCAGCGTTGTGCGATTTATCCTGCGTGAAGTTCGGCGCCGCGGTTATAATCTGCGTTACCTAATAATTGTTGGCTCGGGCAAGTTAGCTGGCGAGATAGCCGCGCGTGTGCGTATGCACCGAGAACTGGGCATTCAATTACTGGGATGTTTGTCGCGTGATGGTGAAGATCAACGTGGTTCGCGTGGCATGAGTGTTGTTGGGGCCTATGATGATCTGGCGCGTCTGCTAAGAACTACCGATATCGATCAGGTGGTTGTTGCGTTGCCCCTCGAAGACAATCACCTGCTACCAGATGTAATGGGTCAGATCGGAGATTCGCTAGTTGATGTAAAGATCGTCCCGGACCTGTTTCAGTTCGTGAGTGTCGGCGGAGCGATTGAGGAGTTCGAGGGATTACCAGTTATCAGCCTACAGTCGTCGCCAATTGATGGACTGAATCGCTTTGCAAAGCGAGCGGTTGACCTTGTGATGGCGTCGGTATTGATCGTCTTGCTAATGCCGGTAATGTTAACGATTGCATTGCTGGTTAAGCTAACCTCACGTGGTCCGATATTTTATCGCCAAGAGCGCGTCAGCGTTGATGGAACCTGCTTTACGATCGTTAAATTTCGTACGATGTATAGTGATTCCGAGAAAGGTGGCCCGCGCTGGGCAACAGAGAGTGATAATCGCGTAACGCCGCTAGGGCGCTTCCTGCGCTCCTGGTCTTTAGATGAACTACCACAGCTATTTAACGTTCTACGCGGCGAGATGTCGATCGTTGGACCGCGTCCCGAGCGTCCAGTATTTATCGAAGATTTTCGCTCACGCGTGCCGCGTTACATGCTACGTCACAAGGTGCCTGCCGGTATGACCGGCTGGGCCCAGGTAAACGGCTGGCGCGGGAATACCTCTATTGATAAGCGCATCGAGTATGACCTGTATTACATAGAGAACTGGTCGCTAGTGCTGGATCTTAAGATTCTGTTCATGACCCTGTTTAGGGGGTTTCGGAATCGGAATGCGTATTAGTGTATATTAGAGAGACTCGGAGCGGAGAACGTGTAGTCTGCTTACCTAGCTTCAGCTAAACGCCTGAGTATTTCGATAGAAACTACCTGAACGGAAACCCACTATAATAGATATGTTCAAGAACTTCGATTAACTCACAGTTGCGCAGATCTGTGCCTAATGAATTAGCTACTTTCAAGCGCACGCGCTCTACCGTAGTAGCGTCACCGGCCTCGAACTCCACTTCAAACTGAAAGGCACCGAAACTCTCGTCGTACTGAAGTACTTCGGGCGTATCGTTCACAAAATTTTGGATTGCTTTACGTAATTAAGCGGCCAAAAGGCGGCGAATTCTGGGCGGTGCACTACCGCCAATGATCCTCCCCCTTAGAAAGCGCACAAAGATCCTACTCAGTAAGAGTTGCCAGCGCTGTAAATTGGTCAACTGCTCCGCATATGACTTTATAGCAGATAGAAACCTATGGCCTAAGTGCGCAAAGTTGGGGTGGAGAAAATTCAGGGTATCATACCGATTTGTTGAGTTCCCACTTGGACTGGCGTCGAACTCCAGCGCGATCGCAGTAGCCGGAAAATGCGCCGCAGAGCAGGGACGTTACCGTCAGTTTATGGAGGGGATCTATTCTACCAAGGGCGAGCACGGTGAGCAGGATCTAACCAAATTTACGAAAGAAGCTGGTCTAGATGTAGCCAAGATGAATGAGTGTTTAAATTCGGGCCGCGGCAAAGCGGCAGCCAAATTAGATGTAGCCCTCGGAAATTCACTAGGAGTCCAGGGCACGCCAACGTTTTATGTTAACGGCGACGAGCCACAGGGGGCGCTGGACTGAGGCGGAGACCTGGAAGGGGATTCGGTAATAGATGGATTGAGGCAGGTACTCTGCCGCAATTTTTGGCTGGGGCTTCCTTGGTGTGATTCCTAGAAAATCTTCAGAAGTCCCTTCGGGCCAACAAGCTCAATGTGAAGTTGCTTTATGACATCCCATCCAAGTAGGCCATGAATTCCGAAGCGTGCGAAATTCTCAAAATCATACGCAGCAATTATTGGCGATGGTAAGAGGTGTCCGAATACTAATAGTCCAGAAAGCTGAAGGGTATATCCCTCGTGCGGATCACCAGCTGGACCTCGAACAACGACACGTTCGATTCCGTCAGCAGCAGAGTACCCGAGATTTTCAAGTAAAGCTGTGTCGATCTGAGTGACCCCACAACCCGTATCGAAGACTAACTTCAGTCGGCGTTTGCCCATTGGTCCGGACGCCACCGTATAAACAAGCGGGATCTCTTCTTCCAGATTGATCTTAAGACTTTGCATGCTCCAATCTCATTAGCGATGCGCACATAATAGTTCCTTTGGGCGCTGCCGTGTCCCCCACAAACAATATAGCTGAATCTTTGGGCCTCGGTTCACGGTTGGCTAATGAATAGAACGTATTGCGGTCAGACGCATGAGCGCGAACAACGCCGGCGCTGGGGTCGGAATCTTCTTCAGGCCAATCATAATCAACAAGCTCAATCCATTCTCGATTGTAAAGTTGCCTGATCTCATTCCAAGTCATTTTTTGTGCCATGGTGTTACCTAATTCAAATTATCCGCCGCATTCTAGCAAAAATCACTGTGAATGTCTGTGCTTCTTGCAAAGAATGGCCCCCAAAAAGTTGTCCCGTCCTGACCTGAGTCTACACCTAACGCCTAGAAAAGGATGAATGTGTAGAGATGGAAAACGTAAGAATGAGCTATGGTCCTGAGGTTAAACGAGCGATAGTTGAGGAGCGTGAGAGCGGTATCATATCGATAAGGGAGGCTGCTCAGCGAGGGCACACGTCAGTGGGCCGTGTTAAAGATGTGGCTTGAAGAGTACGGCAAGTACAAGCCTAAACGCGACATTTTAGAGGTGGTGATGAAGAGTGAAGAAGAGAAGATATCTGCGCTTGAGAGAGCGCTTGCAGACGCGCATCTGAAGCTGCGTGTGTATGACGAGATACTGTTGCTAGCTGGCAAGAAGTATCGAGTGGATCTAAAAAAAACTTTTGGGGCGCAGCTGTCAAACGAGTCAGGCGCAGCACCAGGCAGGGCGTCAAAGAGCTCTGCCAAACGGTAGGGAGGACGAGAGACGCGTTCTACAAGCGGCGGAGACGTACCCGGAAGCGTACAGGCAAAGAGGCAA
>Ga0163148_10001013_pt1 | contig 37608 bp, 34 predicted proteins | sample OliLakLV19MP7P2_FD_148606 | JGI IMG/M metagenome (GOLD analysis project Ga0163148, IMG submission 148606) | Freshwater microbial mat bacterial communities from Lake Vanda, McMurdo Dry Valleys, Antarctica- Oligotrophic Lake LV.19.MP7.P2 | ecosystem: Environmental > Aquatic > Freshwater > Lake >... | reverse complement strand
GGCTGAAATGTCAGCTCCAGGCGCCAAGGAGCAAGGCGAGGTCGGCCCCGTCCACCGTGCCGCTGTCATCGAGATCGCCGGCCGGACCGCCGGTGCCCCACGCACCAAGCAGAATCGCAAGATCGGCCCCGTTCACAACGCCGTCGCAATCGAGATCGGCAGCGGCGCACGTCGACGACGGCCCCAGGGTGGAAACAGTCGGGTCCGCAGCGGGGCCGGCTTTGAACAGGCCGATGGTCGCAGCGACTTGGGCGGGCGGCGTGTTCGCGTCGAAGCGGAAATTGAACATCGTTCCCCAACGGAGTGCGTTCGCGTTGGGGTTCTGTGCAAATGTCTGCGTCGACCAGGTCGCAACACCACGTTCATTGCTGAACGTCCACGCGGCTGTCGAGTATGGCTCGCCCGAGTGATGATTGACAAGATGCTGATCGACGTTCGTGAGCACCACACCGTCGGGCACCGGGACGGAGAACGACCGGGCCGCTCGATTGGAGTACATGTTGTAGACCGCGTACTCGTAGTGCCAGGTTCCGTCGCCGTTGTCGGACGCCTTGTAGCCGAGGATGAGCCGGCCATCGCCCTCAACATCGATTGGCGCGATGAACACATCGGGATCGGCCTGATTCAATCCAAGGCCGTGCGTCTTCCATGCCTCGATCGCATTGGTCTCCTGAATCGTGCCGCCGGTGAAGCTGAGGTTGTACGAACCGCCTGTCAGCGTGCCGACGAGCATGCGGCGATACGACGCGTTGTTGTTCGCGTTGCCGGCAGCGGCGTCGTCAGTGGCGATGTAGTGACCTTCGCCAAAATACAGCGCGCCTGAATTGTCGGCCGGCACAAGATCGGCGATCGGCACCTGCATGCGGCGACCGATGGTGGCGGGCGCCGCAGGCGCGCTGAACGGATACGGGAACGCGCCGGTCACAGGATTCACCTGCGAGCGCGGCCCGAGTCCCCCCTGCGAACCGTTCAGCGACGAGTCATATGGATCGGAGCAGCCGACGCCCAGTGCGTCGCATCCGAACGGATCAGCGTTGCAGGTATCGCACAGACTGCCCGAGAGCGCGCAGAAACCGTGCTTCAGCCAGCTCATGCCGATCTGCTCGAAACGGCCGTCTTTCAGCCGGTACATGTTCTGCGCGATCACCGGGTGCTGCGTGTTGTTGCAGAGACCCTGCACGTTGGTGTCGCACCAGAGGAGGATCTCGTCGCCGACGTTGCAGGACGTCGTGCCGAGCGCGTACGCGGAAATGCCGCCGACCGTGCCGTACTTCGAGATGTTGGGCAGCGAACCGACCATCACGTCAGGACCGATCCGACCGGCGCCGTCATTGCTGCCGCCAGCATGAGCGACGGCAGCCGCCTGTCCCCCTCCCCACTGTCCTACGCCCACTGCGACGCCAGCGAGGACGAGGGAACCGACAAGGACACCGCCGTGCGTGCGCGGCGACAGCGGACTGAGGACCTTGAGCTGGCGCATGAGTTCGTTTCCCTTGCAAGAAGTGGCGGCGACCGCGGCGCGAAAGCCGATCATTGCAAAGGTACCGAACTGGGCTTCATGAGGTCAAGCAAAAAAGCGCGGCAGACGTCGCGCGGCCATTTACCGACCGAGCGCTATGCTCACGCAACCCGCTGCAGTTCAAACGGCGACAGCATCGCTTCTGGAACGTGCTGGCGAATCGCCGCGATCAGCGCTTTCGCGTCCTTGGGCCGGTGATCGACGTGCAGGTCCTTGACCATCGCTGCAACAGCCGTCGGTTCCGGGTCAGGCAATCCCCAGATGCGGATATCGGGGTGGCGCGTCGGACGGATGCTCTCGCTGTCCATCGCGAGTTCTTCAAACAATTTCTCGCCGGGCCGGATGCTTGTGTACACGATCGGGATTGTTCCCGACGTCCCGCCGTTCGTCGCCTTCGCGGCGTTCGGAAACACCGGCGCGAGGCCGTGTGCTTCAACGAACCGTTTGGCGACATCGACAATGCGCAGGGGCGCCCCCATGTCGAGCACGAAGACTTCGCCTGCAAGCGCGGCCGGATCGTGCAGCGTCGCCGCCTGGATCACGAGCGCCGCCGCTTCCGGAATGCTCATGAAATAGCGGGTCATGCGCGGATCGGTGACGGTGATCGGACCGCCGTCGGCGATCTGCCGTTTCCACGTTTCCAGCACGCTGCCCGAACTTCCGAGCACGTTCCCGAAGCGCACCATCGAGCAACCCGTGCGGCCGGCACCAGCGGCGCGGCTGCGCGACTGTCCATGGCGATGCACGTGCTGGACATACAGTTCGGCGAGCCGCTTGGTCATGCCCATCACGCTCGTGGGGTTGACGGCCTTGTCGCTGGAAATCATCACGAACCGCTCGGTGCCGCAGCTTACGGCGGCGTCAGCGGCAGCGATCGTGCCGAACAGATTGTTGTCGATTGCGGCGCCGGGGTGATCTTCACTGAGCGGCACATGCTTGTGCGCAGCAGCGTGAAACACGATGTCGGGACGGGTCGATGCGAAGAGTTCTTTCGTGCCGAGTGCGTCGACCACATCGTGCAGCGCAGCATGGCGGCGCAGCGCCGGAAAGCGCCGCGCGAGCTGCCGGTCGATTTCGAACAGCGCGTTCTCGCTGCGGTCCACCATCACGAGCCGCGCCGGACCAAAGCTCGCAGCGATTCGGCAGATCTCACTGCCGATCGATCCGCCGGCGCCGGTCACGAGCACCGTGCGGCCACGGATCACCTGGGCAATGGACGTCTCGTCGAGAGCGCGCGGCGGCCGGCCGATGAGCGCATTGAGATCGACGTCGATTTCGGTGCGCGGTCCGATGCCCGCGAGTTGATCATCCAGCGTCGGCAGAAAACGGTCGGCGACACCCATCTTGCGAAGTCGCGTGCGCACTGCCGCGATGAGTTCATTCATCGCGGCAGGCAGACTGATCAGCACCATCGAAGGTGCCGAGGTCCGGACGACGACCTCCAGTGACGACAGATCGCCGAGCACCGGAATGTCTCGCACGTACCGCTCCGCGGTACCTCCGCCTGCCAGGTGCACGACGCATCCCAGCAGCACTGGCGGATTGGCGAGCAGCGCGAGCTGCCGTTCGACCGCACGAACGGTTGCGGACGTGCCGACGACGATCGCGGTGCTGGCCATTGAGAGACGCGCCCTGATTGAGGAAGGAGAGGGATATGACTGAACCGACACGCCACCACACCCGGGGTACGGAATCCCGGATGGCGCCCGTGGTATCGGCCGGACTCCGTCGCCACTTGGGACACATCGCCGATTGGCCGATAGCTTTTCGCGCCAATCCCGTGCTTTCGATGGCTTATCAGCCGCGACAGCGCTCGCAGTACGATCGATACTGCCTCACCACTCGTCGCTCAAGCGTCTTCTCCGTCCTCTGAACCACGTCTCGCGATACCTCTCATGCACGTTCTTGTCACCGGCGGTGCCGGCTTCATCGGATCTCACGCCGCCCTGCGACTTCTCGACGAAGGCTGGCGGGTGACCGTCGTCGACAATCTCGTGCGCGGGCATCGGCAGGCCGCCGATGCGCTCGCCGGGATAGGTCGAGACCGCTTCCAGTTCGTGCACGCTGATCTGGGTGACACCGATCGCGTCACCGAGGCGCTCCGCGGTGTTGACCTCGTCATGCATTTTGCCGCGCTCGCGTATGTTGGCGAGTCGGTCGACGAACCGCTCCGCTACTACCGCGCTAACACCGCGGGAACGCTGGCACTGCTCGAGGCGATGGACCGCGCCGGCGTGCGCCGTCTCGTTTTCAGTTCCACATGCGCGACGTATGGCGAGCCGAGCCCGGACCGCATTCCGATCGCCGAAACCTGTCCCCAGTCGCCGGTCAATCCGTACGGCCGCTCGAAGCTCATGTGTGAACACATCATCCGCGACTGGGCCGCCGCGCACCGCCGTCGGGCCGGGTCCGGTTCAACCGGCGTCGGGTACGCGTTCCTGCGGTACTTCAACGTCGCGGGCAGCGACGCCCAGGGGCGCGTGGGCGAGGCGCATCAGCCGGAGACGCACCTCATTCCGATCTGTCTCGAAGTTGCCCTGGGCCAGCGCCCCGCTCTGAGCGTCTTCGGCGACGACTGGCCGACGCCCGACGGGACGTGCATCCGTGATTACGTGCATGTCGAGGATCTCGTCGACGCCCACGTCGCCGTCGCCGGTCGTGTGCAGAGCGGAACGGAGCTCGTCTACAACGTCGGGACCGGCAAAGGCGCGTCGGTGCGCGAGGTCCTGGACGCCTGCCGGGCCGTCACCGGCCATCCGATCCCGGCCACCATGGGGCCGCGACGAGCGGGTGATCCACCGATGCTCGTCAACTCGCCGACCGCGATCGAGACGGAGCTGGGCTGGCGCGCGAAGCACACATCACTGGCCTCGATGGTCGAGCCGGCGTGGCGCTGGCGTCGCGCTCATCCGCTTGGGTGGTGATACGACCACACCAGTTGAAGCAAATGGCCGTGTCGCGTAGTGTCACCGCCGCCATGCCACTTTCCCTTCGCGTGTTCGCCCTCATCGTCGCTGCCGCCGGATGCGCCGCCGCGACAGCGCACGGCGCTGCGCTGCGGCTGCAGCCGTCCAACAACCTCACGCTCGCGCTGGGGTCCAGCGCGCAGGAGTCGTCAACGAACGAGACACCGGACGAGTCGCTCGCGACCCCCGATGATCGCATCCCATGGGGAGAGAAGGGATGCTTCGCGCTGCAGTTCAGTGGCGGCTACGCGGACGACTTCGAAGAGACTGGCATCGTCCCCCTCGACTTCGGCTTCTCGTGGTTTCCGATCCGCAACTTCTCGATCGACCTGCAGCTCGAGGCCGCCGCGGTGTTCCAGGATGACGCGGCCGGACGCGGCGACGATGCCTTGGGCGGCGGCATCGCGATGATGCTTCGCTGGCACTTCTTCGAGTTCGGCGACGCGAGCGCATTCCGCGGCTCTCTTTACGCCGATCTGGGCGTCGGCTTCCTGGCGCTCACCGAGCGTGTGCCGCCCGACGCGTCCGACTTTGTGTTCACGCCGCGCGCGGGTGCCGGCGTGAGCATCGCCCTCGATGACTACACACGCGTCCTGACAGGCGTCCGCTGGTACCACATCTCCAACGCCCAAACGGCCCGTGAGAACCCGGGTCTCAACGCCCTGCAGCTGTATGCGGGGATCAGTTTCGCGTTCTGAGCTCCAACTCCGTGACCGCTCCGCACATCGTTGGAATCGGCAGCCTCTACGCGATCGAGCGCGACGGCACGATCACGCCCGCAGGCCTGGCCGCCGACGTTGCACTGGCCGCGGTGGCGCGCGGTGCGCGCGGGATTGCGGCGAGCCGTGTCGGGTTCGACCGTTTCGGAACGGAAGTTGTTGACGCTCTGCGCACGGCGACCGTCGACGTCACCGCGATTCAAACCGATTCCGACCTTGCGACGCCGCGCAGGGTCACGCGCGGCAGCACACACAGGCTGGATCCCTACGGGGCGTTCGATTCCATGCAGTGGGACAGCGATCTCGAAGCACTCGGCCGCCGCGCCGAAGTGATCGTGACCGATGCGCTGAGCCGGCGGCACGGACAGTCCCGTTCGACCATCGATCGCCTGCTCATCGCAGCGACCACCTCGTTGCGCGTGATCGATCTGGTCGCGCGACCTCCGCTCGCCGCGGATGCCGATCGGCTCGATCGTGAATTCGTCGGCAACGCGCTGGAACTGTGCGACATCTTCCTCGTTGATGCCGTCGCGCTGCGGGCGCTCGTACCGGCGATTGCCGATGCGATCGAGGCGGCGAAACGGTCCGCGGCGCTCATGCAGCGCGCGACGGTCGTCTTGCTGCCGACTTCGGCGAGTGCCGGGGCGGTCGCGACCACGCGATCGTGTGAGGTGATTCCCCCGTCCGCCGACGCTGCGCGACCACCAGGGGATCGGAGCTCAACGAGCGGAAGCTTGGCAACGACAATCGCCATGGCCGCGCTCGAGGGACGGAGCATCGCGGAGGCGCTGGCTCACGCCTGACACACGATCGCGCGAGGCAAAAAAAACACCGCTCGGAAGCTCCGACACTCCCGAGCGGTTGTTCACGACCCTGTTATGTCTGCGAGAGACACAAGCCTGCGAAGGCACCGGAGCCGCAAAGAAGAAGCAGTTGTTGGGTTCGGCTGCAAACGAGCGAACGGGGCCACGATAGCGGGCCCGAGCGGGTAGGGTCAATGGCTGGGAGCGCCCCTTTGGAGATATTCGTAAGCCGCTGATGTGGCACAAGTTACAGTTTTCGTCTATGCGTGAATAATCCACCGCCAGCCCACGGAAATAATGCGATCGCAGACGATCCGACGCCTGCTCCGATAAGGGTGGCGATTGCTGCGATCTGGCGCACTATGCACCGTTCGAACGGGCTCGGTCGTCATCGAGTGTCTCGCGACCCGACGACACCGCTCGGTGCCGGCGACCACGATGCGACGCGCGTGCACGAGCTCGTGCAGCGGCGCACTGCGCAGCCAGCCACCGCCCGGCCCGATTTGACCCGATCGGAAGAGTTCACTACTCTCCGCCCCGCGTATCACGAGTCCCGGGATGGCCTCATCCACCCGGGCGGCAACCGAGTCTGATTGCAACGATCAGAACGCGGTGCCGAGGCCAGCCTTGTGGCTGTGGCGTTTCACAACGTCCCGGACCAGCAAGGAACGATGCGGCAGGTCGTCGACCCGCCGACGCTGCAAAGGCATTGGGCTCTTCGAGAGCTGCATTTGTCAGCGCGAGCGATGAGACGGACTGCACACCGAGCGGCGATGGTCGTCGCTTGATCGTGCCCGGTTCTATTTCCGATAGAGCAGGGTTGGTAGCTGGTGATGACGCTTCAGACCGAAGGAGTCTTGAAGCATGTCATCGAATGTCCCGTTTCCCTCGCTCGCCTTCGACACCCGCGCCGTCCACGGCTGGGGCGAGCCCGATCTCACGACCGGTTCGGTCGTCACCCCCATTGTTCAGTCGGCGACCTACGAGCAGCAGGCACCCGGCCTGCCGACCGGCGCTCACACGTACTCGCGTGCGTCAAACCCCACCGTCGCCGCGCTCGAGCGATGCCTCGGCGCGCTTGAGGACGCGCCGCCCGCTGTCGCGTTCGCATCGGGCGTCGCGGCTACGCACGCACTGGCGCTGGCGCTGCTGAAGAGCGGCGACCACGCGGTCATCAGCGCCACGTGCTACGGCGGCACCGTGCGACTGTTTCGCGAGACGCTCGCTGGGCTCGGCATTCGCAGCACCTTTGTTGACGCGAGCGACGTGAGCGCCGTGGCGGCGGCGCTCGAGCCGCGCACCCGGCTGCTGCTCGTTGAGACGCCCGCCAATCCGACGCTCGCTCTGTGTGACATCGCCGCGCTGGCCCGCCTCGCCGGTGCTGCGCGAGTCTGCTTCGCGGTCGACAACACATTCCTGACCGCGGCGCTGCAGCGGCCGCTTGATCTCGGCGCGGATATCTCTCTCCTGTCGACGACGAAGTGGATCGAGGGACACAACGCGACCATCGGCGGCGCGCTCGTCGCCCGCGATGCCTCGCTCCTCGAACGGCTCCGCCACATTCGCAAGAGCGTCGGCAGCATCCAGGCGCCGTTCAACGCCTGGCTCACGCTGCAAGGCGTGAAGACGCTGTCGTTGCGCCTCGAGCGGCACAGCCGCAGTGCGCAGTGCATTGCGGAGGCGATCGATGGTCATCCGTCCATTCGTCGGCTGCTGTATCCGGGCCTCGCGAGCTTTCCGCAGCGGGCGCTGGCCCAACAACAGCATCGCCAGCTGCACGGCGGCGTCATCGCGATCGAACTGGAAGGCGGCATCGAGGCCGCGACACTGTTCGCAGCGTCACTTCGCATCATCACCCTCGCAGAGAGCCTCGGAGCGGTCGAGAGTCTGCTGACGCATCCCGTCACGATGACGCACGGCGACGTTCCGGACGCGCAGCGGCGCGCCGCCGGCATCACGCCGGGACTCGTGCGGCTGTCGGTCGGCCTCGAAGATCCCGCGGATCTCCTGCGCGATCTGCTGGGTGGATTGGAAGCCGTCAGCGCGAAGCGCGCCGTCGATCGGGAGGAGGTGTGCAGTGGCCGCTGAGCTTTTGACCATCGCGCCCACCATCGCACCGATCATCGTTCTCAAACTCGGCGGCTCGATCCTGCAGAAGGAAGACGACGTCGCCCGCGCGGTCCACGAGTGCTATCGCTGGGTGCGCCAAGGCTATCGCGTGGTGGCCGTCGTGAGCGCGATCGGCGACACCACCGATCGGCTCGTCGCCGCTGCCCACACGTATGGGCATGCGCCGTCGCCGCACGCGTACGCCGCACTCGTAGCGACCGGCGAGACGATCAGCGCATCGCACCTCTGGCTCGGACTCGATCGGGCGGGCCTGAAGGCGGTGGCGCTCGATCCGCGCGAACTGCAGCTGCGCGTGACCGGTCCAGCCATCGACGCGACACCCGTCAGCGTCGATCGTGAGGCGCTGCACCAGGCGCTCGCGACCGCGTCGGTCGTGGTCGTGCCCGGCTTTGTCGGTATCGACTCGACGAACCGGCTCGCGCTCCTCGGACGCGGCGGTTCGGATCTGTCGGCGATCGTGATCGCGCACGCGCTCGGTGCCCGATGCCGCCTGCTCAAGGATGTGCCGGGGCTCTACGAGCGCGATCCGTCGCGGCCGGGCCCGCTCGCACGTCGCTATGCGAGCGTGACGTTCGCCGACGCCTCCCACCTCGAGGGAGCGATCCTGCAACGGAAGGCATTGCAGTTCGCGACGGCGCACCAGTTCCGCTTTGAGGTGGGAGCGCCGGGTGACGATCCGTCGGCACGCGCAACCGTGGTTGGTGCCCGCGCCACGCGCTGCGCGATGGATCACCAACTGCCGCGTCTTCGTGTAGCGCTGCTCGGATTCGGTGTCGTCGGGCGCGGCGTATGGCGGCATCTCACGCGTGACAGCGGACGCTTCGAGATCGCAGGGATTGCTGTGCGCAACGCCAAACGGCACGCTGACACCGTGGCGCCGCAGCTGCTGCGCCGCGATGCGTTCGATCTCGCATCCGATCCCTCCATCGATCTCGTCATCGAGTGTCTCGGAGGCGTGGATCCCGCGGAGGCATGCATCGCCGCGGCGCTCGAGCGCGGCGCGGACGTTGTCACGGCCAACAAGTCGCTGCTCGCGGTGAACGGCACGCGATTCGACGCGATGACGCGCGTGCATGGCGGCCGCCTCGCGTACTCGGCTGCCGTGGGCGGCGCAGCGCCGTGTCTGGAGACCGTGCAGCGCCTTGCGCTGCTCGACAGCATTGATTCGATTGAGGGCGTTCTGAACGGGACGACCAATGTCATCCTCGACCGCCTCAGTCAAGGTCATTCGTTTGACGACGCGCTCGCGGAGGCGCAGGCGCTTGGATTCGCGGAGGCTGATCCCAGCGCCGACCTCGACGGCATCGACGCCGCAGAAAAGCTGCGGCTCCTGGCTCATGCCGCGTTCGGTGCGGCACCCGACGAGTGGCAAGTAGAAGGGATTCGCGGTGCGGCCCGCCCTTCCGCGGGAAATGCCGTGCGCCTCGTCGCGCGGGCGACGCGCCACCGCGCGACGGTGCGTCCGGAACTGCTCGCGAACGACCATCCGCTCGCTGCGGTGTGCGAAGAATGGAATCGGCTCGTTCTCACGGATCGCCACGGACAGCGAACGGTCGTCGACGGCAAGGGTGCCGGCCGCTGGCCAACCGCAGAAGCAGTCTTTGCCGACGTGATGGATTGCTGGCGCGCCTGCGCTGCGATCGTGCCGGCGCACGCACTGACCGGAGGTGCCGCATGAAGAAGTTCACGCGGTTCGGCGTGCGGGATGCAGCGCCGAACGATCCATGGCGGCCATCATCGACGCCGATCTATCAGACGGCGACGTTCGAGCAGGAGTCTCCCGAACACTTCGGCCGATACGACTACGCGCGCAGCGGCAACCCCACGCGCGCCGCGCTCGAAGAGCATTGCGCGCGGCTGGAAGGGGCGTGCGGCGCGTGCGCGTTCGCGAGCGGCATTGCGGCGGTCGCGGTCGTGACGCGTCTGGTCCGACCCGGCGAAACCATCGTCGCCCACGAGGATCTGTACGGCGGATCGCAGCGTCTGCTGACGCGCGTGTGCGCCGAGCGCGGCATCGATGTGCGCTACGCAGATCTCGTCAACGGCGATCGCGCGCGATGGAGCGCAGCGCTGCCAGCGACGACTGCACTCGTTCTCGTCGAAAGCCTCAGCAATCCGCTCTGGCGCGCGCCGGATCTGCGGGCGCTCGCCGATGTGACGCACGAGCGCGGCGCGATTCTCTGCGTCGACGCCACCGCGATGAGCCCATGGCTGCAGCGCCCGCTCGCGCTCGGCGCCGATGTCGTCGTGCACTCGGCGACGAAACTGCTGTCCGGCCACGGCGATCTCACCGCCGGCATCGTGGCGTGCGCTGCGCCGGAGCTGCAGGAGCGCATCGCGTTTCTGCAGAATGCCGAAGGTGCGGTCTTAGGCCCGTTCGACAGCTGGCTGCTGCTGCGCGGCATGAAAACACTCGGTGTGCGCATCGAACGGCAGCAGGAGTCGGCGCGGCGCGTCGCCGAATGGCTGGCTGCCCGCGACGACGTCACGCGCGTCCATTTCGCGTCGCTCGCGTCGCATCCCGATCGCGAGCGGCACGCGCGGCAGGCGGATGGACCGGGTGTCGTCCTCAGTTTTGAAACAGGCGATGACGGGCGCTCGGCGGACATCGTCCGGCGCCTCGATCGGTTCGCCATCGCTGTCAGCTTCGGCAGCGTCGATTCGTCGGCGAGCCTCCCCTGCCGCATGTCCCATGCGTCCGTGCCGGCCGATCGGCAGTTACTGCCGCCCGACCTCATCCGGCTATCGATCGGGCTCGAGGATCCGGAGGACCTGATCGCCGATCTGGAGCGGGCATTACCTGTCGCGCAGCGCCTTTGCCCGCTGCAGGAGCGCGTCGGTGTCCGTTGACGCTGGTTCCAGCGGGAAGTGCCAGAGGTTCTCGCTCTTCAACTGCGCAGGCACCAGCTCCGCGGCGAAGTCCACACCGATCGTGTCCCACCAGGGGGACTTCGCGTCGGCGCTTGTATCAAGCGGCTCGTATCCGTCCTTCTGGAGACGCACGTCGTACGTGCCGTAGTACGTGAACTCAGCCTCGACCGGCGTCCGGCCAAGTTCACGATCGTTCAACCAGACCGTCGCGCCGCTCGGATCGCTCGTGATTGTCACGACGCGGCGGACACATCCGCCCGCTCCGACGGTTGCCAGGGCCAGCGTCGCCATCACCACCATCGAACGAATCGTCATCGCCATCGAAAGCTCCATCGTTCAGTCGAATTCGTCGCCGCGGAAGGTCGACGCAAGATACACATCGCGCACTTCGGGATCATTGATCACCGAGCGGGGGTCGCCTTCACGGAAATTCTTGCCTTCGTGCAGGATGTACGCGCGATCACAGATCCGCAGCGTCTGCTGCACGTTGTGATCTGTCACGAGCATCGCGATGCCGTCGTCGGCAAGGCGCCGCACTTCCGCCTGCAGCTCCTCGACAGTGTGCGGATCCACGGCGGCAAACGGCTCGTCGAGCAGCATCAGGCGGGGCTTGGTGATGAGCGCGCGGGCGATTTCCAGCCGCCGCCGCTCGCCGCCCGAACATGTCCGCGCCTGCTCGCCCGCCTTGTGCCGGAGCCCGAACTGTTCAAGCAGCTCCGCGGCGCGCCGACGCCGGGCTTCGCGCGACATCCGCTGGGTCTCCAGGATGGCGAGGAGGTTCTGTTCGCACGTCAGCCGCTGGAAGACGCTCGGTTCCTGACTGAGATATCCCATGCCCGCGAGCGCGTGCCGGTACATCGGCAGGTGGGTGACATCCTGCCCGTTGAACACGACGCGCCCCTGTTCTGGGGCGATCATGCCGATCGCCATCCGGAACGAGGTCGTTTTGCCGGCACCGTTGCGGCCGAGCAGACCGACGACTTCGCCGGGCTCGACGCGGAATGAGACCGCGTCGACTACCTTCCGGCCGTTGTAGCTCTTGTGTAGTTGCGTCGCCTCGAGAAGCGGCATGGAGACGGAAGTGTAACGGCGACCTGCAATTCAGTGGTCGAGGTGACACCGAGCGGCGATGATGTCGGCTGTTCCATGGATCCGTCCCCCGCCCAGCTCAACACTCCGCCGCGCCCGGCTCTTCATTCGCTGCTGCTCACGACAGCGAACCGCGACACGGTTCGGCGCGAGCCGCCGCAGCCCGAGCTGCCGTTTCGGCTCGGCGAGGCGATGGCCGATGGCGCCGGTCGCTACGAATTGATTCAGCCAGTCGGCGAAGGACGCTCGGCCCGCGTCTACGTCGGCAAGGACCGGCTGATGTCCGAGGCAGGGAAGCCCGTCCATGTCGCGGTCAAGCTGTTTCCCGCGCCGGTCGATGCGGAAGAGGCCGAGCACGTCCTGCGCGAGGCACGGCGCGCTCGCCGGATCCGCCATCACCATGTCGCGAGCGTGCTTGACGCCGGCATAACCGGCGAAGGCTGGCCGTACATCGTGCAGGAGTTCATCCAGGGCGAGCATCTTGAAGCGTGGCGAAATGGCCGCGGCACGGTTGCACGCGTCGCGACTGTGGTGGCGCTCACGCGCGACGTCGCCCTCGGCCTTCAGGCGGTGCATGACGCGGAACTTGTGCACTGCGATGTCGCGTCACGAAACATTCTTGTGGACGGCAACGGCCGCGCAGTGCTGACTGATTTCGGCGGCGCACGCGAGGCCGGCGACGCGGGGGGCGATACTGCGATCGGCACGATGGCCTTTATGCCTCCGGAGCAGTGGCTGCTTGGCACGTATTCCGCGCGTGCTGACATCGCAGGGTGTGGCGCGATCCTCTACTGGCTTCTGACTGCGACGTATCCGTATGGCGACACGGTCGCGACGATCAAGGCGAGTCATCTGGCACCAGCGACCGCGCTGGCGGTGCGCACCGAACGGCTGCGCGCCGCGAGCATCGACGAGCGCCTTGCCGCGATCGTCCTTCGCGCAACCGATCCCGCGGACGAGCGGCGTCAGGCAACAGCCGGGCAGTTCGCCGATGAACTCACGGCATGGCTCGTACAGACCGAACCCTCCTCGACGCGCTGGCGGCTGCTGGTGCTTGGCACGCTGACCGCACTTCTGATTTCTGCATCGCCGATTCTGTTCGCGTTTTTTAATCGCGAATTCATGAGCGCTCCGACCCCGACATACAGTGGAATGCCGCCCACGAGAGATGACTTCGCGGCGTGGCTCGGCACCTCGGAGTCGGACCCGAAGTTTGCCGGCCTCCTCGACGCATTGAACTGGGAGTACCGCGCGGCACACGACGAACCTCGATCGACCCCCAATCTCGCCCGTCAACTGCTCGAGGCGAAGCGCACAGAGATCCTCGATGCTGAGTGGGGTGTGCGTGCGCCGGTGGCGCTCGCCGGCGCAGTGCTGGCGCTGGAAGGGAACGACCTGGAAGCTGCGCGCGAGTGGCTCACGATCTCCGGAGAGTCGATTGCCAACCGAGACGCTTGCCTTAACGAACCGAAGTTTTGCGACTACCTGCACACGCGCTGGCGCGGGCTCTGGGCGATCTATTCGCTGCGGGTGGCCCGGGCCGACGCTTCCAGCCGGAACGAGCCCTTGACACTGTCCCTGGCGCAACGCGAGACGTTCCGCGCGTGGCTCGACGCCGTCAGGAACGGTTCGCCGGATGTCGAAGTGCTCGGGGTGGAGTCGCACGACAGACACACGCCGCTCAAACGCATGGTCCGGGAAGAGCGGGCAATGTGGCCCCCCCACTGGTGAACAGCCACGTTCCGTGGTAAGCTCTCACCGAGATTAGCGAAATAGCGCATTTAATGCCGCACCGATCCGCCTCGCGTGCGAGCTTGGACTATGCATTTCTCACCCCTTTCTCTATCGTTATGGGTCGCGGATGAACGAGTGCCTGTCCGCTGTACTTGGGTTGTCGTACTCAGAAAAACATTCGCGGCAGGCCGCCTCGCGGCGCTGCTCGTCGGGTCCCTCGTCGTCTCGTCGTCGGGTGCTGATGTCCCCAACGAAACCCACCCATGCGGTGTCCTCGTGGCGGATACCGGCGTGACTGGCTGCACACGCCTTCCGGGCGCGGACTGCGTTGTTCCCTCCGCTGGCGGCCAGTTTGAAGTCGTCCAAGAGTCGTGCGGGTCGTACCGGCTCCCATCGGGTCAACCGATGCCGTGCGGTTCGGCTAGTGCCGGCGGAGCGTGCTCCTAAGCCCGGTCATTCGCGTCAATTGACCAAAAATCAGTTTCTTTATCTCGTGGCATACCACAAGAGGACCGCTATGTATTTCTTTTCTTTCGCTACACGTCGCCCCGCGCTGGGTTTGGTCGTTGTGAGTTTCGCTGTCGCATTGCCGCTGATCGGTTCCAACTCCGTCCCGCAGCCGTCGCCTGCGGACGTCGTGCGCACTCTGCGCGATGCCGAGTCGATGGAGCTCGTCGCAACAGTCGAGCTGCGTTCCGTTGACCCGTCTCAGAACCACTGCCTCGCCGCCGACGGCGATCCGATCGGAGGCGGGTATGCGTACCGCTCGCTCGGAGCCGCGTGGCGCGCCACTTCATGGATGGATCCCAATCGCCACTTCGCGCTGGACACCGAGGTCAGCTACGACGGAACCGCACACTCCGTGTACATGAACAATCTCACTGGGCGGGCGGCGATCCGCTCGCAAGGCGAACCTGTCGACGGTGGCTTCTCACTTGCTCATCCGCTGTTCCGCCTGGCGGCCTGGGCCGCTCCGCTCGACGACACATCAGCAGGTGCTTTCAAACAGAGTGAACTTGCGGCGATCGCCGAGAATGCCATGGCCATTGACGACGCGGCCTGGTCGGAGGTGACGATCGACGGTGTGGCGTATGACGTCACCGTAGTGCCCGGAGCGCAGCTCAACGGCGCGCCGTACACGCACCGCATCACGACACCGCAAGGGTTGCGGAATGAGCCGTTCCGCATCGAGTACGTTCGATCCAACGGAATCCCGTTCGTCCGGCTGCAGTTTGAGAACTGGAGCCCCCCCGACTCGGATCCCGCATCGACGGTACGCTTTCCACGGCTGGTTCAGTTTCAGTCGCTGGACCCGACCGACGGCGCAGTGCTGGTGAACACGACGTACACCATCACGCACCTGAAGATCAACACGCCGGTGAGCTACAGCACGGTTCCAGTTGACACGAATGAGGCGCTGCATCTCTATCACGATGACCTCGGCATCGAACTGTGGTGACGCAGTTTCGCGTGGCTATCGCGAAGCCTGCTGGCTGCTGAGCGCGCTTCTCCTGACGGTCGCGTGCGACCGTCAGGAGAAGTCTCCGCCCCCTCCGCTGCAAACGGTCGTCCAGGCGATCATCATTCCTATGGAGGCGCAGAACCCGCTGCGCGATGCACTCGATGCATGGGCGGACGGCCTCCACGATCAGGCGCTGGCGGCATTTCTTGAACTGTCCCGTGTGCCACTGGGCGATCTCACGCTGACGTCCATCGATCCGCTGGCACTCGGGGCGCGAACCCCGGGCGAGCAGAATGATTACGAACCGGTCTTCTTTCGCCGGTGGACGGCCGCGACGGAACTGACGGACGAACTCATCAGGCGGGCGCACGACGCCCGCGCGGCGGGCGGTGACGACGTCGTCACCGCCACTGTTGCCGCGCTCGCGCACGTCGCCGACGCCAATGACATCGAAACGGGGCGGTCGTCCTTGAAGGTGTTCGCGGCGTCATTGCGAAAACGGCTCGACGAGCTGCGCGCGGAAGCGACGACGGCCAAGTAGCGTGGCTAGTCTGCGAGCGCATCGCGGAGCTCGCGCCGCATCGTCATCCAGCGATGATTGACCGCGTTCGCTGAACAGCCGATCGAGGCCGCGATCTGGGCGCTCGATCGACCGTCGAGCTTGCCCATCACGATCGCATGCGACTCGACGTCCAGGTTGCTCACCAGTTTCAGCAGTCGCGACTCGGCAGCGCTCGACAGCCCATGGACGCCCGCAAACCCGTCTGCGTCTGAGTGCCCGGGACCGCTGTCGCCCGAACCCTGCTGGTGCGCGTCCGACGCCGCAGTTCCCGCCGCCCGTTCGCGACGCATCGCCTTGGACAACGCATTGCGAGCAATCGCATAGAGGAAGCCGCGCGCCTCGAGCAGATTGCTGGCGCGGAATCGACGGGCACCGAGAACGCCGAGGAACCGACGCGCGACGGTCGAGAGAATGTCCTCCGCCTCGAAGCCTCCGGGCCGCTGCTTGTTCAGTCGGTCTTCGGTCCAGCCGAGCAGTTCATCGCGGTAGCGGCCGAGAAACTCCGTCAGCGCATGGCGATCTCCCTGACGCATGCGCATCAGCAGCCTTCCGTCGTCGGTATCCTCGTGGCTCGCGAATTCCATGGACGGGTCCATTGTCGCCGCGACCGTCGCGAACACAATACCCAAGGCCCGTTGGCCGCGAGTCTTCGCGCAGATTGAATCCAAAGTGGAGACGAGCCGTTGCGTCGGTCAGCTGGACCACGGCCGGAAGATCGCCGGATAGCGGAAGTGCTCCCGCCGGTGCGCGGCGCAGGCGCCGCGGATGCTGTTCACGATTGCGATCACGACCCAAACGGGCAGGATCGGCCAGAACACGGGGATGATGACGAGGATGGCGAGCGTGATCTGCATATTCACGATCTCGCGCCCGTGATCGTCAGCGAAGCCCGACCCGGACTGTCGAACCGCCCACATGGTGATCGGCGCGGCGAGCGCGAACGGACCAATGAGCACGAGGCCGGTAACCCACCAGAGGTGCGAGACGATCACCCACCATCGGTCGGCGTCCGAAACGCGGGGATCGACCAGACGCTCGCTCCGCCAGAACGGATCTGCGGAACGCTGCGACTCTCCCGGGGACTCTCCCGGGCCGAATTCCGGCTGGCCAAATGCGGATGGCGCCACGCCCAGCGGAGGAAAGCCCGCAGCCCGGTCGTTATGGGGGTCATGCTGACCATGGCCGCCGTATGGCTGCCGGTCAGCAGGCGGAGAATTCTCATGCATCGCCACGCTTGGAGCGTACGCCATCGGTGGACTCCTTCGAACGCCTGCTTCGGAATCGCGTCGCTCCCTTTTCACCGCGGCCCCAAACGGGCTGCGTCAAGCTTCAGCGGAACTCTGCGCGCCGGTCTCAGAGCGAGCGACCCAGTCAGCTGGCGCCGCGAGCCGAACCGCCATGACCTGGGTCCGCGTCGCCGCAGCGACCTCGAAGCTCCATCCACCCTCGTCGATCCGCTCACTGACCTTGGGGATGCGTCCAAACCGCTTCAGCAGGAAACCCGCCACGGTGTCGTAGTCGTCATCCTCGGGAAGCCCGACCTCCAGTGCCGCATTCAGGTCGTCGACGCGGAATCGCCCAGGGAGTTGCCAGCGACCGGGACCGGCCGCCACAAGTTCCGGCTCCTCATCAGCATCCGCGTCGTGCTCATCGTTGATCTCCCCGACGATCTCTTCCAGCACATCCTCGATGGTGGCGAGTCCCGATGTGCCGCCGTATTCGTCGACCACGATCGCCATGTGCACCTCGCTCCGCTGAAAATCCAGCAGCAGCTCGCGCACAGGTTTTGATTCCGGAACACGGATCGGCTCGCGAAGCAATGGACGAAGCCGGAAGTCGGGGGCGTCCGTTCCGAGGTAGCGGATCAGATCCTTCACGTACAGGACGCCGATGATCTGGTCGAGCGAATCCTCGAACACCGGAATCCGCGAGTGGCCTGCATCGCCGAGGAAGGCGCGGATGCGGTCGAGGTCGTCGGTGTACGTGAGCCCCGTCACGTTCGTGCGCGGCGTCATCACGCTCGACACGGTGGTCGACCGGAACTCGACGACGTTTTCGAGAATCCGCGCCGACAGCGGATCGAGTTCGCCTTCCCGCTGCGAATCTTCGATCGTGAGCAGGAGATCATCGTCAGCCTCCATGACGTCATCATCGTCAGCACCCGAAAGCCTTCGGATCGCCTCGTCGACCAGCGTCACGAGCGCCAGGAGCGGCGATGCGATCACGCGCGCCACCCAGATGAAGGGAATGCTGGACGCGATCAGACTGTGCGTCATGTGCCGCGCGATCGCCGCCGAGATCGCACTCGTGAAGAACCAGACGAGCAGGCCTGACGTGATCATGGAGAGGACGATCTCCCATGCAGTGACGACGGCCGCCTCACCGACGCCGGTGTAGAGAAGCAGGACGATCGTAATGCAGCTGACGCGTCCGAATGTGCGGAAGAGCGCAATCGCGTGACCGGCGCTCTCGATGTGATTCAGGATCCAGCCGCGCTTCGCGAGTTGGCCGCGCTCGTCGAGCTTTCGCTCCAGCGCCGAGCGGCTCGCGTGCAGCAGGGCCAGGTGGAGCGCCGACAGATGACTCGTCGCCATGAGCGCCACAATGAGAGCGAGCAGCAGTCCGCCGGTCATACCTGTTCGCTCCCAGACGACATGGAACCCGACACAGCGGACGCCCGCTTGTCTTCAGTTCCCGGACGAAACGTCGCACCGATGCCCGCCGCCTGCAAGATGCGGTCTTCTTCAGCATGCATGCGCGCGAACGCATCTGGCTCGTGATCGTCGTGGCCCGCGCAGTGCAGGAGCCCATGGAGAACATAGAGCACGAGCTCTCGATCGACGTCGTGGCCAAACTCATCGGCGCGGCGCCGCGCTTCATCGAGACAGACTGCAATGTCGACATCAATCGACGCCGGCGCGACGCTCGCAGGGAACGTCAACACGTCCGTTGTTCCAGCCAGACCGCTGTGCGTGAGATGCAGGCGAGCCATCGTGCCGTCGTCAACCACCTGGACGTGAACCCGCGCCACCGGGGCCCCCAGCTCCCGCACGACACGGCACACGCGCTCGCGCACGCGTTCCACGAGCGCATCACTCGCTCCTGCCGCCGATGCGTGCACGCTGATCTCACCGTGAGTCCTCTCCATGACATCGAAGAGACTAGCACGTTCCGCGCGATTCGCACAGGGCGTGCGTCCGGTCCGAAGCCTCGGTTTGAAGTCTCGTTCTCACGCGTCGGGCGGCTGTTCCCGCGATGGATCGAAACGCGCGAATAATCGTCCGACGATCACAATCGCCACCGCGGATTCGAGCGCCAGCCCCGCCGCCAGTGTCAGGGGCACTGCGACGCCAGCAATAGACCCGTCGCCGCGCAGCATGCCCGTGATGAATGCCGGAACGGCCGCGAGCACGATGCAGCCGCCAAGCAGCAGCATCTTGACGAGCTGCACAAACATCTGTCCGCCTATCGCCTGCATGCCCGCACCGCGGGCCTGCCGCAGCGGCCAGAGAAGGAACAAGCCGTTCTCGACCGAAGCGATCAATACGTTCGCCATGAAGAGGACCGCTCCCCATGCGGCGATCTGCTCGGTCGTCAGGGGTATCCAGCGCGACGCCGCAACTGCAGCGAGCGCCTGCAGCGCCGTGATGAGACACGCCGGCGTGAGCGTCTGCGCGGCGGCCACGACGAGCGGCGCCACGGGCAACGACTTCAGCGTGTCCATGCGATCGATGTCGCCGCGAAAGTCCAGCCGCATCATCTGCGGGACGAAGAGACTCGAGTAGCCAAAGAGAAGTCCGAGCATGGGCGTGATCGGACTCATGCGCGGAGGGCGACCGTTGGGAAGATCGTTCCCCATCAGCCAGCGCGGCAGCAGGATCGCCGCAATCAAGACGGCCAGCATGATGAGCGTGCGTCCGCCTTGCCGCACGCCGGTCGTCGCCTGCCGCCACATCAGCGGCCCGAGGCCGCCGAGGCGCGGCGGCAGCGGCAACCGCACGCGTGACAGCGCGCCGCCGCTCGCCGTGAATCCGCCGGTCCGCCGAAACTCGTCCATCCGCCGCGCGAGCTTCTGACTCGACTCCGCGCCGACCTCCAGCCAGTTTGAATCGAGCCGGCCGACGAGGCTGAGGAGTGTGAGGTTGATCGCAATGACGATGCTTCCCCACAGCGCGAGATCGGGCCATACATGCGGCGCCGCTGCGGCACGCACGAAGGGAATCGCGGGCGCCGCAATTGCCATTCCAAGGGGGCTTTCGGCGAAGGTCGTCAGCGCCGCGAGCACACTGTCGGGACTCTCCGGCGTGCGAACTATCCACGCTCCAGTGGCGACGGCGGCGAGGAGTCCTCCCGCGATGATCCTGCGCGCCATCGCGAAACGCTTCTGCTCGAACATCTGTCCAAGGAGCGCGATGCACAGCGCGCCGAGATGAAAGAACCAGAACGTCATGAAGATGCCGAAGAACGCCGCAATCCACATTGGCGCCTGCCGCACTCCCCACACCGACAGGAACAGCGCGCTGAAGAGGAACGCCGGAACGCGCTGCAGCAGCTTGTAACGGAGCAGCTGACTGCGCGTGACCGGCGCCGGAAACAGGAGATCGACTTCCGCCTGCAGAAACACTAGGGCCCGCTCGCCCGGTGACCGGAACATCGACAGCAGCAGAATGCACATGAGCCCGAGCGGCACCAGCGACGTCACGATGGCCGGCAACGGCCGCGGTGCCGGCGGCTTGATGAACGCGTTCAGTACGATCGCCAGGAGCGCCATCAGCAGCATCAGGCCGATGACACACGCGAACGCTATGCCTTTCGCAGTCCGCAGCGAACGGACCGCGCGGTGCCACGACGCTCGAAGCCGGAGCAGAATCAGGAGAAGCAGCGAGCGCGGGATCAGCGGCATGATTCGCAAGCTCAGATGCTTCCAGGAGGGACCGGGCGCGGCTGACCTGCGCTCTCCGTCGCGCGGAAAAACACGTCTTCCAGCGACGTGTCGTCGTCGCCGAAGCGCGCCCGTGCTTCCGCTGCGGAACCCATGAACAGCAGCGAGCCCCTGTTCATGATGAGCAAGTGGCTCGTCAAGTCTTCGACGAGCGCCAGCAGGTGCGAGCTGATGAGAATCCCGGCGCCCGCACTGCTCCGTTCGCGGATCGTCTCCTTGAGCGCGCGGATTGCGTGCGGATCAAGACCAGTCATCGGCTCATCAAACATGATGAGCTGTGGCGCGTGCAGATACGCGCAGCAGATGGCGAGCTTCTGCCGCATGCCGCGCGAGAGTTCGCTTGCGAGCGCTTGCCGCTTTGGCGAAAGTTCGAAGCGTTCGAGCAGCTCGGTCGCACGCGCCGTCCAGTCGTCGACCTTGTAGAGCGCGGCGATGAACTGCAGGTGTTCCCAGATCGACAGCGTGTCAAACAGTTTCGGATCGTCCGGGATGAACGCCAGCTGCGCCTTCGCAGCAACTGGATCTGTCGTGACATCGTGGCCCGCAATGCGCAGCGAGCCTTGCGTCGGGGGAATGATGCCCGCGATCGCGCGCATCGTGGTCGTCTTGCCGGCGCCGTTGGGACCGATCATGCCGACGACCTGTCCGGGGGCAATCGAAAAACTCAGGCGGTCGACAGCGACGAGCTGGTCGTAGGTCTTCGTGTATCCAACGACCTCGAGGACGCTGCTCGTCATTCAGCCTCTCGCCCCGACGGTGACGGCCACGAACACTGGCTTGATCCGCGCCTCGAATTCGGCGCGGTACTTGTTGACGATGGTGCGCACCGCCCAGTTGTTGCCGTCGGCGAGCCCGCAGATCGTGGTGCCTGGTGTGAGTCCCATCGACCCGGCGATCTCCAGCAGGAGGTCGAGATCCTTCGTGGTGCCCTCGCCGCGCTCGATACGAAGCAGCAGCTTGTAGACCCAGCCGGAGCCTTCACGGCACGGCGTGCACTGGCCGCACGATTCGTTCTTGAAGAAGCGCGAGATATTGCGGGCCACACCGACCATGTCCGTGTCCTCGTCGAACACCGTCGGACACGCTGTGCCAAGACCCATCACGTCGTAGCGGCGACCGATGTCGAAGTCCATCTCCGCGTCGTACTGATCCGGCCCGAGGATGCCCATGCTCACGCCGCCCGCGATCGCGCCTTTGAACCGCTTGCCGCCGCGCATGCCCCCGCAGTACTGCTCGACGAGCGTGCGAAGCGGAATGCCCAGATCGCACTCGTACACGCCCGGACGCTGCACATGGCCGGAGACGCCCATCAGCTTGGGTCCGTAGCTCGGTGGTCCGCCGACACCGCTCTCGCAGCCGCAGCTCTTCCACCACGGCACGCCCTTCTCGAGAATCGGAACGACCGCCGCGAGAGTCTCGACGTTGTTGATGATCGTCGGCCGTCCGAAGAGGCCTTTCACCGCGGGAAACGGCGGCTTGATGCGCGGCCATCCGCGCTTGCCTTCGACTGCCTCGAGCAGACCCGTTTCTTCGCCGCAGATGTACGCGCCGGCGCCGCGATGCAGAAAGCACTCGACAGCAAAGGTGTGCGCGCCGCCGAGCAGTCCCTGCTTGCCGAAGATGCCTTTCGCGTACGCCTCGTCGATCGCACGCTGCATCAACTTTGCCTGATGGTGATACTCGCCGCGGATGAAGAAGAACGCCGTGTCAAGCTGACATGCATAGCACGTGATCGCGATGCCTTCGAGCACGAGATGCGGATCGAAATCGCAGAGCAGACGGTCCTTGAATGTTCCAGGTTCGGCTTCGTCGGCGTTGATGCAGAGGTAGCGCTTCTGACCGTCCGGCGGAGGAAGGAACGTCCACTTCAGTCCCGCCGGGAATCCGGCGCCGCCGCGGCCGCGCAGGTTCGCGTCCTTGATCATGCTCACAATCTCCGCCGGCGCCATCGTCAGCGACTTGCGCAGCGTCTCGTAGCCGCCCGTCGCCATGTACTGATCGATCAGCACGGTGCGCCGGTTGTTGGGATCGCCCCACGGGAATGTGGGGATGCGTTTGGTGAGAACAGGTTCGGTGAGAGGCATGGGAATCGCCAGCTTGAAAGTCGCGAGTCGGGGAATCGTCAGCCGGGAGGTGGCTGCTGCTTGGTTGCGTTGGGATCCGCAGGGGGCGACTGCGTCGGAACCGACCGCAGTTCTACTTCTTCAATGACCGTCCGACGCAACACGACGCCGTCGGCACGCCGCTCTTCTTCCACCGTGCGCCGCACTTCGCGCTTCGTCGGATCGGTGCGCACCCCTTTGGCAATGTGGCCGAAGAACTCCCCGAGTGACTTCATGAGCGACTTTCTTCTGGGTTGGGGATCCTCATCTGCCATTGGGGTCGTTGCTCAATGATCGTGATCGGTGGATCTGCCGTTCCGCGCGTCGCGAATTAACTGGTCCAGCGTGTCAATCGTGAGCTTCTCATGCAGCGTCTGGTTGAAGAGCGCGACCGGCGCCGTGTCGCAGCTGCCGAGGCACTCGAGCGCGAGCAGCGTGAACTGGCCGTCGTCCGTCGTTTCGTGTGGCTCGATGCCGAGCGTCGCGCGGATGTGATCGACGAGCTTCGCATGGCCGCAGACTTCGCACGCGATCGACTGGCACACGCCGATCACGCACTTGCCGAGCTGTTCCGTCGTGAACTCTTCGTAAAAGCTCACGGTGTCCAAGACCTCGGCCGGCATGATCTTGAGAAACGCCGCGATCTCGACCATCGCCTGGTAGGGGATACAGCGGTGCGCATGCTGCATCTCGTGCAGAATGGGCATGAGCGCGCCCTGCCGCGTCGCGTAGCGCGGAAGGAGCTCGCGCTCCCAGCGCTCCTTGTGCGCCGCCGTGCAGTACGGCTCGCTGCGGGTCGGAATCTTCTGCGTACCGGATGGTTTCGTGATCCAGGCCATGTGAAGCCATGTGATGTGAAAGGTTCGTGCGGAGTTTATCGATCCAGTTCCGCTGCAATGATGTTGAGACTGCCGAGGACCGCGACCATGTCGGCGAGCTGATGGCCTTCGATCAGCTTCGCAAAGACGGCGTAATTGATGAAGCTTGGCGGTCGCGTGCGGGCCCGGAATGCACAGCGCCCGCCGTCGCCGACGAGGAAGTATCCAAGCTCGCCGTTCGGACTTTCGATCGCGTGGTAGCACTCGCCGATCGGCGCGTCGAACCCGCGGTTGTGCATGCGGAGTTCAAACAGCTGGATCGTCGCTTCAATGGACGCGTACACGTCGCCCTTCTCCGGTGTCGTGACCTTCGCGTTGACGTCACTGTTCATCGGTCCCTTGGGAATGCGATCGATGAGCTGCTCGATGATCTTCTTCGACTGCTTCATCTCTTCCATGCGGACGAGGTATCGGCAGAGCGAATCGCCGTCGTTCGCGACAGCCACCGAGAACTTCACCGCTTCCGCCCCCTGCCCGTCCCAGTTGTCGGCGTAGCAGAGATACGGCTCATCCTTGCGGAGATCGCGCCGCACGCCCGACGCGCGGGCAACCGGACCGGTCAGACTCCATGCGATGGCATCGTCCTTGGAAATCGCGCCGACACCCGCCACGCGATCGATGAAGATGCGGTTGCGGTTCAGCAGCGTTTCGAGATCGGTGATTGCTTTCGTCAGTCGGACGTCGATGAAGTGCTTCACCATGCGGACGAAGACTTCGTCGTCCGGGATGTCGCGCCAGGCGCCGCCGACGCGCGTCCAGTCCGGATGGAACCGCTGCCCCGAGATGTATTCAACGATGTCGTAGATGTGCTCGCGTTCGTTGAATCCGTAGAGGAACCCGGTGAAGGCGCCGAGGTCAAGCGCTGCGGCGCCGCAGCAGAGCAGATGGTTCTGAATGCGGCCGAGTTCGGCCAGGATCGTCCGCACGACTTTGCAGCGCGGCGTGAGGTCGATGCCAAACAGCTTCTCGACCGCAAGATGCCATGCAATGTCGTTGACGATCGGCGAGATGTAGTCCATCCGGCTGATCGTGCAGACGTACTGGTTCCAGTCGTGATGCTCGCCGAGTTTTTCGAACCCGGAATGCAGGTAGCCGATGTGCGGTGTGCAGCGGACGACCCGTTCGCCTTCCAGCTCAAGGACGATGCGCAGCGTCGTGTGCGTAGCCGGATGCTGCGGACCGAAGTTGAGGATCCACCGGTCGCCCGACTGCGTCCCCGAACCACCGGTGCCGTTCAGATCCCCGAGGTACTCCGTCGTCTCCACGTCGAGGCCGATGGTGGCTGGCGAGGTCGACTGGGCATCGGGACCGGACAACGGATCTGGTTGAAGGGTGTACGGCATAAGTGGGCGTCGCGAGGGTGCGGAGTATAAGGGAACAGGCCATCGCCGCTTTGATCGTTCGGCTTTGGTCGTTCGGCTTTGGTCGTTCGTGTCCCTCTCACCAGCTGGCGGGCGACCGGACGTACGGATTCGTCTGACGTTCCCGACCGATCGTCGTCGCAGGACCGTGGCCGGGACTGATCCGCATGTCGTCCGGAAGCTTCATCAGCACATCGAGGACGGAACGTTTCAGCGCCGCGCCGTCGCTCGTCGGAAAATCGAATCGTCCGATCGAGCCCGCAAAGAGGGTGTCACCGGTCAGTGCCTGCTTCGACGGACCGTGGACATACGCCACCGAGCCGGGACTGTGGCCGGGCACGTGGCGAACGGTCCAGCGGCTGCCGCAGAGGTCGACGGTGTCGCCATCGGCGACGTAGGCGCTCGGCGCGGACACGCGCACTTCCGGACCGCCCGCAAAGCCTGACAGATTGAGGAGCGGATCGCCGTTGAAATCGCGCTCCAGCGCATGACACAGGATCGGCAGCGGGCCGAAACGTGCCTGCGCGTCGTCGATGCCCATGATGTGATCGACGTGACAATGGGTCAGCAGAATGCCGCGCGGCTGGAGCCCGCGCGTGGCGATGGCATCGAGCAGGAGCTTCGGAGCCTGGCCGCAGTCGACGAGCCAGCATCCATGCGGATCGGGACCCTGGGGGACGTGCACGATGTGACAGTTGGTCTGCCACGAACCGAGCGGCATTGTGGTGATGACCGGCTGCGGTTCGGAGGGTTGCTCGGAAGTCATGGACATTGCGGGGGACATGCGGGGGACATGCGGGTCAGGAACATCGAAGGAAGGAGCGACGAACGGGCCGTACAGTACGCGGATGCTCGTCAAACGAAACCTCACGGACGACCCGCCGGTGCCGTTGACCATGGAAGGGACGAAGGACGTCTCCATGCGGATCATGGTGGGCAGGGCCGACGGCGCTCCGAACTTTTCGCTCCGGCAGTTCCTGGTAGCGTCCGGCGGACACACCCCGCGGCACAGCCACGACTATGAGCATGAAGTCGTCGTAGTCGGCGGCGCCGGGACGGCCGAGTACGACAACGCCGAGTATCCGCTGCGCGAAGGCGATGTGCTCCTGATCGCGCCGAACAAGCTGCATCAGTTCCGGGCCGACCGAGGGAGTGAACTCCGCTTCCTCTGCCTGGTGCCGGTGTCGTTTGACTGCGGCAAGGCGACGCCCGGTTCGTAAGTCCTCCGTGGTCGCCGACCGGTTGTGCTAGTCTTCTGTTCATGCGAGCTCTTCGCCTCTCGATCGCGTTCGTCGGGCTCGTGACCCTCGGCTGGTCCGCCGGCTGCGACACGATCGGCTCCGACTTCTCATCGTTCGTCGAGTCGTTCAATCCGCCCAGCCCGCTGCAGGCGGCGCAGTGGGCGGTCGACACGAACAACCCGGAGAATCAGCGACGCGGCATCGCACTGCTGGCGAGCGCCCCGTGGGGCGGCGCCGAGGCGTATGTCAAGCTGTATCGCCTGTATGTCGAAGAGGACTCCGACCCGCTGGTGAAGGCATTCGCGCTCCGCGCGCTGGGGCGGCACGGCGATGCGAGCGACGCGCGGCTCGTCGCGCAACAGCTGGAGAGCCGATTCAAGATCGTCCGCCTCGAGGCTGCGAAGGCATCGCAGCGCCTGCACGACCGAGCCGTTGCCGACCTGCTCTGGAAGCGGCTCGTCGACGAGAGCGAAGAAGCCGAAGTGCGCGCCGAACTGGCGATCGCGCTGGGACAGTATCCAAGCGACCCGGTTTTTCAGGCGCTCGTCAACGCGCTCGATCAGCGCGAGCTCGCCGTCAATCTCGCCGCACTTGATTCGCTGCAGACACTGACGGGCCAGGACTTCGGGCTGCGCACACGCCGCTGGCTGGAATGGAAGGAGATGGCGACGACCGCCTTCCTCGGGGATGAGCGCTACCTCTATCCGACGTTTCGGCGCGACAAGGGCGTGATGGATTACATCCTGTTCTGGATTCCATTGAACTTTGAAGACCCGAACCTCCCGATCGGCACGACGGCCACGGGTCCGCGGCGAACCTATGAAGGTGATCAGCCGGCGCCTGACTTCACGCTGCCGACGATCGAACGGCCGGACAGTTCGTCCGAAGCGCCTGCTGGACCGCCCCGATGAAAGCGATCGTCGCCAGCGGCGGCGCGTCGGCACTCGCGGATCGTCCATCGCCGATTGCGGCACCCGGTGATTGCGTCGTCCGCGTGCGCGCGGCACTCGTCACCCCGGCCGACATCCGCGCCAGCCGATTCGCGAAAGAGCCGATCGTGCTGGGGCAGGCGTTCGTCGGCGTCGTCGAAAGTGTGACCTCGGATGACGCGATCGGAGGCGTGAGCGATCGCGCTCGTGACGGCAAGCAACTGCTGGGAAAGCGCGTGGTCGTTGATCCCGTGATCCGCTGCGGACGTTGCGATCGATGTGTCGGGGGCCTGTCGCAGCACTGCCGCGAGCGCACGATCATCGGGCTCGACGGCCGGGACGGGGGCTGCGCCGTTCAGGTCGCGGTTCCCGTTCGCAACCTGACGCCCGTGCCGGATGGACTCGATGACGACCGCGCATCGTTCGCGACGCTGATCGCGTCTGCGCTGGAAGCGACGAAACACGTGCGCGTCGAAGGCAAGGCGTATATCACGGTGCTCGGCGATGACATCGCCACACTGGTCACCGCCCAAGTCATGTCCCAGCTCAACGCGGCCGTCCGCATTGTGGCGCACGCTCCCGCGACGATCGCTGTCGCCGAGAAGCTCGGCGTGAAACACCGGCTCGCCGATGAGGTCGGGCGTCGAGGCGATCAGGACGTTGTCGTTGACTGCACAGGCACCGCCGAGAGCCTCGCGTTTGCGAGCGCCTTGGTGCGCGCGCGGGGAACGGTCGTGCTGGCCTCGCTCGCGCACAGCCAGGATCTCACGGGCCGTGCTGATCTCGCGCCGATCGTCCTTGGTGAACTGAAGGTGCAGGGCTCGTTCTACGGTCCGCTCCATGACGCCGTCGATCTGCTGGCGCATCGGGGCATCGAAGTGACCGCGCTGATCGAGCGGCGGGTGGTGATCGATGCAGCGCTCCCGCTGCGCCAGGGAACGCTCATCCGCTGTTCGTGAGCGCTCGTCGTACACTCCCCCGCTTGCCCCCACGGACACCCGAGTCTGCGATTGACGGCGAGCCAGCGCCGGCACGTCCTGCGTTGCCCGACGAAGGCGTAATTCGTTCAGGAAAGCTCGCGGGCAAAACGATGTGGAGCGCCATCGCGATCGTTGCGATGCCGATTCTGCTGCAGCAGACGCTCGCCGCGTGCGTGGGGCTGGTCGACAAACTGCTCGCGGGCAATCTCCCGGCGGCGACTGTGAAACCCGCTCTCGACGGCCTCGGCATCGGAACGTTTGTCGGCTGGTTCATCATGATCGCCATGACCGGCTTAGGGGTCGGCGCTCAGGCCATCATCGCGCGGGCCATGGGAAGCGGTGATCGGCGCGAAAGTCACACGGCGCTCGGGCAGTCGATGATGCTCGCATTCGTGTGGGGCATCGCGGTCGGCGTGCTGATGTGGATTTCCGCCCGGCCGCTTGCCGCGCTCGCGAGCCTGTCGCCCGAAGCGACGCACTGGTGTGTCGTGTACGTGCGCACCATCGCGGTCGTTATGCCGTTCTGCGGCGTCATGACGGTTGGCGCGATGGCGTTGCATGGAGCGGGTGAAGCGACGAAGCCGTTCCTCATCGCAGTGCTCGTCAACATCGTCAACACCGTGGTGAGCTGGCTCGCGTCCGGTGTCAACATCAGCGTGCACGGGCATGTCATCGAGAATCCCTCCGGGCTCGATCCTGCGGTCTGGGGCGTGTTCGGCATCTCCCTTGGGACGGCGGCGAGCTACTGCGTCGGCGCGCTCGCCACGATCTGGATACTCACGCGCGGCGTCAAGGACCTTCGGCTCGAGCGCGCCGGCATGCGCCTCGACTGGCACATGACGCGCCGCATCGTGCGCGTCGGCGTTCCGAATTTCTTCGAAGGCCTCGTGATGTGGACCGTGCAGCTTGGCGTCATGCTCTTCATCGGCATGGCGGATCGGCTGCATGGCGGCGAAGGAGGCGTCATCGGCGCGCACATGATCACGGTGCAGTGGGAGGCGTTCTCGTTCCTGCCGGGATTCGCGATGGGCACGGCGGCCGGCGCGGTCGCCGGTCAGTACCTCGGCGCCCGCAATCCGAGACTGGCGCGCCGGACGATCTGGGCCTGCACGTTCGTCGGCATGGCGATCATGGTGTCAGTCGGCGTCGTTTTCATGACGGCCGGCACATTCCTGACCTCGATGATCTCCAGTGAACCGGTGCATCTCGACCTCGTCCCGAAGACGCTGTTTATCTGCGGCATTGTGCAGGTCTTCTTCGCGCTCGCCATGGTGGTGCGCAACGGCCTGCGGGGCGTGGGCGACACGGTTTGGCTTCTCGCCATCACGGTGTTCAGCTGCTGCCTCATCCGGCTGCCGCTCGCGTACGTCTTCGGCGTCGTCCTCGACATGGGTCTCCCCGGCATCTGGATCGCCCTCTCGATCGAGCTGTCGATCCGCGGCCTGCTGTTCCTCGCGCGGTTCGTGTGGGGCGGCTGGGACCGGCTCAAGGTGTAAGTCATCGGACAGCCGGCGCTCCGGTCGGCGTCGGACCAATGTCCGTAATGGTGGACGGATCGGGAATCGGCGGCCGCCCGGCCGCAGCGCGGCGCGCGTTCTCCTGCGCGAGTCTGCTGGCGAATGCTGGCGCCGCGATGGGTTCCTTGCCGGATGCGCGGTGTACCTGGAAGAAGCGCACGGCACCCGCGCCGCCCTCCTCGATGATCAACCAGTCGAGCGGGTCACCCGTTGCGATGGGATACACAAACACGGCGTCGCCAAGACGGAACGGAACATTCGGCGGCGGCATGCGCGCGGCGAGCGCGTCGGCTTCAATCTGAACGTCCGCCGGATCCATCTGGAACACGTTCGCCGTTTTCAGTGATCCGATCGAACGCGCGTTCGTGCTGCCGTCCACCATCATCAGCAGCTCGGCTCGGCCGATAGCGTCGTTGACGTAGGGGTCCAGCGGCGTGCGGGGCCAGCTCCCCGTCTGTGTGTAGGTTGTGGCGAATGACTGCGCCAGCGAGATCCCCATCGTGCCGCCCATCATGCGCGTTCCAAATCCCGGCGGAAGTCCGAGCAGCCCCGGTGCGACGAAGAAAATCGCAACACCGAGAACGATGGCGAAGCCGATGCTTGCGAGACGCGCCAGGGTCACGGCCCACACCGCCGCCGACGACCGCATGTGATGCGTGATCTGGACCATGCCAGCGAGCACCACGATGGACCAGAAGAACCATGCAAGGACGAGAATCGCGCCGACACATGGAATCACTGCTGCCCACATCAGCACCGCGCCGGCCCCGGTGGCATACAGGTAACACTGCCACGTCTGCGCAAACGTGGCGCGGGTCGCGCCAAACAGCCGTGTCAGGAAGTGCGTGATCGTCGATTCAAAGAGCAGCCACAGCAGCCAGAAAATGAGTCCGAACGAGGCGATTGTCAGCAACTGCCCCCACCCGCCGAACGCCGTGCCCATCATCGGTGTCCCCGCGAGCATCGGCATGAGCAGGAGCATGAGGGCGACCTGAAACAACAGCGAGATCACGTACTGCACGCCGAGAGCGATACCTGCGTATGTCGCCGCTTCACGCAGACGCCCCTGAACCGGCAGGCCGCGGGCAAAGTCCAGCGGATGCATCAGCAGCATGCCGGTCGATCGAAAGAACGGTCGAACCAAGGAACGACGCGCGAGCCAAGGATTGGAGAACGCACCGTGATCCAGCGCGGCACCGTCGGACGGCTCCAGCACCATCTCGTCCATCGCGATCGGCTTCTGGCACGTCGAGCAGACGAACGACGTGGGCACGAGATGCCCCTGCGCCGACAGGCCGAAGTACGCCGTCGCGCAATGCGGACATTTGTAGCGCACACCGGCCGGCTGAAACTCGAACTCCGATGGCTTGAAGTCCGCACCACACTCGGGACAGATGCGGCCTGCGACGTTCCAGAGCGGGTAATCACATTTCTTGCAGAGCATCAGAAGTCGCCTTCGGAGGTGTGAGGAGATCGGGAATCGTCGTCAGGTCCGGGATCGGCGGAGTCGCGGCCGCCGCGCGCCTGCTGTTTTCGCGCTCAAGCTGTTTCGTAAAGCTCTTGTCCGCGAACGACACGAGGTCGTTCGGTCGAAGGACGCGCCAAGTCCGCCTGGAGTCGCTGGCCGGCAGCACGATCACCAACCACGGCTTGCTGTCCGGCGCGGCGCCCGTCATCGCGTCGCGGTGCAGAAAGATCGCGCGGCCGAGCCGGAACGGCGCGTTGTTCGCAGGCAGCGCGGCAGCAAGTCGATCTCCTGCGGCCCGAAATCCTTCCGACGACGCGTGTTCCAAATCCGCGCGCGAGAGTTCCGCGAGGGTGAAGTCGTTGCCATCCGGCGCGATGAGCGCGAGGAACTCCGCAATGCTGAGCGATTCGTCGGCGAGCGCGTGCAGCGGCGTGGCAAATGGCTGCGACCCCTCCACCAGTGCCGCCCCGCGCGGCAGGGCCGACGCTGTACTTGCGGCCGCCCCCATTCGTTGAGCGGTGGTCGCGCCGGTCATGAATGCCAGGAGATATGCACCGCCGAACGACGCCCCGAGCCAGACGAGCGCGGCGACGATCGACGCGGTCGTCGTCTTCCACAGCACAGGCGATTGCGCCACTCGCAGCATGCGCGCCATCGCCACGCACCACCACACAGGCGCCAGCACCGGCGTACACGTGCAGATCACAAAGTTGATCGCGTTCGACGCACCAAACGCGTACAGGATCGGCTGCAGCGATCGGTTCAGGCCGTTGGGCGCGCCGCGCAGGACGCGCAGCATCCCGTGGGCGACGAAGCCTGCCACCAGTGCGCCGACGATCGAGACGATGATGTTTCCCACGGCCAGGGTCACGTTGTCCAGAACACCCTGCGTAAGCACGGTGCCAGTTGCCGTTCCGCCTCGGGACCCGACGATAATCACTTTCCCGATCACGGCGACAAGGACAATGGCAGCGCCCACGACCGCTGACAGCGTTGCCGTGACTCCAGCGAACAACACAGCGTCGTTGAGGCTCGCGTCAGCCGGAATCCCGGAGATGAATCGAGTCGGCGCGCCGAGGATGCTGATCACGGAGCGAAACCACGCCCGCAGCAGACCGGTCGAACCGCGCGCGAGCCATGGATTGCGCGCCGGGCCTGCTTCCTCCGCGCCGACGCCATGGGCGGGCTCGAGCGCCATCCCGTCCATCGAAATCGATTCGGCGCACTGGCAGCACGTGAAATGTGTCGGATCAAGGTGCCCAGCTGGTGTCGTGCCGTAGTACGACTGACCACAATGCGGACAGCGAAAGACCACGGCCGTCGGACGAAAGCAAAATTCCGACGGCAGAAATGCCGACCCGCACTCCGGGCACGCTCGCCGGACGGTCTTCCAGAGCGGATAGTCGCAAGTACGGCAGCGCACGGTGAGATCGTCCCTCCCCCCCCTCTCCCCCTCAGTCGAGTCGACAATCAGTCTTCCGGCGCATCTCGCGCGACGAGCGCCCGGAACTCGCGGGCGAGCGATGCGGTCACCGGACCGACGACTCCCGCAGACGCCCCCTTGCCGATCACATGCTGATCGATCTGACTGACCCCGATGATCTCCGCAGCCGAGCCGGTCAGGAACACCTCGTCAGCCGCGAGCAGTTCGGGCATGCGGAACATCTTCTCCTCGACGTGCAGACCCAGCTTGGGCGCCAGCACCTCGATCACGAATCGCCTGGTCACGCCTTTCAGAATGCCGGCCGCGGGCGGTGGCGTGATCAGCGTGGTTCCCACGATTCCGAACACGTTGTCGCCGGTGCATTCCGAAACGAACCCTTCGGTATTCAGCATGATCGCTTCAAGCACGTTGGCGTCGATTGCCTCAAGCTTGGCGAGAATGTTGTTGAGATAATTCAGACTCTTGATGGACGGATCAAGACACGTCACCGGGATGCGCGGCCGCTTCGCAACGATGATCTTCATTCCCTTTGCATACAGCTCTTCCGGATACAGCTGGATAAAATCTGCAATGCAGAAGACACATGCACGGGGACATTTTCTCGGGTCGAGTCCGAGCGTCCCCGCGCCGCGCGTCACCACGAGGCGAATGTACGCATCGCGCAGGCTGTTGGCGGCAACGGTCGCGCGCATCGCGTGCGCGAGCTCTTCACGCGAATAGGGAATCACCAGGCGGATGGAGTTGGCCGAATCCCACAGCCGTTCCAGGTGCTGGCCCATCTTGAAAATGCGGCCGCCGTACACGCGGATACCTTCAAAAACGCCGTCGCCGTAGAGCAGGCCGTGGTCGTAGACGGACACGCGTGCCTCTGACTTTGGAACAAGCGTGCCATCAATCCAGATCTTGAGCATGAACGGTCACTCTCCATTCGCTTCATCGCGGCGGTCAGTTCCCCCGCACGACAGCAGGCTGCAAGTGTAGCGGGAGATGCGCAGCCGTCTTGGAAGGCGGCGGCGCCGATCAGACGTTCGCGAGATACGCGGCGACCGCCGCGCCAAGCTCGTCGTCGGTCGCCGGCAACGTCGCACCAGCGAGCCGGCGCACCGCGTCCGGAGCGTCGGCGATCGCGACGGCGAATCCGCACCAGTCTGCGAGGCCGAGGTCATCCTGCTCACCGACCAAGGCCATGATTTCGTCGCGCGTCGCACCGAGTCGGCGCGCTATCCGCTGCGCTGCCACAGCCCGATCGACCAGCGGAGACGCGATCGTCAGACGCAATCCCCCCCGCTGAAATATCGCGATCTTCCGCTCGCGCCAGAACGGCGTCTCGATGGCCTGCCTCACGGCGCCGAGCGCCTCGGGCACATCGACAACATGCAGGCGGGCGACAGGTTTGGGCGGCAGTTCACCGGTAGCGAGTCGCAACGTCAGCCGCCCGAGTTCCGCCGGGATCTCGACATCGCTCGCGAGCCAGTCGTCGCCTTCAAAGAGCAGCACCGATCGTGGCGCGGCCCGCCGCGCCGCGAGAGCAACGGCGGCAAGCGTCCCGTGTTCAATGCGCTCGATGTAGTTCGCAGCGCCTTCGCGTGCATTCCAGAGCACGGCGCCGTTGGCGACAATCGCTGTGGGATGCAGCAGCGGTTCCAGCAGAAGCTCCCGCGCGGCTGAGCTCGCGCGATCAGTCGCGACCACCACAGCGCAGCCATGACTCGACGCGGCGCGAATCGCTTCGCGCACACCCGGTCGGAGTCGACCGTGGCCGTCGTCGATCGCTGCCTCGGCGCTGACGATCAGCAGCCGCGGACGCGCGGGCGGGCGCACCGGCTTCGGCAACGTACCCGCGGCGGCGCTCGCGATCCGACGGGTCGACGCCGCTGACTTGGGGGCCGGATCTTCCTCCAGCAGCAGATCGAAGCAGCGCTCGATTGTCGGTGCAAAGAAGGTGAAACCGGCTGCCTCCAGCACGGCCGGCACCGCGCGCTGCGACCGGAACAGCTCCTCGGCGAATCCGCCGATTGCCGTCCGCAGCACCGCGCGCGGGACATGCACAAACACCGGACGCAGTACCGCGCGTCCCAGCGTCCGCGCGAACTGCCGATTGGTGCATGGCTCCGGCGCCGTGATGTTGACCGGCCCCTCGATCGCTTCGCCGTCAACGCATGCGATGATCGCGGCGGTGCAGTCCCGATGGTGAATCCACGGCAGCCACTGGCGTCCTGTGCCGAGGATCGGGCCGAGCCCCGCGCGAAACCACGGCAGTGCGCGGCGCAGCGCCGGACCATGCTCATCCAGCACGACGCCGAACCTCGCACGCACCACGCGCACGCCAAACGACGCAGCCTTCTTCGCTTCGTCCTCCCAGCGCACACAGACGTCGGCAAGGAAGCCTTTCCCGGGCGGAAAGCGCTCCGTGATCATTTCGTCGCCGGCATCGCCGTAATAGCCCGTTGCGGAAGCCACGATGAGCACAGCGGGACGCGCGTCCGCATCACCGATTGCCGCAACCACCTGATGCGTGCTGTCGATGCGACTTGATTCGATGACATCCCGGTAGCGCCGTGACCAGCGTCGGTCCGCGATACCGGCGCCCGCGAGATGGATAACGGCCTGGGCGCCGTCCAGCGCCCGCTGCCATGGGCCTGGACAGGCACAGTCGCCGGCGACGACCTCGACTTCGGGACCAAAGAGCCGGCGCGCATCGCGCGGACGGCGCGTCACTGCAGTCACGCGCTCACCGCGCGCCAAGAGCCCGGGGATCAGCTTGCGCCCGATGCTTCCAGTGCCACCAGTGACGACGATGCGCATGGACGAACGGGTGCGGACGAAGTGCTACGCGTGATCCTTCCGCTGCCGCGCAGGGGGGATGCTCAGCTGCTCACGATACTTGACGACCGTGCGACGGGCGATGATGACGCCACGCTCCTTGAGCTTCTCGGCGATTGCCTGATCGCTCAGCGGCGCCTTGCGGTCTTCCGCCTCGACGATCTCGCGCAGCATCGCCCGGATCGCTTCCCACGAGCGATCCTCGCCCGAGGCGGTCTCAAGGCCGCCGGAAAAGAACTTGCGCAGCTCCACGAATCCACGCGGCGTTTGCAGCCACTTTCCCGCAACAGCGCGGCTGACGGTACCGACGTGGATGCCGAGCTGTTCGGCAACTTCGACCATGGGCAACGGCTTGAGGAAGTGCGGACCGTGATCGAAGTATTCGCGCTGCCGCGCGAGCACGACGCTTACTACGCGCAGCACAGTCTGCTTGCGCTGATTGATCGCGTCGATGAGCCAGCTCGCGGCGCGCAGATTCTTGCGGACGAACTCGCGCGTCGTACCGTCCACCGCGCGGTTCTTGACCATCTTGGCGTAGTCAGGAGCGATCCGCAGCTCGGGCAGCGTGTGACCGGGCAGGCGCGCCAGAAACTGATCAAGCTCGGGGTCGTACTCGACGATCACGTCCGGCGTGATCGGGCGAATCTCTTCTTGCACAAGCTCACGACCAGGCGTGAGGTTGCATCCCTTCAGCAGCTGCTTCGCCACTTGGATGCGGTCCATCGACATGCCGCTCTTCTCACGGATCTTTGGCAGCCGATTCTGCAAGAGGTCGTCGAAGTGGTCACGCACGAGCGCATGCGCGTCGTCCCACGTTTCATACTGCGTCTCGTCTTCTTCGCGATCGGCGAGCGCATCAATCTGCATCAGGAGACATTCCTTGATGGACCGTGACGCAATGCCTGTCGGCTCCAGCACCCGCTGCAGCTCCTGCACGGTGCGTTCCAGCAGCTCGATGGACCAATCGATGCCCGGCAGGTTCTTGCTCTGATCAAGAATCGTTTCGAGATCGGCGCCGAGCAGACCGTCGTCGTTGATGTACTCAAGAACGCGATTGCCGACGTCAAGCAGTTCAGGCGGAGGTTCCGCTTCGCTCCACTGCTGTCGCAGCTGCTCGACGAGACTCGCGCCACGGCTGGGCGCGTTCGCCATCGCATCCATCTTGCGATCACGCTCACCGGCGAGTCGGCTGGACGGCCGCCCCGTGTCCGAGTCATACAAGTCGCCGTAACTTCGTTCGAGCTGTCGCAGCCGCTCGAACTGCTGCGCGGTGCCGTCGTCCGGCGCCCGCTCCACCGGGTGCTGTTCATCCTTGGGCGTGTCGAGCTTCTGATCCATCCCCGGCTCGACCTGCTCGAGCGCGACGTTCGATTCGAGTTCCTGATCGATGCGTTCCTGGAGGGCGAGCAGCGGAAGCTGCAGGATCTCCATCGACTGAATCATCTTCGGCGCCAGCCGCATCTGCTGGCTTGTCCGAAGGTGCTGGCCGGTTTCGAATCGCATGGGTGCAGGATAAGGGAAGGAGGGGAAGGGTGAAGGAAGAAGGCAGACGTCTTGATTGGACCTGTCAGTAATTCTGTGTGCGATGCGCCATTCAGTGACGTGCGTCGGTGAAACGTTCACCGTAGATCATCGCAAATTGTGACATCGCGTCTCGCCAGTCGGTGGGCTTGCCGGTCTTTCTCGCCAACGCATTTCGCATGGCCAGCCAGATCAGCTTCACCGCCGCCGCCTCGCTGGGGAAGTGGCCGCGGGTCTTGATGATCTTCCGCAGCCGCATGTTCAGGCTCTCGATCGCGTTCGTCGTGTAGATCACCCGGCGCACACCGGGCGGGAACGCAAACAGCGGGATCACCTGCGGCCACGCCCGGCGCCAGCTCGGCGCGATGGTCGGGTACCTCCTTCCCCATTCGCCCGCTGCGAAGCTCTCCAGGGCCGCTTCCGCCGCCTCCGCTGTCGGGGAGTTGTAGATCGGCCGCAGCGCCGCCACGACGGCTCGACGATCCTTCCACGAGACATAGCCGAGGCTGTTGCGCATGAGGTGCACGATGCAGGTCTGAACCGTCGT
>Ga0163148_10001009_pt1 | contig 37780 bp, 37 predicted proteins | sample OliLakLV19MP7P2_FD_148606 | JGI IMG/M metagenome (GOLD analysis project Ga0163148, IMG submission 148606) | Freshwater microbial mat bacterial communities from Lake Vanda, McMurdo Dry Valleys, Antarctica- Oligotrophic Lake LV.19.MP7.P2 | ecosystem: Environmental > Aquatic > Freshwater > Lake >... | reverse complement strand
CTCCTCTATAAATTCCATTATTAGGGTTTGCTGTAGCTCCGTTACTTGACCTTCCTCCTCCCCATGTTTCTCCGTTACTTGCACCATTTCCTCCTCTACCAGCTGTATTTGTACCTACAATATCTATACCCTCACCATTAAAGCCTCCGTTAGCTCCAGATACTCCTGCTGCACCACCTCTATAGCCTAATGCGTTAGCGGATATCTTTCCACCCGTATTTACTTGAACTGTTCCTGTTGCCTTAAATGCAACAATACCTGTTAAATAACCAACACCACCTGTAGGCACCGTAGCTAATCCTTCGTAGGCACTAGCTATTATTGTTCCACCACTATTTACAGTAACACTCGTATAGTTAGGCACTCTTTGTATTACAACCCTTTGGTTTGCAGCATTAATACCTGTATAATTATTTATTAAAGGTGTTGTGAATGTAATAGTACTTGCACTAACTGTAGAAACTGTTTTAATCTCATACTTACCAACAAATGCAGTATCGTAAGACGGAGCACTTGATACAACAACTGTATTACCCTGTAAATTAATTACAAGTACATCGTCACCTACAGCAATTCCATTTGAGAGTGTATTTCCAGATCTTTGCCTTGTAACACTCATATCGTTTAAACTAGGTGCATTTATTCTATAAGCAATACCATCGGCATAAGTTACTCTATTTGTAGCCAAGATTTGAGTATTCAAGTTTCTGGAAGTTGTAACAGTAATTGAACCATCCGCTCCGTCACCATCGGTATTTACCGTTACTGTTGTTGCAGTATCTACTCTTCCTCTTGTAGTACCAGCGGAGTCTAAAAAGTAAATACTTCCATTACTGGTATTACCTGCTGTTGTACCGCTTGCCTGTAATCTTGTATTTGCTGTTGAAGTTGATGTAAATGCACCATTTGCAGTTACAGTACCTGCGTTTGAAACAGTAAATGCACTTACTCCAGCCACTTGTAATTCCATTAAGTTTGGCGTACCGGTTCCGTCTTCATTAACACGCACTAATGGAGAAGTCGCACCTGTTGCATTGTTAGTTATATTTATTAAACTAAAAGCTGCACTTGAAGATTGACCAACAGCAGGAGCAAATTCAATACAAGTTGTACATCCTGAGCCTCCAGTTCCAATTAACAAATCAGTATTTGCTGTTCCATTGTAAAAATATAAATTTGTTCCATTCCACCATAAATCTCCATTGTTGGGGGTTGTAGGGTCTGTGCTAGAACTAGATACAAGCCTTAAAGAAGCTTTTGCAGCAGTAGCCGCACCTACATTTAAGAAGGCAGTACTAGTTGTTGTACCTGTTAAAACATTACCATCAAATCTGTTATCCCCTGCATCAGTCCAGATTGCATAGTTATCTGCACCTTCGATATAAATTCCATAGTCTGAACTACCTTTGGTTTGATTAGCAATGTACAAACCATAAGCAGCAACAGTAACGGGTGTTCCTGCCGGACTGCTTGGGGTATTAACGTAAATTCCATAGAGTGTTCCCATTACACCAGTAGTGCTAAAAGATGAAGAAACATTTATTCCCTTTGCAGTTGTTACTGTAGAGGTATTTCCTGAGCTTACGGTAACATCTAAGCCTGTTAATGCATTCTTAGTTGCACTAGAAGATGTAAAATTTGTATTAATTGTAACACCTGTTGCACTATTCGCCCCACCCGCAAAGGTATCTGTTGCCCCAAAATAACCCACACTGTAATTAGTAAGCGTTGCGCTTACAGCAGACTCAAATCTACTATTTGCATTTTGAACAAATAACCCCAAAGGACTACTAATAGTAGCCCCCGAGCCTGCAACGGGAGCTCCTGTAATTGCAAGAGTAGCCGCAGTACCAATTGTCATAGAACCACTCGAAGTATAAGTAGGTGCTTGAAATAGCACAGACCTCTGAGTAGTTATACTTCCTGATGAAAACTGAACCGTTCTATTTAGTGCAAAATTTATATCATTGAATTCATTTCCTGAAAGATTTGTGTGCGCAGCACCTGTTACTGTTAGCGCACTAGGACCCGTTACACCTGTTACAGCTACCGGACTAATACTTAAATTACCATTAGCACTAAATGCTGCTAATGTTGTGACAGAACTATTTTGTAGTAATAATAAATTTCCTGTTTGTGATGCTGCACCTTGAATTACAATACCCCTTGCCGCTGCTACACCTGTATTTACTAATAATGCATTAGCATTTGTAATAGTTGCATTAGTACCAGCAACAGGAGCTCCTGTAATAGCTACTGTTGATGCATTAGTAATAGTACTTGCACCTACAAATCCATATGTAGGTGCCTGGAATACTGCTGCTCTTTGATTTGTTAATGTCCCTGTCGCAAATTGTACTGTTCTAGCTAAGTTAAAGTTCAAATCTATTGCTTCAGTTGATGCGGTTAATCCTGTACTTGCACCACCTGTTATAGATAGTATGTTAGGCGACCCACTTGTTTGTGCCAATTGACTTACTGTTAGATTTCCCGCATTTCCCACGCTAAATCTTTCTGTGCCAGCATTCTGCAATTCCAATAAGTTTGGTGTTCCTGCTCCATTCTCATTTACTAATACCAGTGGACTTGTTGCTGAAGTTGCAGTACTTGTTAAATTAACCAAACTATTAGTACTCGTTACTGTTTGAGTTGCACTTGGTGCTAATTGCACGAATCCTGTTGCACCAATTCCACTTAAAGTTTGGGCAACAAATGCACTTGGCACACTTCTTAAATTTGTTCTTGTAAATAATTCTGAAAAAGATCCCAATGAACCCGATGTATCTGTAAGTGCAAATCCAACTTCAATATATAAATCCTGTCTATCAAAGCTTACTCCAGCATCTGTATCTGCGTCACTGTCATCTACGACAGTACAGGTTCCTGTTGTTGTACCCCAAGCACTGTTTCCACTTGTTGTACTTCCGCAACTATTAATTACTAAATTGAAAGTTCCATTAGTATCTCCAATCTCTACATCTTGAAAGGTTTGTGTAAACATTAAGTTACCCGATCCAGAAGTCGTACTTGTATTTGTTATGTGGTTCCAAACCCTTACTTGAAAGTCGCAGGTGTCGGCACCAGATTTAACACAGGCAGGTGTTCCAGTAATAATATTCAGACCCGTGGTTTTATCGACGATTTTACTTTGAAAATTAATTGTATTATTGATAGCTGCATTAACTTTAGGAGCAACAAATGTTGTAGAAGTTATAGATATGAAAATAAGTCCTAGTGTAAGGGCTATATTCAGATTTTTTTGATATCTTCTATAAATATGTTTCAATCTCAAAAGGGTTTAAGCTATTCAACATATCATACTATCATAAACAAAAGACGCCCTCAAATGTCTAAAGTCTTTACTCATAATATTTACCGCTTGCCAGCAATGCTTTTAAAGGTCAGTTTAAATTTCCCTAAATTTTGTATAAAAATTGTATAATTACCCAGTTAAAATTTATAAAAAATGGAAAAATTAGACATAAAAAATTTAAATTTGATCGAAAAAGTTGTAAAAGTTTTAGAAACTGGTGGATTAATTATCTTTCCAACTGAAACTTCTTATGGAGTAGGAGTAGATGCTACAAATTCAGATGCTGTAACCAAATTGTTAAATTATAAAAAAAGACCGGAAGGTAAGGCAATCTCTATTGCTGTTTCAAATCAAAATATGGCGGAGCAATTCGTAGAAATTAATGTTACTGCTCAAAATTTTTATAAAAACTTTTTACCAGGTCCAGTAACTGTTATTTCAAAGTCTAAACATAAAACAGATTTAAGACTTGAATCTGAAAATGGAACTTTGGGAATTCGAATTCCCAACTACAGCTTGATAATAGATGTCTTAAAAAAATTTAACAAACCCATATCAGCTACATCAGCAAATATAAGTGGAGGCAAAACCCCATATTCAATTGAAGATATTTTAGACAATATTCCTGAAAAGAATAAAAATCTAATTGATTTAATAATTGATGCAGGTGAGTTACCTAAAAACCCCCCGTCTACAGTAATAGATACTACAACTAACGACTTAACAATTTTAAGAGTAGGAAGGATTGACCCATTAAAAACAAAATTGATTGATACTTTAAGTTCAAATTCTGAAGAAGACACCATTGCCATAGGTCACAATCTAGTTAAGGACTATTATAATAAATTTTCGCCTTTGGTAATTTTATTAAACGGAGAGTTAGGTGCTGGGAAAACTCATCTGACTAAAGGTGTTGCATTGCAATTAGGTATAAAACAAATTATAAAATCACCTACCTACAATTACGTTAACGAATATAGTTTTGGTATTCAAAATAAACTTTACCACGTCGATGCTTGGAAAATACAATCCAAACATGACCTAGATTTGCTGGGATTTTACGAATGGTTTAGAGCAGGAAATATAATTGTTATTGAGTGGCCAAGTGTAATAATGAATCTGGATGAAAGCTTCTTTAATAAATTTGATTATCTTTACATAGAATTTACAAATACAGATTATAATCAGCGAGATATAAAAATATTTAAAGTTAATTGATAATCATGGCCATTACTAAAGCAATCATTACCGCTGCTGGTTATGGAACCAGATTCTTACCCGCTACCAAAAATGTTCCTAAAGAATTACTTCCTGTTATTAATAAACCCACTATTCACTATATAGTTGAAGATTGCATTAATGCGGGAATTAAAGATATTATTATTGTCACAAGATTTGGTAATCATGCTGTTGAAGATTTTTTTGATAATAATCCAGCCCTTGAAAGTTATTTAGAATCAAAAGGAAAAGTTAAAGAAGCAGAAGCTATTCACGAAATTTACTCCAGAGCAAACTTTATTTTTATACGACAAGATCCTGATCTTCCTTATGGAAATGCATCTCCTTTATATTCAGCCAGAAGTTTAATAAACAATGACGAATCGTTTATTTATGCATGGGGTGACGATATAATTTTAGGCGAAGGCGCTGGGACTGAAGAAATAATCAAGGACTTTGAAGAAAATTATGCAGATGTAATTTTAAATTGTACCGAAGTCGAGGATGCACAAATTCCGCGATTGGGAGTTGTTAAATTTAAGGATAAAAACTCCAGAATTATTGAACAAATTATTGAGAAACCTACACTTGAAGAAGCACCAAGTAATGTTGCTTCTGTATCTCCATATTTATTTAATTCAAGAATATTTGATTACTTAGACCCTTCTATTGTTAAACCAGGTAAGGAATTCATGATACAGGATGCAATCGATAAATTATGTAAAGAAGGGGTTGTTAGAGCCAATGTAACAAAAGGGAAATGGCTAACAACTGGGGATCCATTAAATTACCTAAAGGCAACAGTCGAAATTGCATTAAGCAGGGACGATCTTAGAGAGGACTTTTTAAAATACCTCTCAGAAAGAATATAAATTTTAGGGTAAAGCTAACGTTACCCTAAAGTAAATTGTTATATCCTTCTTCTTTGATTTTATCAAGTATTTTTTTTATGTCACCTGTTCTGTCTTTCGAACATACTAATAATGCGTCTTCAGTATCAATAATTACTATGTTTTCTAGACCTATTGTAGCAATTAGTTTTTTGCTATTTCCTTTAATTAACGAACTTGTAGTATCTATCGCAATTATTTTACCATCCTGATAATTTTCTTTCGGATTAGAGTAATAACTATGCAATGAATCCCAGGTTCCGATATCAGTCCAATTATAGGGAATTAATATTATGTATCCTTCATGAAAAATATTTTTTGTTACATCCTCAGTTGGCCCTTCAGGCATTTCAGAATAGATTTTATCTGTAAGTTCTTTTTCGTTGGGCTTACCAAATGTTTCTTTAATTTGCATTAAAGATTCATACCATTCAGGTTTATATTTTTTATAAGCATCAAGCATTAAGTCAGGGTACCAGCAATTATGATTACAGTGGGTAGATACATTATACTTTTGAATTAACTCTTTAGTTTTTTTGTAATCACCAAGTCTATATACAAATTGATCAACTGAATAAACTTCTAAATCTTTATCTGTCTCAATTTTCGAACCTAATTTTAAATAATCACTCCCCATATCAGGATTGATTGCCTTTTGTCCACCCGATATAAATTTACGATCTCTTTTTACCAGAAGCTCTGCTCCCTTTATCATTTCTAGAAATTTATCCTCTGGTGCTCTAATGCAATCCGATTGAATTATCATGAATGGTTCATTCGGGTACAGTACGGATAGCTTTAATATTGCATAACCTTCTCCCGGTCCTCGATTTTTTTTGTATGGGGGTTCAATAATAATATTACTTTCTGGAATTTCTTTTGAGTCTTCTTTTACGTAATTCAGGTATGATTCCTTAGTAGATATAAAAATATCTTGGGGATTGTATTGCTGAAGTAAAATATCAATTTGATAGCGGAATAAAGTTGTATTACCAATAATTGGCTGAAATTGTTTAGGTTTGCTCTCTCTACTCATAGGCCAAAGCTTAGTACCTTGCCCACCTGCAGTAATAATAAATTTCATCTTCTAAAGTTAAGAAGTAAGTGAAATTATTATATCAGAAGAAAATTTTTAATTTAAAACTGTAAAGGTAACTAGTACAAACTAATATAATTTGCATTAGTTACCTTCGGAAAACTGGCCGAAGGTAAGGTTGCGTTGGGCTACGAATTGAATTCGATTAACAGAGGAGGTTGAACTCCGATCGCCAAGACCGACGACTTTACTATAAATTCGAATCCCAGAAGCTGATAGACAACACCATTTAATGTAATGGTACTGTCCCCGATACTGCCGACTGCTTCAAAGCGGGTATTGGCATTCACCGTACCAAACTCTCCACTTGTATGAAGGATGTAAGTTGTACTACCTTCCTTCCCATACTGGATTGTAATGTAAGATGAGGTAGCTATTTCCCCTTTTATGTACTCGGAGTTGAAATTAATCCAGCCCCCAAGCGCAAGAAAGACAATGGAGATCAACATAAAAGTTCCCCATATCCCTACACCGAACGAGAACTTCCTATTCGTCCAGCCTACTACGGCAGGGAAAATTGCCACAACGAACATAACTGCAATGCCACCAACAATAATGACATTGAGTCTTTCACCACCAAAGTTGACCCAGATGTACAGGGCCACCAAGGTGATGAGAACGATGATCGTCGGGATAGAAAGAACTGCCCACAAACGAGCATTCTTTCCATCAATCTCAGCTTGCAACTGTTGCATAACGCCTCCTTAATAATATCGACCTTCAAAGCCGACCTGTTGGAGAATAGAAATTAGTCTATTGCCCAACAGGTCGGCTTAAGTTTTCCGAAGTTTTAAAAGAACTCTTAGTTAAATTGATAACATAAGATATATAAAGTATATACCTATAATATATATCTGTCAACACTTTCGGGTGACAATACGAATAGAATGTTACGCATTATGATATAATACTTTCATGAAAAAAATTAGGACTATAAGAACTTCTTTAATCTGGGCATAAGCCCTCTCTTTCTATATCTAAATTTCAAATCTATTAGCAATAAGAAATCTGCCATTCATAATCTACCGATTATGTTGCTATAATCAATATAATTATTAATAAACTTATGACAAATACAAATTTAAAACGAATTTTAACTGGAGATAGACCCACGGGTAAAATGCATTTGGGTCATTTTGTAGGCTCATTAGAAAATAGAGTAAAACTTCAAGATGACTACGAAACATTTATTATGGTTGCAGATGTTCAGGCATTAACTGATAACTACGATAATCCACAAAAAATAGCGGAAAACATATTAGAAACTACCATAGATAATTTAGCTGTTGGCTTAGACCCTAAAAAAGTAACTTTCTTTATTCAATCTCAAATTCCTGAAATAGCAGAATTAACTATTTACTTTATGAATTTGGTTACACATAACCAAGTATTAAGAAATCCAACTGTTAAAAATGAAATTGCACAAAAAAGTTTTGGTGAAAGTGTACCCTTTGGATTTGTAGCTTACCCTATAAGTCAGGCAGCTGATATATTATTTTTAAGAGCTAATTTAGTACCAGTAGGTGACGACCAGGCTCCAATGTTGGAATTAACATCTGAAATTGCACAAAGATTTAACAAAACTTATAAGACTGATTTATTCCCTAAAGTGGAAGGCTATTACAGCAAAGCAGGCAGATTGGTTGGTACTGACGGCAATGCAAAAATGAGCAAATCAATTGGTAATACAATTTTTTTAAGTGATTCTGAAGAAAATGTAGTAGCAAAAGTAAGGAGAATGTATACCGATCCGAACAGAATAAGACCTACAGACCCTGGCACAGTTGAAGGTAACCCTGTATTTATTTATCATGACTTATTTAATAAAAATAAAGAGGAAATTGAAGATTTAAAAACAAGATACAGAGAAGGAAAAGTTGGTGATGTAGAAGTTAAGCAAAAACTTGCTGGTGCGATAAATTTATTTTTAGCACCAATAAGAGAGAGGCGAAAAATGTATGAACAAAACCCTCAACTTGTAATTGATATTCTAAAAGAAGGAACTGCGAAGGTTCGTGAAGAAGCTAAAATAACAATGCAAATGACAAAAGAGGCGATGGGTATAAACTATTTCTAATTTAACTAACCCTCCACACCTCTTTGAAAAAATCGAAGAGGTGTAATCTAATATAGTTTCTTGTTTCTTAAAAATTCTGCCGGATAGCTTTTACCTTCGTATTTTTCTTTATATTCCTTAGCTAATTCAACACCAATAAACCTGTAGTGCCAAGGTTCATGAATATAACCAGTTTTACTTTCTCCACGGGGGGGGTAAGACATAACAAAGCCGAATTCATGTGCATGGTCTCTTAACCAATTCCAAAATCTTTCGTTAGATGCACAAACTGTTTCAATACCAATACAATCTAATGAAGAGATATCAGCTGTAGTACCTAATTGATGTTCAGAAAATCCTGGTAATGCAGAATAGCTATTTGCATCAGATTCTGCCTGTCCTCTGCTTTTTCCAAAGCCCATTTCGTACTGAACCCATCCTTCGTAAACTTCCTGTTGTTCCTGATAAGATCTATACGCGGATGTTAATCGCATGCTATGACCAGCAGATATTGCAGCGTAATATAAATCTACTAAATTACTATAGGCTATTTTTGAGAATCTTTGTCCGCCTGGTATTGCATCTGTGCTTACAACTTCTATGGCATAATCATTATTAAGCGGGTGTTTTTTATCTACTGGATATAAAAAGCAATCTGTACAAGAAGTTGGGAATGGGGCGTCAGGGGCAACATATTTACTACATAAGTTAGATTCAAATTCGGATAACCCATCTAAAATATAATCTTTTAAATTAATATTATATTTAACCTCCAAGGAATTATAGAAATTACAATTTTCCATAAAAATATCAATTGTTCCCAAATCTATTAACATGCTTTGGATGCTAATTGAATTTTCATTTATATAATTTAATTTCTCTACAATAAGATTTTCATATTTGTCAGTTTCTTCTTTTTTTAATTGAACAGCTATTATTTCTAACTTTTTTTGAAGGGTGGATTTTAATTCCTCATTATTTAAAGTACCTTTTAATATATATTCCGTAACCGGGGCTTTATATAAATTTTGAGTAGAAACTTGAACTTTATTTTCGTTCAAGTGAATATAATTTATTACTTTAATATCGCTCCCCTCCACTCCGCCAAGAGTATATTGCTTCTCAGCTAAGAAATGTGGTTCTGAAATTTCTATTTGCGAGTAAGAAATAGGAGTTGCTTGATATTCTGAAGTAACTTTGTGAGTAAGCTCATTTCCAATAATTCCGCCAATAATTACTGAAAAAATTATTAATAAAGTAAGGATAAAAGTTATCCCTACTGCTTTTTTTATTTTATGCATTTTTACATTCTAGCCTAAAGCTTATTTCACTTCTACGGACTTAGTTTTTTCTTCTTTTATACTTTTAGTTCCGTTAACAAGTTCAATAAGTTTTGCTAATCCTCTTTCCCTTGTCATAATTGTCCTCAGATAATCTTTATTCGATTGATTTTTATATCTGGCTCTTAAAGCTTTGTCCTCCATTTTTTCAATTTCTGACTCAACTTCAGATTCTGTAGCAACCAATCCTTCCTTAACTGCAAGATTTACTAACATTAGATCGCTTGAAATTCTTGATTTAGCATCTTCTGCCCAATGATTTCTCATCTCTTCAATTGTTGTTCCTTGTGTTTGAATGTAGTTTTCAATACTTAACTTTATTTTTGTTAATCTAGATTTGAAATCTTCTTCTAGACCTGCCACTTGATCATCTATCATTTCGTGAGGCACATGAAAATTTGCAACTTTAATTGCTGCGTCTAAAACTTTATTTGTATATTCAGTTTGCGATTGCTGTTTTTTTAATGACGACAAAGTTTCCTTTACATTCTTTTTTAGTTCTTCAAGAGTATTGGTATCCTGATATTTAAGGTCTTTAACTAGTTCTTCTGTTAAATCAAAATCTTTTACCGTTTCTCCAGATTTATCATCAGTTTCTTTTGATTTTTTTTCTTCTTTGAAAGTAATTTTATCTTCAGCAACATTATTCCTTACCATATTCTTAATTACATCTTCAATTTCTTTTTCTGAGATTTCAGTTGAAGGCTCATCCACTTTTAATTTCTTAAAATCTTCTGGATTAATAACTGGTTGAGTAACAACTTCGAAAGTAAAGATAATACCCTTATCTTTATCCATTTCTTTTAGATCGTAATGCAAGTGAGAAATTGGAGACAATTCGTCTTTAATCATCACTTCCTCTGCATAGTCAGGTAATATTTTATTCACTGCTCTACTAAAAACTTTAGAAGATATCTCCTTCTCAATCATTTCCTTTGGTGCTTGACCTGGTCTAAAACCTGGAATTTTTACATTTTTTGCTTCTGCTTTAAAAGCTTCTATTTCGTACTTTTCATAAACTGAGTAATCAACTGTTACTTCGTATGTATATTTATTTCTATCCTCTTGTGTTCTCTTAAATTTATAATTTTCCATAATTTTATTTTAATATTAAGCTTTGCAATAATACCAAATAAAGGTGTTTTTAGCGAGCGAAAGCTTGTAGGTATTAGGAAATAGGCTGGCGTGTTGAGATGCTAGCAGGGCATTTTATAAGTCATCTTCACTATATGGATTATCAATGTCAAAATCTTGATCCATATCTAAAAATATGTCCTCATCTTTAGCATTTAACTCTTCATCAACCCAGTCATCTTCACTATCCTCTTCTGTTTCTACCATTTTCTGAGATGCTTTCTTAAAATCCTCTGCTTCGGTTTCTTCGGTATCCGTAACCTGTATATCGCCCATATTGTAAGTAACATCTTCACTTGCACCCATCGTTTCTGTTGGCTCAGTATAGCTTTCATCAATAGCCTTTTTTGCTGATTTTCTCTTTTTTGGTGCTGAATCGTCCAAGTCTGTATTAAGAGTCGTTCGAGTTTTTGCCATATTTATTTTCTGTATAATATTTACAAATTACTTGGAGGAAGATAAACCAAAAAAGGATATTTGTCAATTAAATCTAAAATTTAAGAGTGCCAAGGTAAATATCCGAGATATAAGACCTATAAGCTATTTAACTATTTATGCCAGATATTCAAGATTTGCTCAGCAGCATTCTTCCAAGAATATATGTCAAAAAAGTTTTCCTTTTTAACAAATTCAAAATTTAATAGATTCTCCATCTTTTCTGCTATATGTGTAGTGTTACTTTTTAAATCAATATAACTTCCACTAATTTCTAACTCTCTATATACTTCTATATTTGAAGCTAGGATGGCCTTATTCCGTGCGTTTGCCTCAATAAGAGGTAATCCGAAACCTTCATAAAAGCTTAACGATACAACGAAGGCCGATAAGTCATATATGGCAGACAAATCAGTATCAGGAACATATCCTAAAAATATAATCTTATCTTCCATCTGATTTGCAGTTACAAATTTAAAAATCTCATCATAAAACCAACCTTTTTTACCAACTATAACTAATTTGTATTCAGGAAAGCCTTTAAGAAACTCTTTAAACCCACCTATCACTCCAATCAAATTCTTTCTTGGCTCTAAAGTTCCAACCGTTAATAAATATTTTTCTGGAAGAACATATTTATTTTTGATCTCACTTTGTTTTTGAATATTAGGTTCTTCTAGAGTCCATCCGTGTAAACCTTCTGTAACTGTAAATATTTTTGATTTTATCTTTTTGTAATTGCTAATAATTTCTTGTTTAACTGCTTTTGAGGGAGTTATTATTACTCCTGTCCTTCTTAAAAGCAGACTTAATTCAATCCGGTAAAATAAATTTCCCTTTTTGTAAAAGAATTCTGGATGCAGTATTTGGGCAATATCATGAATTACTGTGGTGCAGTTCTTTAATACACAACCCCAAAACAAGTTAGATGGAGATAAGAATTGGTCAAGCTTAAGGCTTCTAATTTTTGGCAGGCAGGCCAACATCCACTTGAGATTACCTTTACCTTCTACTTCTATAACTTCAAAATTTGGAGAAAGTTTTAGGTCACTTAAATTTAGTTTATTGAAGGTGAATAGATAATATTGATTTACAGTATCTATTTGTGCAAGTGCGTCAATAAGACTATAAGCATAGTAGCCAATACCTGCCTTACTTTCATCTATCATCGATACGTCTATTCCAATTCTCATAAGCTTAATTAATTATTTCAATTATACTTTAGAAATTTCCCTGTTAAAATTAGATTTATGCTTAATAACTTAGTAATTAAAAATTACCGAAATATTGAAAATCTTACAACCTCCATTGGAGGTGATGGTAACTTAATAATAGCACCTAATGGTTCTGGGAAGACCAATGCATTGGAATCTATTTATTATTCAGTATTAGGAGAATCCTTTAAACCCATGGAATCAAATGCAGAGGTCATTGGTCCATGGTTAGAATTTGCTAAAGTTTCTAGTAAATGGGGGAATGATTCTCTAGATTTAACAATTTCAAATACAGAAAAAATAAATCGTAATTACCAACTTAATACAAAAAAAACCTTAGTCAGCAAAATTAGTCCCAGATTTCCTATTATATTATTCGCCCCACACACTGTAGACCTGGTAATTGGCGAACCTCAAATAAGGAGGAGCGACCTTAATGCTTTTCTGAGTATTTTAAATCCAGATTACAGAAAACTTATTTCTAGATACACCACTATTTTAAAAAATAGAAATGCTGTGATTAAGCAAATAAGGGAAGGCAAAGTTCCAGATCAAATGTTAGATTTTTGGACCACTAAAATTGTTGAAAGTGGCACCGAAATTTACAACTATAGGGTAGACTTTTTTGAGAAGATTAAATCCTTTTTTCTTGATGCGCAGATGGTTTTGTTTGGTGTAGAAAATTTTACTTTAGATATTAAATATATTCCAAATGTAATGCCTGACGATCTAAACTTTAAAGAGACTTTGGAGTTTAAATTTTTTAATAATAAAAGTAAAGAAATTATGGTAGGAAAAACTTTATATGGAGTGCATAAAGATGATTTTGTAATTTTGCTTAATGGCAATAATCTTAAATTTAAGGGATCTCGAGGACAACAAAGAATAGGTATAAGCGTTTTAAAATTCGCAGAATTACTTTTGTATTATGAAAAATATCAGATTTATCCTTTACTTTTACTAGACGATATTATGTCTGAGCTTGATGATAGTAATAGATCAAAGATAGCTGGTTATCTTTTAGAAAAGAAATTACAGTTTATCCTTACTTCCGCAGAACAAAATGAAGTTCCAGCTATACTTCAGGAGAATTGTAGTATTATTTTACTTCCAGATTAAACTTCAGCTTCAAAAAGCATTTTAAAATCTTCTATAGTTTCAATTTCCGCTAAAGAAATATAAACGTCTAGTATTTCTTCACTTACGATATCATCAATTTCGTTAAATCTTTTAAGCTCATCTGTATTCATATCAGATTTAACAGAAGATTTTCTAGTATTAACTACTCCGTCTGATGGTGAATTTACCTGGAAAACATAAACATTTTTACAGCTCGTACACTCTAGTTTACAAACTATTTTATCGTTATCAACATTTACAACTTCTAAATCCCCTTTAAAATGCTTATGACCGCACTTGTCACAGTAATGAGGCATTAAAGATGCTATTTGTTGCATTAATTGTGGATTTGGAAATAATCTTGGCATTTTTAATAATATTATAATTAGTAAAAAAATCTAAGTTCTATTTTGAGTATAGATCCTAATGAATTAGCAATCAAATTATATACCTGCCAACCCGTTTAATCAATAATATTGTCCTATTCGCATTGCCCAATAAGGCTATTTTCTTATCACACTAAACTTATGAATTCAAAGTGCTCTATCGCTTCTTGATTATTTACTCCTGTTATTCCAACAAAATCCAATCTCCATGGTAAATGTTGCATTTTATTCTTATAAAGCCAGTTATTAATTGTCTTTAGTATTCGCTTTTTCTTTAATTTACTTAATGTAGAGTAAATATCTCTATCTTTATTTTCGGAAAGACTTTTTACTTCAACAAATACAATAAAGTCTTTATCTTTAAAGATTAAATCTAGTTCGCCACCTTTAATGTAATAGTTTCTTTGAAGTAAAATAAAACCCTTAGCTTCAAGGAAGTTAAGGGCTTTTGTTTCTGATAAATTTCCGGATTCTCTTTTATTACGAATCATCTCTTTGAGTATTGTTCTGCCTTTCTTGCTTTTCTTAATCCTGCCTTCTTTCTTTCTACCATTCTTGAGTCTCTTACTAGTAATCCAGCATCTTTTAGTGCTTTTTTCTTTTCAGGGAATCTTTTAATAATTGCTCTAGCAAGTCCTAATTTGATTGCACCTAGTTGAGATTGAACTCCACCACCTTTAGTTACAATTGTATAACTAACACCGTCAGTTTCTAACTCTGCAATTCTAAATGGTTCTTCAATTTGTAATTGTTCAGGTTTAAGAGGATAAACATCTGTTAACGCTTTACCATTAATGATATTTTTTCCTTTTTTTAAGAATAGTCTTACAGTGGCAACTGATGTTTTTCTTCTTCCTAAAGCGTAGTAGTATTCTTTTTCAGCCATATTATTTAATTAAATTCTTATATTTCTAATATCTATTGTTTGTAATTCCTCAGGAGTATATGGGTGATTTGCATCGGCATAAACCTTTAGATTATTAAACATATCATCTCCTCTTTTAGTTTTTGGTAGCATTCCTTTAACAGCTATCTCAATTGGTCTTTCTGGACTTTTATTGAATGTATCATCTAAGCTAGTAAATCTTAGACCACCTGGGAAACCAGAATAGTTTTTATAGAATTTACTCATTCCTCTTTTAAAAGTAAAGTCGATATCTTTTGCATTGATAACAACAACTTTAGTTTGAGGTGCATGATATCTTCTAATTAATGGATTTGTTTTTCCCTGTAGTAATTCAGCAATTTTAGTTGCTAAGTTACCGATTCTCATTCCAGAGGCATCAACTAGATACCACTTTTCTTGAATGTCTGATTGTTTTATTTTAGTTACGCTCTTCATAATTTATTTAGTGTACAAAGCACTTAAAGTTTTATTTAAAATTATTATTTGCTAGTTCCAGTAATGGCCTTCTTTACTCTACCAGCAACTGATTTTTCACTTTCTACTTTTTGTCTTTTCTCAAGTAACTTTTGTACTTCTGATTTCTTTTCCCTTGCCTCTGCGTTTACTAACATGATGTAAACCTGAGCTGCATTGTCACCTTTCCGTGGTAATGTTTTAATTATTCTTGTATAACCTGAGTTTCTATCTTGTAATTGAGTTTCAACAACTTTATTGAATTTAGCGATTGCCTTTTCGTTAGATGCAAAAAATGATTGAATCAACCTTTCACTAGCTTCACCTTTTTTAGATAAAGTTACTAATCTGTCGAACTTAGATTTAACAATTTTAGCTTTTGTAGGTGTAGTTTTTATCTGTTGATTTCTTACAAGTTCCATAACTAAACTTCTTGTTAAAGAAGCAACATGGCTTGCTGTTTTTCCTTGCATTCTAGGTTTTTTTATCTGCTTATTCATACCGTTATACTAATTTAATTGAATGTTTCTTTAAAATGTCTAATAACTCAGTAAATGATTTACTTCCCATTCCTCTAATATTTGATAGTTCTTCTTCTGTTAATCCTTCCAATTTGTTTAAATCGTCATATCCAGACTTCATTAACGCATTAGTTAATCTTGTGGATAGATTTAAGTCGTTTGTTCTTAATTCTGGCTTAGCAACACTCTGTGAGCTAACAGTTTGAGCCAACTTTTGCTTTTGATTTAATGCAACTGTAATCTCATTTCCAGATAACATTTGTTCTGTTAAAGAAGATAAATGAGTTGTTAGTTGATTTAAAATATCTGCAGCAACATGTAAAGATTCAATTGCAGAAACTGCACCGTTAGTTTCAACGTTTAAGTTTAATTGGTCTAGTTCTGTTTCCTGACCTACTCTAGTCTGAGAAATTGTGTAATTCACTAATTTAACAGGTGAATAGTTTGCATCCACTGGAAGCATTCCAAGTTCTTTTCTAGCTGTTTCATCTCCAACTGAGAAGCCGATTCCTCTTCTTACTGTAATTTGAGCTTTAAATCTAGATTTTGCATTAGTTAATTTTGTAATTACATACTCAGGATTAATTACTTCCACTTCAGATGAAGTTTGAATATCAGAAGCTTTTACCCCAACAACTTCTCCATCCTTTCCTTTAACATCAATTTCTAAAACAACAGGCTCCAGATTCTTAGAAACTAATACAACGTTCTTTAACGAAAGAACTACTGCAAGAATATCATCGGAAATTCCTGCTAAAGTTGAGTATTCATGTTGTACTCCATCAATTTTTACTGCTGTAATTGCTGAACCAGGAACAGAAGAAAGTAAAATTCTTCTTAAATAAACTGCTAATGTGTGACCGTATCCTTTTGGTAAAGGTCCAATCGCGAATGTTGCAGTATTAGCATTCTCTGATGTTTTTTCTATACTGAATTGATTTAAAGAAACCATATTTTAATTTTAAAATTTTAAAATTTAGAGTTCCCAAAACTAGTTTAGGAATTCTATTGAATTTAATTTTATCTAGAGTAAAGCTCAATAATTAATCTTTCTTTGATGCTTGAATCCATCTCATCTCTTGTTGGCTCAGCTGCAACCTTTCCGCCCTTTTCTAATCTTTCGATCCATGCTGGGACAATGTATCCTTTGTTTTGCGCTAAGTATTCATTTGCCTTATGCATTAGTGCATCTTTTAATGCAATTTCATCTCCAGGTTTTAAAATTGTAGATGGAATATTATGTTTTCTGCCATTTAGTGTTAAATGACCGTGAGTTACAAATTGCCTAGCCATTGCTCTTGTATTTGCAAATCCTAATTTATATAAAACGTTATCTACTCTAAGTTCTAATAACTGTAAAAGTTTAACACTAGTGTTTCCTGATGATTTTAGAGCTAATCTATAAAATCTTAAGAATTGTGCCTCGTTCATTCCGTACATTCTTTTGACTTTTTGTTTTTCTCTAAACTGAATTGCGTATTCAGAAGGTCTTTTTGACAACACAGGGAATTGACCTGGCATTGACATTCTTCTTTTCCATTTTTCAGAACTTCCAAGCACTGTAGCTTGTTCTCTTCTGTTAATTCTCCATTTAGCACCTGTATATCTCATATAGTTATTAAATCTTATTTATAAATTACTTTTTAGGAGCCCTTCTTGGCTTACATCCTCCGTGTGGCACAGGAGTTTTGTCTGTTAGTAAAGTGATTCTTAAACCACCACTTCTAATTCCTTTTACTGCAGCCTGTCTACCTACTCCAATTCCTCTGATTACAACTTCTGCTTCTTTTGCTCCTGCAGTTACAGCTTTTCCAGCTGCATCTTCTCCAGCTTTAGTTGCGGCATATGCTGTACTTTTTTTACTACCAATAAATCCTACTTTCCCGCAGCTACTTTGAGAAATAACATTTCCCTCATAATCGCATACGCTAATAATAGTATTATTATATGTAGATCTAATATTTACCATAACCTTAGGTGAAGAAAGTTTTAACTTTTTCTTTTTAACCACTTTTGCTGCTTTCGCAGTTGGTTTTACAGTAGCTTTTGCTTTAGTAGTTTCCTTTGCCATATTATTTATTATTTAGTAACTTTATTTTTTAATCCTCCAACAGCAATACCTCTTCCTTTTCTTGTTTTAGAGTTGCTTCTAGTATTTTGACCTCTTACTGGTAAACCAGCCTTATGTCTATTTCCTCTATATGCTCTAATATCTTTAATTCTTTTTATTGCCTGAAAAACAACCTGTTTTACTTGTCCTTCAGTTGGAACGTTTTTTTCAATATATTCGTATAATCTTCTTGTTTCAGATTCGGATAAATCCTTGATTCTCTTATCAGGGTCTATATTAGTAGCTTCTAAAATTTTTCTGGAAGTTGTTAAACCTATTCCATAAATATACCTTAGTGCTGCTTCTATTCTTTTATCATTTGGTATTTCTACTCCAACTATTCTTGCCATATTATTTAATGTTTAAGTTATAAGAGATTATCCTTGCCTTTGTTTATGTCTAGGATTAGCTTTGCAATATACATAATAAGTAGGTCTGAACTCAACTTTGCCGTTGGTAACCTTTCTTTTATTTCTTTTAACAATGTAGCAATATCTACATCTTTTTTGAACGCTTGCTTTTACTTTCATGTTCCGAATTATAAACTAAATTGCAAAATAATTAAATACTGGCCTGAATAAACCATTCTAGGCGGCAAATGCACGTCGTGCATTTATAACAAATATACGACATAATTTCAACCTTTATTATCAGTATTTATAACGGGCTTTTGTCTACTTGTTAATCTTCTGAAAATAATTCCTCTATCAATATCATATAATGAAATTCTTAGTAGAACCTTATCTCCTAGTTCAAGGTGTATGAATCTTGTTTTCATTTTGCCAGATACATGACAAGTTAGAGTATGCTTTAAACCTTTAAAGTCGATTTCTACTTTGTATTCTAATTTAGGAAGAGCCCCCATTATTGTACCTTCTACTTCTATTGTCTTATCAATGTCTAGTTTTTGAGCCTTCATGTATGTATGCAAAATTAAGCGTTAAATTTTAGCAAAATTAAGCATATTGTGCAATGAATAAGACTATATCTATTTGGGTTTTCTGATTTTACCCCGCATCAAGGAAAATCCTGTAAGAATGAAGGTGACCCCCAAGGCTATACTAAGCATAAAACTTGGATTATCAGAAATTCCTGTATTTGGAATTACCATTACTGGAGTTTCCGCCACCGGAGTAACTGGCGCAGGTGTTACTACTGGAGTTACTGGGGTTGTATTAGGCTGCGTAACTGGATTACTTGCAGTTGCCTGTGCAATTGTTGTATTAATTTCGTTTACATTAAAGGCTATTGGTTGGCCATTAAGCCTTGTTAATCTTGTACCATCAACTGCAGTTGCTACTTGAACTTTAGTTTGCCCTACCCTTTGAGCCTGAAACTCTATTTCTATAACCTCTTTATTAATTTGATAATCTGTACCTGATGGAGCTTTAGCATTTACGGATATCCTTCCTTCTGAAGCAATATTATCTATTGATGGGTCTGCAATGGTAAGTATTGTGTCTAGCATTGTCACTTGAGTACCTGGGCTAGCAGGGTCTTTATCTACTACACTTAAAAAGTCTTTGCTATAAGTAACAACCACCTTAAATTCACTAACTTTTAAATCTCCAGTTTTCACCTCAATTTTAACCTTAAATTTATCTCCGACCCTTACTGTAGGATTATCCCAATTTAACAAAACACTAGATGTAGTTGTGGAACCAGTGCCTGCTGTTATTTCCCCGAAAGTCGGCTGAGAAATAGCGTCGCTTGCTTGCGCCTGAACTTTTGGAATTAGAAAATCTATTAAACCTGCCATATATTATTACTTTACAGCTCAAAACCAGCTTATTTTATATGATATTATGTTCTTAATTAACAAAATGAATAATCTAAGTTTATACTAGCAGAATTTTTATATTGCTTCTAGTATTTAAAAAGTACTAAATTATGGATTCAAAACCATCTGTATCTGTTGTAATAGTTACATGGAATAGTGAAAAAGACATTTTACCTTGCTTAAAAAGTATTAACGAGCAAGACTATTCCAATACAAAGATAATTTTAGTTGATAATGCCTCCACTGATAATACTGTTAACCTAGTTAAAAAAAATTATCCCGAAGTTAAAATACTAACTCAAACCGAGAATCTTTTTCTAACAGGTGCCAATAATATTGGTATGGAATATGCAATTTCTAAAAATGACTCTGACTACGTACTTGTTTTAAATCCGGATACATATGCTGCAGAAAATCTTATTACGGAGTTACTTAAACCTTTCGAAAATCAACCCGACATTGGCGCCACAGGACCAATGGTAAAATTTTGGAAAAATGAAAATGAAGGCTTAATAAATTCTGCAGGATTATATTTTGACGGATTTATGCAGGCCTACGATATAGGATTCATGGAGGAAGATCATGGTCAATTTGATACCCAGACGCAAGTATTTGGAGTTACTGGAGCGTGTATTATGTATAAAACCGAAATGCTGTTAAACATTGGTTTATACGACAATAAAATAAAAATGTACTTGGATGAGGTAGAGCTATTTATAAGGGCACATAAGGTAAATTGGCGGGTAATTTTTGTTCCAACAGCTGTGATTGGTCATAATTACATGCAATCTACCAATAGTAATAAAAGTTTTAATAGGGAGAAACAAGTAAGAAAAGCCTGGCTAACTATTGCTTTAAAACATTACTCTATTAAGTCTAAACTGGCAATGATAAGAAAATACTTTAACATTTAGAATTCACTAATGAATTTACTAGTTACAGGGGGTGCAGGTTTTATTGGGTCTAACTTTATAAACTATTGGCTTAATCATAATAAGGAAGATTCTATAGTTAACTTTGATAAACTTACCTATGCAGGCAATCTAAATAATTTAAAAGAATCTGAAAATAATCCTAACTACTTATTTATAAAAGGTGACATATGCAACTTTGAAGAATTAGTAAGTGCAGTAAAAGATAACAAGATAGACACCATTGTTCATTTTGCAGCAGAATCTCATGTTGACCGCTCTATCACCGGACCAGCTGACTTTATAAGAACAAATATAAATGGAACTTTTAACGTGCTAGAGGTTCTGAGGAACAATCCGAATATTAGACTCCACCATATTTCAACTGACGAAGTATTTGGTAGCTTGGCAATATCTGATAATAAATTTACTGAATATACTAAATATTCTCCAAGAAGCCCTTATTCTGCTTCCAAAGCTTCCTCAGATCATTTAGTTAGAGCTTATGTAGATACCTATAAAATTAAAGCTACAATTTCGAATTGTTCAAATAATTACGGCCGATATTGCTATCCTGAAAAATTAATCCCACTTGCGATTACAAGAGCGATAATGGACGAACAAATACCTGTATATGCTAATGGAGAGCAAATAAGAGATTGGATACATGTTGAAGATCATTGCAAAGGAATCGAACTTATTTTAAAAAAAGGTAATTTAGGAGAAACCTATTTACTTGGGGGCAATGGCGAAAGACAAAATATTTGGATTATCAAGGAGATATTAAAGATATTAAATAAACCTGAATCTTTAATTAAATTTGTTGGCGATAGAAAAGGACACGACTTTAGATATGCAATTAACTATTCAAAAGCCGAAAAAGAACTTGGCTTTATGCCATTAAAAACTATTGAAGAAAGATTGGTTGAAACAGTTACATGGTACAAAAATAATCCTGAATGGTGGGAAAACTTAAAGAAAAATGCAGACGATATGGCTGATATGTATCTACAGAGCTAGGTTTTACTGTAATGAATTATGATGGTACAATGTGTTGTCCATAAGGAGTGAGGTGAAAAAATGCCTGACAAGGCCGACGCGCCAGTCCAATTGGAGCTACCGCTTTTCGAAGATGATGAAAACCCGACAGAGGAAGTAGCCACTGTCGAGATTCTAGAATCTTCGCCAGCTGAGTCGTACTGCCCCCAGTGTGAGACTGGGTTTTGCGGTAGACATGCTGGTACCAGATAGCGGAATTAATAAGGCGACTGTAATGGTCGCCTTTCCCAACTCCATTTGCCAAAACAATCATATATAAGTTAAATTAATATTAATAATTCTTATGAATTTAACTTGAAAGCTTTAATACTTGCGGGAGGAAGAGGAACTCGCTTAAGACCATTAACCCACACTATTAATAAGCATCTTTTACCCATAGGCAATGAGCCAATGATTTACAGGGTTATTAAGGACATTATTGATGCCGATATACACGATATAATAGTTAATTTGAATGTTGGTGATAAATCAATTCCCGATGCCATTAACAAGGTTAAATGGAATGCAAAATTTACATACATCGAACAAAAAGATCCTAACGGAATGATGTACCCAATAATAATGGCGAAAAAGCTTATTGGAAACGATAAATTTATTTTACATGCAGGTGACAATGTTTTGTCTGGTGGACTTAAAAAATATATTAAAGAATTTGAGAAAGGCAATTCAGATGCACACTTATTAGTTACACAAGTTGATAATCCCGAAAGATTTGGTGTTGCAGTTGTAAAAGGAAATGTTTTATTGCAAACAGTGGAGAAACCAACTATACCCCTTAGTAATCTGGCTGTAACCGGAATTTACCTTTATAACTCCAATGTATTTAAGGCAATGGAGAATGTGAAGCCGATCGATCCGAATAACTCAGGAAAACCTGAATATTACCCTCCTCCTGTACATCAATGGCTCGTAGATAATGGCTTTAAGGTAACTGTTACCGAGGTTACGGGGTGGTGGAAAGACACAGGAAAACCAAACGACTTGCTTTTAGCTAACAGGCTAGTTCTCGAACGAAAAGGTGACTTTAAAAACCTTGCAAAGGTAGCAAATTCGAAGATTGAAGGAAGTATTGAAGCAAAGCAGGGGAGTAAGATAGAAAACTCTTCCATTAGAGGGCCTGTTTCGATTGGCAAAAATGTAACAGTAAAAAATTCTTACGTTGGTCCATATACTTCTATTGCTGATAATTCCGTTTTAGAAAATATTCATATAGAAAACAGTATTATTATGAGTAATGCAAAAATTCATGACTTAAAAACAAGGTTAGATAGTTGCCTAATTGGAACTAATGCAGAGGTAACAGAAAAGATTGAATTTCCAAAAGCATCGTCATTATTTATAGGTGATGATTCTATTGTATTACTCTGATTTAATCTTATCCCAAGGAATTTTACCTACCATATTAAGCACAAAATCAAGACTTTTATCGTAGTTATCCACAGAGATAATTCCATCTCTATAGGTAATTACTTTATCCCTATCTAGTGTAAATTCAACTGTAAACTGCTGACCGCCATGGTTAATAATTACTGTATTCTTCTCTCCCCATGATTTTCCTGGGTGCTTTTGCACCAAAAGTTTATAAGAGCCTTTGGTAACATAATTTAAATCCTCAGGTAATGAATAGCTAACATTTAATTCAGCTTCTGGGATTGGTGCTTCTGCAGAACCTCTTCGAGAATCGAACTGTATAATATTATCGCTTACATATTTGTTCATTAAGTCATCATAATATTCCTCTGGATAGTAATATAAATAACCTGAGTTCTGATAGCCGTCTGAATTTACATTACTGGAACCATTTGGCATGAAATATCTTACCCAGGCCCTATAAGCAAAGTTACCACTCATATCGTATTGACCAAAGTACGAATCTTGATATATTTCTGGTTGAACCCATTTTGTATAAACATTTTTTGTAATATTACCCGAGTCATCAATATTAACTGTTTGAGTGACATCATCTCTTAACCATCTATTAATTTTTAGTGCACAATTTTGTGCCTCACTCATCTGAAAATAATCACCATCAAAATCTTCGACTGTTTCACCACTAAATCCGTAATTTTCAAGATATTCTTCTAATTCTGGGTTATTAGGAGAATAAATTCCTAAATCTTTTGCCTGAACCGAACCAATCATTGCATTTATTATTTTGGGCATATCTGCAAGTTTATATTCAAACAATTTCTTTTTAGCTGCATTAGCAATATCTTTTATAATTGATTTCCTTTCCGGATTACCTCTATTCTCTACACTATCGGTTTCTGATTTAATTAAATCGTAAAGTTTATCAGAAGTTACAGTACCAAATCCTTCAACTTCAAGTGGATCAAGTAGGTCTATAAGAGTTTCCGCAAAATGATTATTTATTATTAAAACATATTCGTAATCTGGAAAGTTACTTGGCGAGTACTGATTTGCTACGTTATAGTAATCAGCTAACATTTGCATTGTAAGCTTTAAATCGGGGTAAATTCCTGCATCTTGTGCTCTTAAGTAATAAGATCCACACCCATTCTCCATTAAGGTTAATTGTCCATAAATATTTCGATACCCCACATCCACATCTAGGTCATAAGAAACATGAGTTTCTAAATTCCACATATCTTCTAAATTAATTTCACCAATTTCTCCATTACTCATTTGCAAACTGCCGAAAGCACTTAATAAACCACCTGATGCTCTCATTTCTGTTTCATTCTGCAGTATTAATAAGTAGTTAGAAGGTGTGCTAGAACCAATTATATCTGGTATATGACTTAGTAAGTCTGTTGTTTGCTTGGACAGTGTTGGAAACTCAGTTGAAAAATCATTAACCTTGGAAATAATTTCTGCATAATTTGTACCCCCTACCTGAGGAATGTAATCTTTATCAATATTTTTAATCTCTTTAAATATATCAATTACCTGCGGTTCAATTTTATTGTAAAGTGCAAGATATTGGGGTAGTTCCTTCATGATTAATGAAAAAGCACTATCCTCTTTACTCTCACCAGTTTCTGGATTAAGAACAATTACTGTGGCAGGATCACTTTTCTCAGTTTTAAATCCTGTAACCTTTAGTATATTTTTTAAATCTGGTAATGTGGAATCTAACAAGCCAGAGGTTTTGTCTAAAACTTTTCTTATAGCCTGAAAGTTTTCATAATAACCTTTTGTATATTCTAAACTTGATAAAAACTCAAATTGTTCTAATTCACTATCAATAGTGCTAAGTTCAAATTTAACATTTGCAAAGTAAGTATCTATATTACTAAGGTCTTTATTGTCAAAATCTCCCATTAAAGACTTCCCGTTAGTTTGAATATTATCTACAGACTTTTTTATTTTCGAATATGGAGTATATATAAAGTTAAAGGCAAGAAGACCTAAGATCCCTAGTACTATTGTGCAGAAAAATAAAACTATTAGTAATTTTCGACAGCCGCTTTTTTTCTTATTCTCGGTCTTTGAAAATTTAATAAACTTAGTCTTATTATCTATTCCTGATAAATCGGTATTTATAGCCGCTGGCTTACTAGCCAAATGGTTTTCAGGGGTTGAGGATGCCTCCTCAACTTTTTTATTTTTACTGAATTTGAGAATTTTCATGTCTGCAATAGTATATCAAAACAAAAAGTAAAAGTTTTTTATTAATCTTTAAAAATTGATACTTAATTAAAGCAAATGTATACTTACTAAGATTAATACTAACTAAATGGACCAAACTAAAGAAATTAAAAGAGTTCCCTTAGCAGGGGAAGTGCCTGAAACAAAACTACCTGAACAGGAAAATCCGACAGTTATCGACTTAAATGAACCTAAAGACTATTCTCACCTACCTACGGGAACTCAAGCCAGTATTGAGTTAGATAAGAAATCCATGATTCCGGCAGTACCAGTTTTAAATAGCTCCAATAGTATAGTACCTAAAAGTGTACTAAAAAATGACTTTAGTAAAAAGTTTTTTAAAGTTACTTTAGGAATATTAGGGATTTTTGTAGCTTGTTTTGCAGTCTTTTTATTATTATCTGCATCAAATATAGATACTAAATTTATAAAAATTACATTAAATGGAAAGGTTACAGATGCAAATACAGGTGATGCAGTAAAGAATGCAAGTATATTAATAGGCGATAAAGAAATTGCAAAAACAAACAATAGTGGTGTATATTCTGCACCAAATTTAGAATACGGAGAAGCTGATATTACTGTTAAGGCAGATGGTTATGATGATGTTACTGAAACAGTTAAAGTTTCTAAGGTACTTTTGGATTATTCCACAAGAAAAGATTTCTCTTTAAAATCATCTTTGACTGGAGTTTTGTCTGGTAAGTTGATTCCAAATAGCCCTACTTACAAATTTACTAACGACCAGTTAATAATAGGAGACAAACAATATAAAATTAATGATGATGGTACTTTTGCAATTCCAAATGTAAAAGTTGCAGATGTTACTTTCAAGTTCAATTCAATTAACTTTAAAGATATTTCCCAAGAAATTACTGTTCAGTCCGGAACTAATAGAATTCCGGATATTACACTTGTTCCAGGAGGAGATATTATTGGCGAGCTTAAAAGTTACGTTAAAGAAGATTTGGTTTTGCAAACTAAATTTTATGTAGAGAACGTACTTCAAGACCAAGTAACAATAACCGAAGATGGCAAATTTGCCGTTAAGGATCTTGATACAAGTAAAAAATACAAAATTAGAGTTACTGCGGAAGGTTACAGTACTCGAGATTATGAAATAAATATATCTCAAGGAGAAAACCAACTGTTCAACTTTAAACTTGTAGAAAATGGAGTTGCAATTTACCCAATACAAAGTGGAGATCGGTCAAATGCACCTGTGACTCTCTATAAATCAGACTTTGATGGCGAAAATAAAGTTCAATTATCCCAAGATACTCGTATTAATTTATTAAGTAAATTCTATAGTATTGAAGATCTTACACTCTATTACCAATCAACAATTAATGATTCCATTTTTCAAACTGGTGGAGGACCATTAAATGTACCTTATGCCTATAATTTATCCTCTACAATTCCTGATAGATTAACTGTGAATACAAGTACACTGTCCAAATTAGAAGCAAATTTTGTTTCTAAAAAAATGCTAAATACATTTCTTAAGGCTGGTTCCCCAAACCGGTTTGCTTTACAAGTTATGGATATTGATGGTTCTAATAGAAAGGACATCAAATTATTGGAAGGTGCTGCTATGACTTTTGAAAATTTAAAGATTTCGAATGATGGGAAATTTGTAGTTTATGGTTTTGAAAAGGACGATCAAAATGAGCTCTACCGATTTAATATAGACACCCAAGAAACTATAACAGTGCTTACAGGTGAGAATATAGAAGTCTTTGATATTTCAGATGATGGAAATCTTATATTAACCAGTCGAAGAAATCCAAATACGGATTTAGTAGATTTAGTGCTTAAAAGTATATCAACTGATGATTTAAGAACACTTAAAGAAAATATTAAAGGTCAGGATTATCAATTTTTAAAAGAAAATCCTAATAAGATCTTATTTTTTGAAAAAAGAGAATCTAGATCAAATATTTATACTTTTACAATTGACCGAAGCCAGGAAGAACGAGTAACAAGCCTAACTCCTGACTATGAAATTACAGGTATTTATCAGGAATCTAATCTGCTATTTTATTATACAAATAGAGGTTTACTTGTAATTGATATTAATAAACCAAAGAATTTTAAACTCGTTTCTGTTGATGCATACAACTATACAAAATAACGCTCCTAAACTTTATGTATAGTGGAATGTTATAATTAGATCAATATTTGTATGCATAAATCAGAAGAACTAAAAAAACATTTTCCTATTTTCTCTAAAATTCCTGAATTGGTATTTTTAGATAATGCCTCCACGACTCAAAAACCTCAAATAGTCTTAGATAAATTAATAGAAGTCTATACTCAATATAATTCCAACGTACATAGGGGTTTATACCCTATTGCAGAAAAAGTAAATATGGAATTCGACCTTGCTAGAGAAAAAATTGCTAAATTCATAAATGCAGATAAAGACGAGATTCTATTTACTTCTGGAACAACAGATGGAACTAACTTTATAGCCCAATCCTTACTTTCAAGTGGAATTATTAGTACTGAGTCTAAAATTCTAACTACAGAAATGGAGCACCATGCGAATTTTTTACCATTGCAAAGAGTTACTAAAGGGAAGCTGGATTATGCAAAATTACATATGGGGGAGCTGGAATTTAATAAAGATACCAAATACGATATAGTAGCCTATTCCATTTTTAGTAATGTAACTGGTGCCTACACGGACATTAAGAATCTAAAAAAAGATATTTTAAAAGATTCAATATTTATAGCAGATGCAGCACAAGCAGTAGCTCATTCAAAAATTGACGTAAAAGAAATGGATGTTGATTTTTTAGTTTTTTCTGGACATAAAATGTTTGGACCCACAGGAATTGGAGTTTTATACGGCAAAAAGTCATTACTTGAGAAGATGGAGCCTTTTAAAGTTGGAGGGGGAATGATCGCTGAAGTTAATAAAAGTTTTTCTACTTGGGCAAAAGCCCCAGATAAGTTTGAGGCTGGCACCCCACCGATTGCAGACGCTATTGCATTAGGAGTCGCTGTAGATTTTATTAATTCCTTAGGTTTCGAATTGATTGAAGAAATCGAAGATGGTTTAAGAAAATACACATTTAGTAGATTATCAGAAATTAGTGGTATTAAGATTTATCATAATATTGATAAATTCTCTGGTGCTGTTATAAGTTTTACTGTAGATGGAATTCATCCTCATGATATTGCACAATTTTTAGGAGAATCTAATATTTGTATTAGAGCGGGTCACCACTGTACACAAATATTACATAAAGAAGTTTTTCAAATCCCTGCTTCGGTTCGAATATCGCTTAGTATTTATAATTCCAAAGAAGATATTGATAAAACAATTGATGAATTAAAAAAATGTATAGGGTTTTATAGTTAATAGTTTAAAAAACAATCTCCCTAGTTTCTCTGATTCCATTCTCATATTTTTTTGTATTAAAGCCTTCTTTGATTATTTCTATAGAGCTATTAATATAAACTCTATTAATCCAGAAATATCCCTTATTATTACTAACATAGGATTCTACTAATTTTTCGCTTTTATAGACATTTATTAATACACCGCTTACTGGTAGACCATTCTTGTATACAACTTTAATCCGTCTTTTTAAAATAAATGATAAAAAGACAATCACTAGAAGTAAACTAATGCAGGTTAAAACTGAAGAAAGCAATATAAATGGAATTACATTGGTGGGTACATAAACTTGTCTTGATTTATCTATGGTAATGCTACTTATTTGAGCTGGTGTTAATGTACATTTATAATTAGCCGGTGCTAGTTTAATATTTTCTACTCGATTTAATAAATCATAACTAGTTTTAAGCTCTGCAACATTACTGTCGTAAGTATTATCAATTCCTTCAAAGTTTATTTGTATAGAGGGATTAGCAACCTTTGCAACAAATGGTATTTGTGCAAATAGCTCTCTTCCATTTAGATAGTCAAATCTAACACCCGTGATTTTTATTATCCCTTTTGAATCTTCTGCCTGATTATGAACATAAGATTCATAAGCAATCCCTGTAACTACCTGTACTCCACTAGTTAGTTTATCGACATCTATAACAGTAACTTCGTTAGGGTCATATTTAATCAGTAAATCTGCAGCATTTGAATCCACACCTTCAGTATCAATAAAAATACTTACACTATATAAACATTTAGACTTATCAAGTTCAACCAAGTCGGCCATTTGATAGGTTGCTGCATTTAAACGAAGAGGCATGAATACTGTAATACCTAGAATTATTAAAACGAATTTATTCATAACTTTAACTGCCCTCCTCTATGTAAATTATAAATTTGATTGCTTAAATCTAAACTATTTACTATCCCATCTCTATTTAGATCGGATCTTATATCATTTGAGTAAAGTTTACTTATAGATTCATTTAAGTCAAGAGCATTTACATAGTCATTAACCAAGGTGTCACCTGCTAGTAGGTATTCATCCTGATTTTTAGCAAGATTAAAAAAAGTCGTATATTTAAAAAAGCCCTCTTTTTCAATGTAAAACCTTCCTACGTGTGAATATCCTTTAACATAAATTGAATATACTCCTGGCTCTGTTGTAAAACCCCCTGAGCATACATCTATAGTAGCGTAACCATCTTTATCAGTTTCTATATCTTCAAATCTAAATATTTCCTGATATAGCTGGTCATAGAAAATTATTTGATTCTTATTAGAAAAATTACCTTCTTTAGGCCATCGTTTTTCTGGTTTTATCAATATTACTATCCCACAACCCCCAACAGTAGCAGTAATTCCCACTTCTCCCTCGGCTTGAGCCTCAATTTTTTCAACATTAGTGGGGTTTAGGAGGAATGTACTTAATAGCAAAAAGGTAATGATTTTTTTCATTAGAATTCACTTAAGTGCCAATATCCAGTTTTTAACCCTGAACAGTCTCTATTTTGACAAAGAATTACATATTGAGCACCGTACCCATCGTTTGAGAACTTATGTACATAACCATCGTGCGTCGCAAATACTGGCGCATTCCATGGGGAACCAATAATATCTATACCAGTGTGGTAATCGCAATAATTTGAATCACCCCACCAAAAGCATCTATTACCGAAGCCACTAGTAAATTGAATATTTCCCGATAATGGTGCATCTAAGTAACCACCACCACACCCATCTACAATTCCATCTTTAAGATATCCGCAGGGATTTTGAAGTTGATTATTTATATAAACCATAAAATGTAAATGAGCGCCTGTACATAGTCCAGTACATCCTTGTTTTCCAATATACGTTCCCGATACTACATATTGACCATCATCCGCTGGAACATAGCTATTAAAGATATCTTGCTGTACTCTATTTGCCTGTGCTTGTAATTGAGCCTGATTGTCATTAAATTCATAGATTCTTTGTGTTGTATTATTACTCTGGGCTTGTAGTAAGGATAATTTGCTTTGATATTCAGCAATTTTTATATCTGACTCTTCTTTCTTTTTTGCAAGATCAGTTTTTTTAACATCGACTATTTCCTTATCTTTATTTACCTGTACTAATTTGTCACCTAAATCCTTTTTTTTATCTTGCAGTTGTTGCTTCAACTCTGCTAACTCCACCATTACGTTATTGGTATCAGATTGAATTAACTCTTTGTATTGAGAGGTTTTAAAGAAATTATTAATGTTTGTTAGATTAAACACAGTGCTGGCATCGTCTGTTGACCTGTATAGTCTAAAGTTAAAATAATTTTCTTGAATTCTGGCTGCAGATTCTTCTTCAAGTCCTCCTATCGTTCCTTCGGTTTGAGCAATACCTGCTTTTTGCTTATCAATATCCTTATTTAAACTAGCTATTTGTAATTCAAGCTGCTGTATTTCAATAGTTAGTTCCTGTATTTGTTTGTTATATAAGTCTGCTTCTCCATATAGCCTAGACAATTCAGAGCTATACCCAGATATAAAATAAGAATCTTCATCTAATTGTGATTGAAGTCCTTGCTTTTGCCTTTGTACTTCTTCAAGCTGTCTATTTAATTCATCTAATTGTTCTTGAAGTGATTGCCCTACACTCGCACCAATTGGAGCATACTGCATTTTATATTTATTAAAAAAAGCAATTGAAGTATTAGCAATTAAAAGAAGAGCTAGATTTAAAACAACAAAAGTAATTGTGATAAAATTTTTGGTATTTTTCATTCAATATCTATTGTATATTTAAAAATTCATTTTGTCCAAGTTCAAAGAACCACAACAACTATGAATGTTATCAATAAAGATATAACTACTGAATATCCTATTATTTTTATTGCTTTAATTCTATCTACTTGCAAGTACTGATCTTCTACTGTTAACTTATTTCCAAATTTTTCAGTAAAATTATACTTGCCTAAAATGCCAAATTCAGCACAAAAATGCATCTGATATTGCAAAAAGGATATTGTACTTATAAACACAGGAAAGAATATTATTAACTTATAAAGCATTGATAGCCTAAAAGTAATAATTATAATTAAGAAAAAAGTTGTTAATAATAAACCTAATATGCCTCCATTTCTTCTAAATCTTCTTTCTGTTTTACCTATATTACAAGTACCAGGTATGTAATTATTTTTCATATTAATAGTATATCAATTTTAAAATAATTTGACACGGGTACCCCATGGGGGTATTATATTTTTATGAGTAATAACTGTTCAGAAATAAATATTAAAATCAGTAAAAACCTTAACAGAGCAAAAGGTCAACTTACAGGTATTGATAAAATGATTTCAGAAAACAGAGATTCTATTGAGATAGTAACTCAGATTCAAGCAGTAAGGGCTGCACTATCTAGTATTGCCATTGATCTGTTAAAAGATGACTGTAATGAATGCTTTAATAAAAGCACAGAAGAAGATAAGAAAAAGCAATTTGAGAACTTAGTAGTTAAGTTTTTTAAAATAAGTTAAAAGTTTATGGTAAATTAATTTACGATTTACTTCATTAATCTATATTTATTAATATTAATTTATGGGAATGTCAGCAAATTTAGTACCAAACCAATCTTCAACAGGTACTGGAGAAGACAATTTAATTACGAACTTAACAGATCAAACATTTACAGATGGTACAAAACAAGGTTATGTTCTTGTAGATTTTTGGGCAGAGTGGTGCGCGCCATGTAGAGCAATCGCTCCAATCGTGCATGAATTAGCGGAGAAATATAAGGGTAAGCTTAAAGTAGCAAAGCTAGATATTGATAGTAATCCCTTAACTCAAAGTTCTTATGGAGTCATGAGTATTCCATTATGTATACTATTCAAGGACGGGCAACCAATAGATAGTTTACTTGGAGCAAAACCAAAGCAATTTTTTGACCAACTATTACAGAAAAATATCCCAGAATTAGCAGCATAATATGAATAGAAAATTAATAATAATTGGTTCGGGACCGGCAGGATTAACAGCAGCAATCTATGCGGCACGAGCCGACTTAAAACCGTTAGTTATTGCGGGAGTTACCTGGGGAGGACAGTTAATGAATACCACAGAAATTGAAAATTTCCCCGGATTTATCGAAGGTATCCAAGGACCAGACCTAATGAATAATATGATGGAACAAGCTAAAAGATTTGGAGCAGAAATAGTCTTTGAAAATGCCACTCAAGTAATAAAAAAGGAAAAAAGTACTGTTGTAAAAACATATGAGAATGAATACGAAGCTGATTCAGTAATTCTTGCTACTGGAGCATCTCCTAAGTTATTAGGAATTCCTGGAGAAGATAAATTTTATGGAAGAGGTATTTCTACTTGCGCCACTTGCGATGCAGCTTTCTACAAAGAAAAAGTTGTAGCAGTTGTAGGCGGAGGGGATAGTGCAATGGAAGATGCTACTTTTTTAACAAGATTTGCATCTAAAGTATATTTATTACATCGTAGAGAGGAGTTTAGAGCTAGTCCAATCATGGTTAATAGAGCTTTAAGTAATTCTAAGATTGAAGTCTTATACAATACCCAAGTTGAAGAAGTTCAGGGAGATACAAAAGTAAATGGCTTAAGAATAATAAATAACAAGACAAATACAGAATCTATTTTAGTTATCGATGGTTTGTTTTTAGCAATTGGCCACATACCTGTAACTGACTATCTAGAAAAGCAAATTGATTTAACCGAAGAAGGCTATATAAAAAGTACAGATGGCGTACACACATCTATGGAAGGTATTTTTGTTGCTGGGGATGTTGAAGATTATAAATATAGACAGGCAATAACTGCGTCCGGGGCAGGTTGCAGAGCTGCATTAGAAGCTCAAAAGTGGCTAGAAACATTAGAAGACAAATAATTACTAAAAGAAAAGCCAGGTATTTACCTGGCTTTTTAATACATTTTTATATATTTTAGAATGCTGATTCGAGCTTGAATGCAATTACATCATCACCAATCTCTACACCTTCCGCCTTACCATCAATAACAATACCGCACTCTAAGCCTTTTTTAACTTCTTTTACTTCATCCTTTCTAATTCTTAAAGAAGTAATTTTCCCTCTACCTAATTCGTAAGTATCTTCCCCCACTGTTCTTTGAATTTTGATTCTATACCCTCTTAACATTAAACCTTTAACTACTTCACATCCAAAAACAGAAGATTTATCTGATAATGTAAATACCTGTTTAATTTTAGCTTTAGCAATTTCAACTTCTTCCTCTACGGGCTGTCCCATTCCATTTAATACATCTGTTACTTCATCAAACATTTGGTAAATAACCTCGTAATTTCTTACAAGAACCTTTTCCTGTTTAGCATAGGCAGCAACCTTTGTTGGTGTTGGCAATTGAAACGTAACTACGATAGCATGAGCAAGCTTTGCTCTATTAATATCATCTTCTGTAACATTTCCTGTACCGGAAGATAAAATATTAATTGCTGCTTCTTCATTCTTAATTCCCTTCACATTTTCTAATATAGCTTCCAAAGTTCCCTCAGTTGAAGATTTGACAATTACATTTAATTTTTTAATTTCAATTCCTTGTTTTACTTCTTCTCTCTTAACTAACATTTGGGCAAACATTGATTCAGCTGCAGAATCTTCACCTTCTACTGCTTCTTTCTTTTCTTCTTCAATAACTTCTTCTTCTACAGTAAGTTCTTTTATTAGATCTCTTGCTTTATCTTCTGTTTCAACAAAATATAGAGTTTCCCCTGCTGGTAAAGTTGTTCTTAAACCTGTAACCCAAAAAGGTTGAGATTCTTTTACAACATTAATAGGTTTTTGCATGTGGTCAAGATAGCTTCTTGATTTAAATGACCCTTCTTTAGTAACTCCATAAATTTTACTATTCAATTCACCAGATTTTAAAATACACAAAGCTACATTTCCTATCTGTTTATCTAATGAAGATTCTAGAATATAGGCCTCTGCCTTTGTACCTTCTTTTGATTTTATAGATCTTAATTCAAGAACCTCAGATAGTAATTGAATACCTTCTAATAATTCATCTAATCCGGTATTCTCTTTAGCTGAAATCTCAAAGAATAAAGTATCTCCGCCATATTCTTCAGCTACAACTCCATAACTTGAAAGTTCAGTCTTAATCTTTTGTAGATTTATACCTTTAATATCAATTTTATTTATAGCAACAATTATGGGAACCTTATCTCTCTTAGCAAATTCTATTGATTGTTTAGTTTGAGGTTGGACTCCATCATCAGCCGCAACTACTAACAATACAAAATCGGTAACTTTTGCACCTCTAGATCTCATATTGCTGAAAGCCTCGTGACCTGGAGTATCTATAAAAGTAATTCTAAATCCTGATTTTGTATTAACTTCGTGAGCTCTAGTATTTTGAGTAATACCACCTGCTTCCTTATCTGCAACTCGTGTTCCTCTAATTGCATCTAAAAAACTGGTCTTACCGTGATCGACGTGACCCATTACTGCAACTATAGGTGTTCTTACTGAATTGTCTACTATCTTTACGACCTTCTTTGGCATTGGAAATTTCAAAAATTTTAACTCGTTGATTTTAGCACATTAACCATGGGAATTGAATTCCATTAGAATTTATATCAAAGAATGTATAATTAGAATTATGTTCAAATTCCAGAAAATACTTGAGACAAAGTTATCGATTATTCTTCCCATTTTAAGCCTATGTATTATAGGAGGAATTACAGTTTTCTCGACTACATATAATAATGACGGTGCCTCTCCTCTTTTTATAAACCAAATAATCTTTTATGTACTAGGGTTAATGGTATTTTTTTTAATAACCAGCTTTAATCCTGAGAAACTAAAAAATAAGGTAATAATATTTACTTTGATAGTTATCTCTTTAGTTTCTTTAGTTGCGGTTATATTCCTGGGAACAGAGATATATGGTGCTCAAAGATGGATTGATCTGGGTTTCTTTAGCTTTCAGCCATCAGAATTTGTTAAAGTATCAATTATTTTAGTTACCGCCTATTGCCTTGGTGTTAAACATAAAAAATATACAGAAGAAATATTTAATATTTTTTCACAATCCTCTAATAATGTTTCTGAACTTAAAAACATTATTAAGTCTGAGGCTTTCATTAGAACTGTTATTGCAGTATTTTTTTATGGGTTATGTACTTTTTTAGTAATTAAACAAAAGTCTTTAGGTAACTCTATACTTATAACTCTCATATTCTTAAGTATTATTGCCCTAAATTTAAACATTGGAGTACTTACTGTTGTTTCAATTTTTCCATTGGCCATTGGGTTATTAATTAGCTTTAATATTCCTAATTTACAAAACATAAACTCTTTGCTTGGAATAAATAGCGATATAAACATCGTAGCAATAACTATTGTAATTTTTATTCTTTATTTAATTGGGCGAAAATTTAAATTAAACCTTTTACTATTGTACTTTTTCTTTATTGTTGGATTAGCAATACAGCCTTTATTTAATTTTGCATACAATAATGTTTTAGAATCTTATCAAAGACAAAGGATTGAATCTTTTTTGGGTAACGAACAAAGCGCAAATATATTTTTAAATGAGGACTTTAACAGACAAATGTCCATATTAGCAGTTGGGTCTGGTAGAGTTTTTGGGAAGGGATTTCTAAACGGAAATATTGTTAATTCACGATTACTCCCTTTTGCATATACAGATTTTGCTTTTGCAGGATTTGCAGAGCAATTTGGATTTGCTGGGGGTTTTATAATTATTATATTGTACGGTTTTATAATTATAAAAATTTTTAGAATTTATCTAAAAACAACCGATAATTATTTTAAACTTATTTGTATAGGTACAATCTCGCTAATTTTCTTTAATTGCGCCCAGCACATTGCCATGAACATGGGTATTACCCCTATTACTGGGGTTCCACTTCCATTAATTAGCTACGGAGGAAGTTCAGTACTCTCTATATTTATTGGTTTAGGAATAATTAATGCAATTGATTTACATGACGACATAGATGTAGAGGTGGAAAGTCTTAAACAGGGGTATGGATTTTAATGATAGAAACTTAAAGTCTCAAGAGCTTTGTTTACATAGCTACTCTGCTCTATATTTAGTTTTGCCGCTACTACAATTTGCTCTGCCTTATTTTTGTCTTCTAATAACTCGATAACTGCATTTACAATTAATTCAGGACTATTATTATTTATTTTTAAGACTTCATTATTTAATTCCTCAAAAGCTTTAATATTTGTCACAATTGTTGGGTTAAAAGAAGCTAGAGTTTTTTCTACAGCAGCACTAGCTGATTCTCCAGCTGTATCTACATAAGCCAGAATATTTACATCCACACTTTGAAGTAAAACCTCCACCACCTTTCTATCCAGAAAATCAGTAACAAGTATTATATTACTTTCAAGATTATTTCCTTTTATTTGGGAATTAAGTTGCTGTAATAGGGAACCTGCAAGAATATTGTTAGAAGATACTGCACTTAAAGACAAAAATAACATACTCGGATAACTTTGCTTAAGTAACTTTGTAGCCTTAATTACACTATCCACTCCTTTATTTGTATTAAGCAATCCGTGAGTAGAAATTATTGGATAATAGCTTTCAAGATTTAATTCTTTTTTTAATGATTGCTTATTTCTATTTTTAAACTCTGTTCTAGGAATTCTCATTAATTGACAATTATCTAAAGTTTTTGATGCGTAATCCGCATCTTCTTTATTATGGAATATTATTTTCTTTACATATTTTAAATTTTGACAGGATTTAATTAAATCAAAGCCTGTTGACTTAACAGAATGTAAAGTAATATAAGTATCAACATTCAAATAAC
>Ga0163148_10001005_pt1 | contig 37850 bp, 32 predicted proteins | sample OliLakLV19MP7P2_FD_148606 | JGI IMG/M metagenome (GOLD analysis project Ga0163148, IMG submission 148606) | Freshwater microbial mat bacterial communities from Lake Vanda, McMurdo Dry Valleys, Antarctica- Oligotrophic Lake LV.19.MP7.P2 | ecosystem: Environmental > Aquatic > Freshwater > Lake >... | reverse complement strand
TTTTATCATGAATTATAAGAAAAAAAACCGATACTCATAGTAGAGAAATAAAGACAAGCTACAAGTCAATATACTAAAAAAGCTGGTTTTTTAGACAAAACTCTATATCATATCAAAACTTTAATTCAAGATAGAAACGATGATTATAACTATTTGATGAAAAGCGTGAGCATGAAAAAGCACATGCACAAAACTTCTTGCTGAGAAATTAGGGTATGAAATCGTTTCTATAGGAAATATAAAAAGAAAAATTGCTGAAGAAATGTGAATTAGTATCCAAGAGTTTAACCTGATGTGAGATTTACCTGAAAATATCAAAAAATTTGATCATCAATATGAAGAATACCAAAAATCATTTGAACTAAACAGTAAAGTAATATTAGATAGTAGATTAAGTTACCGATGCCAACCCAATGCATGTAACGTATTCCTTGATGTAGATGAACGTATATGAGCAAAAAGAATACTACAAGATAAGAGAACTACAGACAATCACGAAACACTTGAACAGACAGTAAAAATCAATAGTGAAAGAAATAAAAAAGATAGCGAAAGATATATTAGACTCTACACAACCGATCCTCGAGATGTAGATAACTATGATCTTGTAATAGATACGTCAACTATTTCTCCTGAAGAAGTTGTTGAACAAATAATAAAAATGTATCAAGAAAATGTATCTAGCAAAAAGTAGTTATTGAACCAAATTTACAACTCATTACCTACAACTCACATCTTGTTTTTGACTTTCATCTACAAAATCGTATACATCATCATTTGTCCTTTTTGTTACTATGAAAAAATATTCACTTATATGACTTATATGACTCTGTGTTATTGCCCTGTGAGCGTGAGCATGGCTCTATCGAAACCCTTCTACCTCACTACCTTTCTTACAAAAGGCTCCTCAGTCACTCCTTCGTTACCTCCCAAACACGGTAGATCAAGTAATGAAAATAGATATCAATCCTGAGACAATCAACTTCATACGTAATTCAAATCAAGGATTTGATGAACAATCATTTACCAATGTTTTGGAGTCGCTTACGAGTATCGTTATCGCTCAAGCGCCAAAATGAGCTGATGATGTGTACTCAGTCTTACTTCTTGCAGGGAATGAAAAATTCTCGATAGATCAAGTACAAGCATTGGGACTTCTCTACTTCGACACAGGGTACGAATCAAAACAAATAGAGGATAATATGCGGCTCTATGGAGACAAAGCATCTGTTGCCTACTACTCTTCAATACCTGCTCCTCTGAGCAATGAAAAAGAAATACAAACAGTTTTAAAACAAGCAAATGAGCAAAAAGCATCAGTTCTCTTCTTCTCAAAACCAGGAGAACAACTCGGGAATGATCCGCTTACCTTAGCATTCGCGAAAAAACTCCAATATACTGCACTATACGGGACGCCAAGTATCAATAAAAGTAAATGAACTATGGTACTGCAATTTAGTGGAACCAACTTCAATGAATCTGGTGAGATCTTTACTCCACAACATACCGACAAGCTTACTGACAATACCGTGGTCTACCTAGAAGGAAAAAATATTCTCAGCACATTTTGACTCACCGATACTCAATTTTCATTATGATTTCCGCTCCTTCTCGGACAATCTCTTCCATGAATAGACAAGCTTTTATCAGTAAATCAAATAAGTGACTTATATGAAGCATTGAATAAACAACTAGGTATTATACTCAATGTAACCGAAAATACTTTTGGCATCTGACTTCATCTTCGCTTCTGAACAGCAAAAGCATATGACAGTTTACTTACTTTACAACCTGCTCGAAGATCACTGGCAAGTTCATTTATGTGATCAGGAAACATCCATGAAGAGAATACAGAAAATAGTTGGACATTGAGTATAGACCTTCCCAACCAATGAACTTCAACAGGAAATGATACTGGAGATGCAGAAGATTCTTCTTTCTCATTACCATTGATTACTCTTGAAAGAAATGCAAACAATACAACCTTGAGTATTTTGCCGAGCACAAGCGAGGGGACAAGCATCAAAAATGATCTAAAATACGAATCTAACTCTCTAGTAACGTTCCGTTATGATCCAAATCCTCTCATGCAAATGGCGTGAGTGAATCCGCTAATAGGAAACTTTGTAGGACAGATGGAGATGTTGTGAACATGAGTAATCCTCTGAGAGTTACATATAGACAACGCATCACAACAAGTCGTCATTAGTTTTGAAACAAAATAATGCGTATACATATTCACATAATTCCAAACGCAAAGCATGAAAAACGAGAAGAACAAACAAATCTTCTAGGCGATGTTGTATATAAAGTACGACTTACTGTCACACCTGTAGAGGGAAAAGCAAATGAAGCATTAATTAAATTTCTTAGTAAGCAATTCGATACGAGCAAATCATCTATCACGATCATTCGCTGACAAACGAGCAGACAAAAAGTGGTCGAGATAACTTAACTCATGCATCTTTTATAAACAAAGAAACTATTTTTATGAACATACGTAACTTTTGTATCATAGCTCATATTGATCACGGAAAATCGACCCTTGCCGATAGACTTCTCGAAATTACTAAAACGGTCGATAAAGTAAAAGGACAACAAATGCTTGATACGATGGATATCGAACAAGAACGTGGTATTACCATCAAGCTTACTCCTGCAAGAATGCAGCGAAAATGAGTTGAACTCAACCTCATAGATACCCCCTGACATGTGGATTTTCAATACGAAGTATCTAGGTCGCTTGCTGCGGTAGAAGGAGCGGTACTTCTCGTCGATGCATCGCAAGGCGTACAAGCACAGACTCTTAGTGTGCTTTATGCTGCTATGGATCAAAATCTCACAATCATTCCTGTGTTAAATAAAATTGATCTTCCAGCAGCAAACCCTGAACGCGTTGCTGCAGAACTAGAACATCTCATCTGAATAGAAAAATCTGAAATCATTTGCGTCTCAGGAAAAACGTGAGAAAACGTAGAAGCAGTACTTGATGCGATCATAGAACGTTTTCCGAACCCATCAGATTTTCAACGTACGCATCCCAAACAATTTCGGATAGGACATCCACAACCACTAGAAAACGATCAAGCGAGAGCTCTTATTTTCGATAGCATGTTTGATGCGTATAAGTGAGTCGTCGTCTTCGTCAAAGTCATGCATGGGACATTCAAAATAGGAGATGCCTTGCATTTCATCAATACGTCCTCTTCTGCTTTGGTGACAGAAGTCGGTCATTTCACTCCTAAGTATGAAAAAGACCAAATCCTCAGTGAAGGACAAATAGGATATATCGTTACCTGACTGAAAACTGTGAGAGAAGCTCGTGTAGGTGATACGATTTTAAAGATGAAAAAAGCAAGCGATGAGATATACCGCCAGTATATCGTTCCATGATTCAAAAAAGTAAAACCATTTGTCTTTGCAGGTGTTTATCCTCTCCAGACCGAAGAATACGAAAAACTAAAAGATGCTTTTGAAAAACTTTCTATGAATGATAGTGCAATTCAGTTTGCCTACGAACAATCACACGCACTTGGATTTTGATTTAGATGTGGTTTTCTTTGAATGCTCCATATGGACATCGTCAAAGAACGTTTATTCAGAGAATACGATATAGGAACTATTTTTACCACACCGACAGTAACTTATCTCATTCAAGTCAAATCAAAAAAAGATCCTCTTGTTAGTTCTGGTCAAAATATACCTGATCTCCATGCAAGCTGACTCTATAAAGATATCCTGAAACACCTTGGTAAAAAAGATATTAGTGAACATCTTCATCAATTTACTTCAGAAGAAACAGAAATACTGAGTTCTTGGGCAATAGTTACGTCTGGATGATTTATGCCAGATCCATGAGCTATAGAAAGTATCTTAGAACCACTTGTTACTGTAGAGATTGTCTGACCACAAGAACGAAGCGGGAACATCATGTCACTTTGCCAAGAGCATAGAGGAAGACTTGAAGGAATGGATTACTTGGATGAAAGTAGAGTGATTTGGAAATATATAATGCCTCTAGGAGAAATCGTTATAGATTTCTACGATAAGCTAAAATCACTGACGAAATGATACGCATCTATGAACTATGAGTTCCTTCGTTACGAAGCATCCTCACTTGTCAGACTTGATATTCTTATCAATAGCGAACGTATGGAAGCATTTTCTCAAATCGTTCATCAAGAAAAAGCATATAGTACTGGGAAATACCTCGTCGAAAAACTCAAGGAACTCATCCCAAAGCATATGTTTTCGATTCCTTTGCAAGCAGGTGTTTGATCAAAGATCATCGCAAGAGAAACTATTTCTGCGATGAAAAAAGATGTTTTGGCAAAATGTTACGGTTGAGATATTAGTAGAAAGCGTAAACTACTTGAAAAACAAAAAGAAGGAAAAAAGAAAATGAAAATGATGGGATCAGTTAGTGTTCCATGAGACATCTTCATCAAGATAGCAAGTAGGTAAGTCTAAATTCAGACGTAATTTACTCTATCTATCTATCCAAACAAACTCAATTGTTCACCACCCTGCCGTTGTTTTTTCAACGTAGTAATCAATCATTCAAGTGAATGTAAATGATACTGATCAACCAAAATAGCTCAGATACGATTAAAGTCAGGTTCTCGAGGAAATTCTTCAAGAGTACGTCCTACAAGATCTGGAACATCCATAAGCGTGATAAGCTGTTTACTCTCTTCTCCTTGCAATTGTCATATACGAAGCTTTTCTGCTGTTCATGGAACAATATCTTTCAAGTTTTCGTAAATACTGTCTAGCGATCAAAAACGCTTGATAAGATCCAATGCTGTTTTTGGTCAAATACCCGAAACACCTGGCACATTATCTGAACTATCACCAATCAAGCTCAAATAATCCAATAACTGCAATGGTTCAAAACCAAACTCTTCTACAAAACGATCATGATCAGTAAATAAATCTTTTGCTGGGTCATAGACGACAACTCACTTCTGGATCAATTGTTTGATATCTTTATCGCTACTCACGATACGTACCTCATCTACCTTTCCTGCAGATGCTTTTGCAAGCGTAGCAATAATGTCGTCAGCTTCATATCAAGGCGCTTGGAGTGCAGACACACCGATTTCTTCAACTATTTGATGAATCATACTCATTTGTCGTTTAAATTCGTCTGGCATCTTCGTTCTATTTGCTTTATATGTCACAAATTGTTCTTTTCTAATAGTTTTCACTGGACTGTCCCATGCGATGACAAACTGTTTTGGTCTACTATCGATCAATTTCAGTAGCATACGGAAAAATCAAAAGACCGCATTTACATTGTGACCTTCACGATCATGTAATGCAGGGATTGCGTAATATGCTCTAAAGACAAATCACGACCCATCGAGAATCATAGAGGACATATATCAAGAAAAACAAAAACAAGAGAGAAAATATGTAGTCAATTGGGAAATACCAATACTCAAGATTTTTTTCATCGGTTCTTTTGTATTCAATTCACTCTACCTACGTGTAGTATTTTCAGGCCATTTTGCAAGACCAGCTCTTGTGATTGTTCGTAAAAAATGTACATACCATACGTATTATATTTATTGAGCAATGAAAGATGGAAACTACTTGTATGACCAACGAAGAAATGCTTGCTTATGGGAAAATGCTTACCCAGTACTGATCTACCTTTCTCTTGCGTGGTGATCTCTGAGCAGGAAAAACAACAATCACCAAAGGCATAGCACAATGACTAGGCATAGATCCAAATAGCGTACAAAGTCCGACGTATACGTATATTAACATCTACGAAGAAAAACTTCTCCATATAGATATGCGAAGGATTGAAAACGAAAAGCAGTTACATACGTTGGGACTCCTTGATCTGATAGAACAGTATTCTTATATCGTTATAGAATGGCCAAAACGAGAAAAAAACTATGCTGATAGCACTTGGCAAGATATATCGATACAGATACTCGATCAATGAAGGATTTGTCTACAGAAACCGCGATCCTTGTAGGAATGGAAAGAAACCATTACTCTTGAAGAAGTTCTTCCAAGAAAGCAATAATACCAGCTACATCGAGATTATACTTCCATCACATGATATCATAATCTCGTTTTTTCATGTTGGCAATCAGATTTTCTAGATATGCTTTCTGGTTGCTCTTTTTTTCCAAGCGGTTAAGTAACCGACGATAAAAAATGGTATTGTTTCCATACAGGTAATTATAATCAATAAGTTCATCTGCAAAAGCATCAACAACTATCGCAGAAAGATCGTCTCTCATGACGTATTTTCACGATTTGGAAAAGTACGTCGAGTATACAGATGCATCTTTACCAAAATTATCCAATAGTTTTGCGAACTGTTTTTTACTAAGAGGTGTGTACGCTTTTAGTTCACCACGTCAAAACATCTTCCGTGACGTGATTCCATCTAAATATTTATACTCATCTGCATAGACTACATACGGCGTATACCAAGCATTTGCGAGCATATCACTGTATGGTAAACGTCCTTGATACCAACCAAATTCATCAAAAGAGACTCATTCGTCCATAGCAACTATTTTGGTAAGTATTTTAATTGCTTCTCAGATAGATGTTGCAGAATCAGTATGATACTTTTTATTATGAGTTATCGTATATCCCTTGACGATACAATATGCTTGTAACGTTTTGATAGCTTCTTCATCTGGATTTCGTTGTATATCTTGAAACATAAGCGAATGGTAATCTATATCAGTGTAAGCGCAAGATGATTCAAATCTCTCAAGAGAAGTACGCAAACGGTCAGCAAAGTGTTGTTGAATAGGAGTTATTGGAGTAGTGGTTCATATACTCTTTTCTGGAATGACAAATCATCAAGGTAAAATACTACTCGGCTGTCCTCATCCTGAAGTTCATCACGCTGTTGTTCATCACGCTGTTGTTCATCACGCTGTTGTTCATCACGCTGTTGTTCATCATCCTGTTCATCACGCTGTTGTTCATCATCCTGTTCATCATCCTGTTCATCATCCTGTTCATGAAATATCCATGAAACACTTTGATGATCACATATTAGCGTTCATTGGATCATTACCAGAACATCCCCATACTCGTCACGCAGCAGTCTGGGCTAAACTTCCCGTAATCACTTGAGAAGGTCCTGTACACATTCATGGTGTCGAGAGAGTCAACACTGTTCAATTCGATCACGTCGTCATATGTAAAGGTCAACATCCTTGCTGACACAATCATCACGTGGAGGTTTGTTGTGGAGAAAATCAAAGACACGTATCTCATAGAGGACAGTTTAATGGATCACTTGGTTGTTGGTTACATGTGGTTCGTGGATTTACTGATTGGAGAGTAGAAGAACATACTCATACACAAACACCTGGAGAACCATTTGATCATGTACAATTATCTCATATCGGTTGTCCTGAAGCGCAAAAATCAATACAATCTATACCACTACCAGCTGTCGCACACGGATACTTACAAAAAAATAATTCATCACAAGAGTTGATAACTGGAGTAACACCATCTGTAACTGAATTTGATGGTACGACCTGAGGATTTGATGTAATCGCTTGTCACCACACCTTCGTAATATCACTCGAATCAAAAAATAGTCATACAAAAAGCATACCTACTCATAAGACACATAAGAATCAGCTTACTAAGTGAATAAGGTATTTATTCATGCTCTAGAAAGAAAAGTAAATTTGCTATACTCGATAGGCAAGAATCCTATCACAATAAATTATCTAAACCGAAAAATCTTTACTTACCTAAAGTATACCATATATCCGATAGAATTGCAAAAAAATAGCTACTAAGTAACTGACATACATCATTTTAAGAGTTTTCTTAATAGATCACTTGGCGGAGAAACTGTTGCATCCAGTAAGGGTCCAAACTATTATTCCATTTTTCAGGACTTCCGTGCTCTTCTTCTTGAGCAAGTTTATCTATCTGAGACAAAATAAGGGCATATTGTTGTTGATAATTTTTACCTCTCAACTCTTCTGCCAATCTCCAGTAGTATTCTTCCTGATCTCATTGAAAGTAAAAGTATGGTTGGAGTGATCATAAGAACTTTTTCACCATTACTTCTGCTGCCGCTGCTCTCGTCACAAGAGTTCTATTTCCTATAATCGTTTCTATGTCATCGCGACTCAGAGGTTGTCCCACATTGATACGACGTACCAGTGCAATAAACTCTTCATGCGTTACTGATGCATATGGTTTAAAAAACGTCATCAATCATTGATTAGTCCACGCTGATAGTAAACTACGACGAACAGCAGCATCAATATATGGTGCTCATCGAAACGCAGGAGGAACATCAAAAAACTGAACTCATCATGAGTAAAGCAAATCTTGTACTTCAGATCACTCTGCCAATGCTAATAATTTCACTACTATTTTAATAAGTTCAGCTCTTTGTATAGGACGATTTGGTCAGTACGTATCTAGATTCTCATTGATTCATTGCACTATACACGCATCACGTAACGTTTGAATAGAAACTTTTTGTTTTATCGATTTGATATCTTTAAAATTGACCTGATCATAAGAAATATCAGTAAAGATACATGCTGTACGAATTCACTGAAGTTGTGCGAGGAGATCTTTGTAATAATCTTTATAAATCGATCTACAAGAATCTTCAAGAACAAGGCGATTTCATGAAGCAGATGATGTCTGAATCCATCGTCCAGAAGGAGTAGCTTTTGTGTCACATATCGGTTGTCCTATTTTCGCATCATAACATATATGTGATTTAACCACTCACGACAAGATAGCAACACTAGGAGCAACTACTATTTCACTGAGTCCCCCACAACAAGATCAAAAGATATTTTTTTCTTTAAATGACTGCCCATGAACAAAACAATCGTCTGAACCACACTGACTAGGAGAAGTAGCTAAACACTTTCGTCATTGCTCTACACTACATGACAAAGAGCATCCGTCACCAGAATTATTATTTCCATCATCACATTCCTCTCCGCTCTGGATAATACCATCCAGACATCATCATACAATTACTGTTCATCAGTTACTACTTGTAGATCAATTATTTGTATTAGATTGATTGATAGTAACTTTTTGACTATCTCTATCAAGTTCTATACCGCTTTGCCGGCTCGATGAGGTAGAACAAGTTGGTGATCAAATATACGATATATTAGTTAATGCATAACATTGCATGGTTCAGACAATATTCGTAGATACCGATGATGAAGAAGTTAATGCTTTTGTTTTGAATCTAATGGTTCATGCATGAGTTCTCGAATTACTCGTTGATGAGCTACCATTCCCTGCCATTTTCATCACAAAGGTCAGATCTCATTGATCTTCTTCATATCACAAGAATGTTCCATCTCAAGCAACAGTATATGAATCGGAAAGATAGGTCAATCAGTGAGGAAGATTGAGATTCATATCCAAAGTTGCTATAGGATATGATGGTCAATACGTCGTGTACGTCCAATTCATTGTCCACTGTGTCGCATCACCATAATCTGGTGTAGTATCACTAGTGCTAATGGAAATGTTTCATACAGGATACTGTTGTCAGGTTGTAGTAGAAGATCATCATCATGTCTGTGCAGAGGTCGATCATCATCATGAACTTCACGAAGAGGTTGTCGATCCAGTTCATCATGATCATAACAAAAGACATATTCATTTTCCTGGTCAGACTGGCGAACCTCATGTTGTTGATCATGTACTTCCTCATCCTCATGTTGATGTTCCTCATGAAGAAGATCATCATGTTGATGAAACGCAAGATATTCATTTTGTTTGTACTGCTTTACAAATATTTATACGTCACGCACCCAGCAAATTATTCGTGTAAAACGAAGATGTCGACATAGGATCAGCTGTTTGTTTTAGTGTTTGTACTGGATTCGTATCTCACAAAGAAAGTAGTAATCAAAGAGCACTAGCTACCAGTGGCGTTGCCATAGATGTACCATCATGGAGTGCGTACGTTCACGATGGTACTGTAGAAAGAATAGAAACACCTGGTGCAGCAATATCTATCCAACTTCCGTAATTGGAAAAAGCAGCTTTATCGTCAACAGAGTTTGATGCTGCCACAGCTACGACTGAAGCGTATGCTGCAGGATATTGTGGCGTGCTTACATTTTCATTTCATGCAGCAGCAACAAATATCTTTTCTGGATGAGCAGTAATAAGTGCTTCAAGTGTAGATGAAGGAGGTCAGCCAAATGACATACTAATAATGTCTACTTCTGGTCTAGAAACAGCGTATTGGAGTGCCTGGTATGCATGAGTAACATATACAGGCTCATAGACATCACTTGTCGCTTTGATAGGCATTACACGTACTCATCATCATATTGACGCTACTCATACTCAGTTATCAGTCGCTGCTCATGCAAGTCAAATCGTATGTGTTCCATGACTACCATACTGTTTTGCAAGCCATGAACTAGGTAAAGAAGGGTCACTATCATTATCAGCAACGTCTCGTCAAGCAATAAGAGCTCATTGAAGATCTTGATGAGTAAGCTCAAATCAATTATCGATGACCGCAATAATCGCAGAAATGTTTCCAGAAGCTCATGCATATCTTGCTTTATCTGCTTCTACTTTGTTTAGATGCCATTGTTGAATAGCTTGAGGATCAGTATAGGTGACCGTATATAATGGTTCTTTTTCTATAAATTCAACAGCAAGGTTCTTTTGTAACTGAACAACTAACGAATCCAGATCGGTATTTTCATCAAAAATCACTCTATACATCTGAGCTAAATCATCCTGGCCAGAAATAATTCATGCAAGAGTATATACGTGATCTATCGATGAGATATCGTAATCAAAGAGCTGATCTACAGCACGAACCATAATCAACGGAGCAACACCTTGTTGTTCATACAATGCACTCACTTTACCAATGAGGTATCAAATATACCTTTCTTCTGAGTTCAAGATCATATCATCTGCATAAGCAGGAAGAAGAAGGTTATTTTCTTTTTTAAATTTAATAAGAAGCCTATTCTCATACCACTTCCATGTAGGATCAGTTTGTTGTGTCGTGGTTACTACAGGAAGTGCTATATGAGCAATACCTCATTGCAGATGACGTGGAGAAGTAGTGAATAAAGAGTTAGTTGAATGTACTCAGTATACACAGGTAGAACTTACACAATCACTATCCACAGTACAATGATTACCGGTAGGACATGACGCACATACATTTCACCCACAATCTATATCTGTCTCAGTTCAGTTCAAGAGTAGATCTTGACAGTTATTTCACGACGATCATCATGCTGTTGTTCATCATTCTGTTGTTCATCACGCTGTTGTTCATCATGCTGTTGTTCATCATGCTGTTGTTCATCATGCTGTTGTTCATCATGCTGTTGTTCATCACGCTGTTGTTCATCACGCTGTTGTTCATCAACATACAGGATCATTTGCACAATAGAGCGTTGCTTCACAATCAGTGAGACCATCTCCATCATCGTCAACTCATCAGTTATCGCAAATTTCAGATCATGAAACAAAAGGAATATAACTACATTGAATTCATTGAGTTACTTCCTCAGCTAATCATGGATTAAAACAACTAGAATCTTCAGGATTGATACATGCTCCACAAGAGTATCATAATGTATTATCACTCATACATCAATCTCAAAAAATAACATCCGCACAATTTGGGCTTGCTACCGCATTACAACAATCTGATGGACAGTTCGTTCAGTTTTCTGATTGTGATGCTTCACAAATCAAATTACCACAGTGCTGTGCAGGTAGAGAACAATCTCAACAGGAAGCCTTTGTTTCAGGATATTGACATATTCCATCACCACAGGTGGGTCATCATTTTGTTGTACTTGTATGACAGTCCCATGGACATCATGCATATGATTCTCCAGCATCACATATCCCATCATTATCACATCATATTCATGCTCACATAAGATTTCACTCTGACTGACATACTGAATTACATCAATCACCGTTACTCGTATTTCCATCATCACATCTTTCTGAAGGAAACTCTATATGTTTGTTTCAACACAAGGCTGTTCATCGCAAGTATCAAGATCCTCAATTTCCTCATGCAGGTATAGCTGGACCTCAAAGATCACGAATAGTTCATATATTTATATCTCTATCACTCACATCATTATCTTGTATCGATAACGAGACTTTTGTATATAATCACTGGTTTGTAGCAAGATAATTTATTGCTACTCGTTGACCGTTCTGTAACTGAGTACGATACACAAATGAAGAAGGGAAATTAGAGGTGTGAAAAAATAAATCAACATCTACAGAAAAACATCATCCCCAAATTTGAAAATCGAATAATCAGTAAGGGTATACAAATCAAGGATCTGAATTTCAGGGTAAACTCGCTATAAATGAGTGGAGAAAACAATTAGTTCACGTAAGAGAAATAGTAACATCAATTCATCCACTTGCCGATGATATGGTCTGTACTGTCTGCGATTGCAACGCATCATCTATTCAATCAAAATTATTATCAATAGATCATCCACTTGATCAACTTCCCCCTCATCATCATGAAGAACATCCTGTCTGACAAGAACCACCACAATCTATTCCTTCTTCATCTCCATTTAAAAGACTATCACTACAGCAAATCGAATCACCATAACAATCACTATCTGCACAATCTATGAATGTATCTAGATCTTCATCCACACCTCATGCACAAATCTCTGCTGATCCCGTTCATCATCAACTTCCCCCTCATCATCATGAAGAACATCCTATCTGACAAGAACCACCACAATCTATTCCTTCTTCATCTCCATTTAAAAGACTATCACTACAGCAAATCGAATCACCATAACAATCACTATCTGCACAATCATCAATTCCATCATTATCATCATCTATACCATTATCACATGCTCCATTTTCTGTTTGGTAAAAAAATCATCCATATGGACAAGAAAAGTTTCAGGTCATACCTATAGGACATTGAGCCCCGCAAGCACAAATAATAGCTAAATCAATATTATATCCATTTTGAATATTATAATCCGAACATCATGCTTGATAAATAAACTCTTGAGATTGTCTTTCACACAACGCACAATCAGATGCACAAGATATATAATCTTCTCCAGACTCACAATATCGATTTCCACAGTTTGCACTATTTGGGCAATCAGAAGCACAATTAGCATTATTTTCTGTTGGTTCACAAGTTCAATTTCCACACGTATGACAATCTGTAGGACACGTCGTAGACGTTTCACATATCGGATCACACACGCCATCTCGATCACACAAAAATCATTGAGTACAATCTACTGCTTGCGTCACAAAAATAGGAGATGCAGGAGCCGTCCGATCATAAAAAACAATAAATAACAAGCAAAAAACAGCCACTAGACTAGTAACTATTCATGAGAGTACATACTGATGTATACGTGATCGTCTTTTCATACAAACCAAGAAAATAGGATGTTCTCTATATCAGAAAAAAAACAGAAAAATCAACTTAAAAACAAGTAAGTTTACTTAAATAACGCATCAAAATAGCGGAGTTTCGTATCAATAAATCATGGTCTCGACCTTCTTCTTATCACCCATTGTTGAAAATGCTCTGCGTAGTCTTCTTCTGGAGCTGTCTGCGCATACTCACTTACGAAATCACGATCTACACAACGATCTGTACGTTGATCACTAGCTCATCGACATAGTGTTGAAAAACGTGTTGGATTTTCATCTTTATACCACCAGATATGATGTCCCAGTTCATGTATCACGATAAGTCTTGACAACCAAGACTTTTGAAGAACAAAACCAATCTTGGCACACGTACTGACCGTGAGATGTAAAGCAGTCGTTCTTAGATTTTTCTTATTTCAGCTTTTGTCTACCTCGTAGGCAACTTCATACTTTCATGCTACAGAGGTACAATCTGCTGTATATTCAAGAGAAATAATATCTGCAATGCGATCTATATCTTTTTGAACAAACCATCACTTTTTCAGAAATGAGGCAAGCACTTCACCCAGAGCATGGTCCATAACGAGACGTGAACGTTCTGCAAGATCGCGTTCATCACGAGAAAGGGTGTCGAGAAATTCTGGGTTACTGACACGAGTAGACAATTTTGGGGCAGAAAGTCATGAAGATTGTTCAAGAAGCGTATCGAGTATTTGTTTTTTTAGTTCTACTTGACGTAAAGGAGGATATTGTACATTGAAGTCATCGACAAGTCATTTTTCATCAATCAACTCTATATGCCATCTTCTAAGATGTTTTTGTAGCATATACATCAGAATCTTACGAATACAATAATCATCATCATTGCTATTTAGAGGAAGACGACCGTGCATCGCTTGGACACGATTTCGCAAATCCAGACTATCAAGAAGCATTTCCGCTTCACTCATACGGGTATAACGTTCGTCTATAATTTCATTTAACTTCTCTCCAAAACGATTCCCTTTAGCAATTGATTCACTACCACACACACGATTTGCTGAATCAAGCAATGACTTATCTTGAATAAATGTATACAACGTTTGCTTTTCCATTTCAGCACTAGACTCAAATGCAGTAAATTGTTCACGGATCAATGAAGCATGAGTAAGCGAACTTACTATACTACTCAGTACGAGAACAACAACGAAAAGATATCTCATGAAAGAAAAACAAACAAAATATAGTAAATCGGACATAAATCCAGACTAATCCAATCACTCGATTTACTTCGTAGTAAATTTTACTCCATCTCTACAATCCAAGTTTTTCTTTTACTCGAGTGACTACTTCATCCTGATGCAAAGAGACTTGTTTCATCGTGTCTCTATCTCTGAGGGTCACCATACCCGTCTCTACTGATGCATGATCTATGGTAATACATCGTGGTGTTCATATCTCATCCTGTCTACGATAACGTTTTCCGATCGCTCACCCATCGTCATACTCTGCAGAAGTAATCTTTGAAAGTTTTTTCCAGAGATCCTCTGCGATAGCTACTTGCTGTTCATCCTTTTTGATAAGTGGGAAAAGAGCTACTTTCACCGGAGCTAGCTGTGAAGGAAATCTCACTACCACTCTTGTCTCTTCTTGTCCATTTCAGTTAGTATATGTTTCCTCATCATAAGAATCAAACATAGATGCTAAGACAGTTCTACTTAGACCAAACGATGGTTCGATAACTCGAGGAATATATCTAGCTCAAGTAAATGGATCTGTATATTGCATAGACTGTTTGCTATGTTCTTGATGAGCTTTGAGATCAAAATCAGTTCTATTTGCAATACCTTGTAATTCACCCCATCACCAGGGATATTTAAACTCTACGTCAAAAGTACCAGCACTATAGTGAGAAAGTTCATCAGATTCATGTTGTCTAAATCTTACATTATCAGCATTGAATTTCATTATATTTTGCCATCGATTCATGCTTACTTCTCTCCGTGTCTCAAACGCTTCATTTGCTTTTACAGGATCGTTCTCTACAAAGTATTCTATCTCCATTTGTTCAAACTCTCTCGTACGGTATAAGAAATTACCTGGAGTGATCTCATTACGAAATGCTTTTCCTATCTGTCCAATACCAAACGGCACACGCATTCTTGTCGTGTCAGTAACATTCTTGAAATTCACAAAGATACCTTGTGCAGTTTCAGGTCTCATCCATATTTTATTTTCATCGTCATGAAGTACTCACTGGTAGGTATAGAACATCATAGAAAACTTACGGACATCAGTCCAGTCAGCTTTTTTCTTAGAAACTGGATTATTTGGAATTTCTTTTACAATAAATGCTTTCATTTGGTCAAACGTTCGTGATTCTGGGATTAAGTTATTGATTCAGTAAATTTTTTCGATTTTCTTCTTTACTTCATTATGTATTTTAACGGTATCAAGAATATAACTTGACGCAGATTCTCAAAGCTTAACACCTATTTCAGGTTGATAATTTTCATTTTCCAACAAAAACACATCGTACTTAATTTGTAAAACACTTTCTATCAACTTATCTACTCTAAATCTCTCTCCTGTATTTTTATCATCGATCAAAGGGTCATTAAATCACGCAACATGACCACTTGCCTCCCACACTTTGGGATGCATAAGAATCTGACTGTCAAGTCAAATCATATCCTCACGTTCTTGAATAAACGTCTTCCATCGAAGATCTGAAATATTCTTTTTCAATTGAGATCCATATGGTCCATAATCCCATGCATTTGCCAATCATCCATAAATATCTGATCAAGGATAGACAAATCCTCTTCTTTTCGCTCGACTGACGATGGTTTCTAACGGAAACATAGGTAATAATAGGGACTAAAATACAAAAAAATAGATAGTACGATACTACCTATTTCCAGTATGGTTACAATTCTATTTATGCAAACAAAACTTCTTTATTCGGAAAGAGGTTTTTTTATGATTATTTTTGTTTAACGAAGTTAACCGACAAGTTCAAGCAAATCAATATTTTGTTCGAGAATTTCTTGAATATGCGGAAACGTTTGTGCGCTATCCATATCGATGAGATCATCAGAGTCAAACCATTCCCATTCGTAGATCTCTTCTGACTTTGCATCAACAAACGCTCATTTCAAACGAGCGAAGAAAAACATCTCGAGCTTTTCTACTTCTCCCTTATTTCTATGTTCATAGCGAACTCTATGAATACTTACCGGAAGTGGCATAGTTTTCACATGTGCATTACTGAGATCATTTTCAGCACCCACGAGCGTGATTTTTATTCACAACTCCTCATCTAGCTCTCTGATCAAGGCATCATAGAAATGTTCGTTTTCTTCGACATGTCCGCCAGGCAGTACCCATGGTTGATCTGGGCTATGTCTAACCATAAGAATGCGTTCATCCTCATCAAATATATATGCACGTACGCTAAGTTCCATCACCAGTAAGAGAAAAAGTAAAATAACCTATCATCCATCCCTTCTTTTCATCGAAAAATCCATTACCTAATAGTAAGAAGTCTTGACAAAAATTGCAAATTTTGTTGCACTAAATTTATAAACAAATTTCTACTCCAACTAAACTTATAAACAAATTTCTACTCCAACTAAATTTATAAACAAATTTCTACTCCAACTAAATTTATACACAAATTTCTACTCCAACTAAATTTATTGGGATTGTTTTTTGAAAACAAAAGACTATATTATAAAATATAAACGCAATGAGTCAATCTTTTACTCTTTATATATGCTTATGAAACGCTTTCTTCTTGGTACAATTATGTTATTTATCGTTACGAGTAGTATTGCTCATGTCGAAGCATTTACGACCGAAGAGCAAAATATCGTCGATCGTGTAGTGACGAGACGACATGCTCGTCAGCCTGCTTCAGTTCTTGAATCACGTACCCAAAAGATCTTGGATCGTATCAATGACCTTCAGATGCGTGCACGTCTTACGGTAGAAGCAGCAGAGATTCTTAACTATGTAGAAATTAGACTTACCAATATCATCAACGCACTACAGGGTAAAGCACTGATTCCAACTACAGCAAATACAACTACTACAATCTACCCAGACGTAACATCTTCAACCTTTCCGAGTAAACTAACTACTCCGCAAAGACTTGACAACAACTCACTCATCATTGCAGGAACGACTTCGCCACTATTTCAAGAGATAAGATACTCAGTAAGCACAGAACCAATGGTGATTACTAATGTAACTCTTCAAACAAGTCGCGATAATATACAAGATCGAGTACAAGAATTTGCTCTGTATGATGAGAATGGCAATTTCATCGCTAGTACAATAAGTAATGGCCGTCTAGTTAACTTCAACTACCTCAATCTACGTCGTGAACCATGAACATACCGTTTTTATGTTGCGCTTCATGCACGTAGTATCGATGATATGTATACATCATCAGCTATAAACTTTTCTCTTTCATTACAGACCATCTCAGCAGAATGAGTGTACTCTCAGAAAACAATCTCTCCAAATATTCAAAGTAGCAACACCTCGACTGCCGTTACTATATCACCTGTATGAATCGATACGGTACAATTTATCGATACACGAAATGGATATCAAACTGATACTTACCTCTCCAACTGAGAAAACACTTTAGGTATTCTCGAGCTCACTACGCCAAACGTACAAAGTAGGTATCAACAAGACCTCATTCTCGATACCATAAAAATAGAAGTATACGATAACACCTCTGCTCGTCAACTTGCCTACAATCTCCGTATGTATCGTCTTGATGACCAGTCAAACAACGCAATTGCTTGAACTGTACAAGGAAGTACGGTCACTTTTTCACTCTGATCAGCATGAATGAGTAATCTTATACAACAAGGACAAAGTGCTATATTTCGTTTTACTGCAAACCTTTCTCTTGATAACAATGTAGGAGAGTCAGTTCAGCTCACTATTAGAGACCTTAAAAATGGATGAATTACCTACCATCACCTTCAATGAACCAACGAAACTATTACTACCGTTCAACAACGAAACTGGGAAATCTTCGGACAAAGAGTAAGTGATTAAGTATATAGAAGATAAAGAAACAGATAAATCTATATAGCAAAAAAAATGAGCAATTACTGCTCATTTTTTTACATCATATTTCTTTCTATTTTCATCACTCTTGTTTCATCACCTGATCGATAAGTTCAGGTTCTACGGTATCGACGATATATCTTTCGATAACGCGAGCCCCATACGCAGGATCATATATATCATCTATGACAGTAGCTATTTTTTTTGACGAATACTTCGGCAAACGAAGACCTACGTGATTTTTCCAATGTCCCATAAATTCAGTCAACTGTACCTTGAAAATATCGATCATTAGATGCTTGCTTAGTGGTTGAAAGACAACCTGAGCACTCATTCTATTTAGTAATTCTGCTGGTATCCATTGTTTCACTTCTGTAAGGACTTTATCTTTGATCACAGCGAAATCTGCAACAGAAATCTCTTTCTTATCTACGGATACATCAGCTGAACTGAATCAGATCGACATCTGTTTCTTTCCAAAGTGGTCTGATCAGATGTTTGAGGTAAGAATGATGATCGTATTTTTGAAATCTATCCATCTGCCTTTATTATCTTTTAGATGACCCTCATCCAAGATTTGGAGCATAATATTCAACACATCTTTCGATGCTTTTTCTATCTCATCAAAAAGAATGACACTGTAGGGATTTCTTCTTACTTGTTCAGTTAGCATACCTCACTCATCATATCAGACATATCCAGGAGCCGATCAGATTAGTTTTGACACTGAATACGATTCCATAAACTCAGACATATCTACTCTGATCAATGATTTCTCATTACCAAAATACTCTTTTGCCAAAAGCTTAGCGAGATACGTTTTCCCCACACCAGATGGACCGAGAAATAGGAACGATCAAATCGGCTTGTTACGTTGTACCGCAGAAAGTCTATTTCTTCTTACTGCTTTGACTATTTGCATCACTGCTTCATCTTGTCAGAGAATCTTTGACTTCAGATGCGTATCTAAGACAGAAAGTTTCCTAATCTCTGATTCTGAGATTTGCGTCAATGGAATACCCAGCTTATCTGCAAGCACCTCTCCGATTTCATGAGATCATATAGATTTTCTAAGATGTTTCGGCAATGTTTGACGTTGTCTGAGTGTTTTTATTTTCGATTTCATGGTCTCTTCTTGCTCTTTGAGCTCTGCCGCTTTGAAATAGTCTTGCTTCTCGATAGCTTTTTCGATCTGCTTTTGAATTTGTTTTATTTTTTTCTCGACTGTTGCATACTCATCGTTTTGCTCAAGCTTCGCATGAATAGTAGACATTCTTGCACAAGCCTCATCGATAAGATCGATTGCCTTATCTGGAAGTTGTTTATTCATCATATATCTCACACTGTAGGCGACTGCTTTTTCGATTGCCTCATCAGTGATATTCACTCCATGAAACTCTTCAAATCTTTCTCTGAGTCCACGAAGGATCTCAATACCTAATTCTGGACTTGGTTCTTCAATATGTAATTCTTGAAACCTTCTCTTCAATGCAGGATCTTTTTCAATATATTTTTGGTATTCATCAAACGTCGTTGCACCGACCATTTGTACCTTTCCTCTACTCAAGAGAGGTTTGAGCATGTTTGCTGCATCAGCGCTTCACTCAGCACTTCCTGCACCGATGATGGTATGTATTTCATCTACAAAGATGATAATATTATTCAATGGATCCATAGCTTCATCAAGTACCGCTTTCAGTCTTGCTTCAAATTCACCTCTATACTTAGTACCGGCAATCATAGCGCCAATATCAAGCATCATCACTCTCTTATTTTGTAGTTTTTCAGGGACTTGTTTTGTTATAATTCTCTGAGCAAGTCACTCTACGACTGCTGTCTTTCCGACCCCAGCTTCACCGATCAGTAACGGGTTATTTTTTGTTTTTCTAAGCAACGTATAGATAATCTGATTAATTTCTTTTTCCCTTCAAATAACTGGATCAAGTAATCAGTTTTTTGCTTCAGCAGTCAGATCAGTAGAAAAATATTCGATGGTCATTTTTTTATCTTTCTTTTTTCCCTTCTTCTTGTCACTATCACCTATTTCGTCAGATTCTAGCTCAGCTGCATCTCCTCAATGACTATCCACCAAAGCAAAGTCTTCTTCAGACGTCAGGAAATCAGTCTGTGCACTCATTGCTTCTTCAAGATCAATTGGTTCTAGATCGTCACCGACTATAGTTCCCATATCGATAAACATGTCCATCTGATCTAGATCCAATCAGAGTTTTTGTAACATTTCTTCTAACGTTGTAAAGAAATTGATCGGAGACATATCTACCGCATCAGTAATCGTCACCACTTTCATTAGTTTATTTTTCACCAAGGCAATATCTATTTTTTTCTCTTCAAAAAATGTTTTCAATGAGTCAGACATCGTATCTATTGCTCCATACAACAAGGCGAGAAAATTAAGTTTCTTGATCCCCTCACGTTGAAAATAAGCAAAGTGTTGGTCAAATAGCGAAGAAAGTTGAAACGTTTCAGATATCTTGGTGACGCCATCTTGAATCTGATATTTTTCTGCAATATAGTCATCCAAAGCATCATGGTTACTAAATCAACAAAACTTCCAAAACAGTTTATGTATAGGAGATTTTTTGGTATACAAGTAGGTACCGAGAATAACATCATCAGAAGTAATCTCTTTACTTTCGTGTTTCATGGTAAAAAATCATGCGTATGCAAGACTTTCCATATAATCTTTTGTGAAGACAAGAGTTTTCTTTTTCATAAGAAATGGTTTGGTAAATATGTACTATCAGACACTTTAATACTCTATACAGTATACAGTATACAGAACTTTCTCAAAAGAGAAAATAAAAATACCTATCATACTGCATTTCACCTTTACAATTGATGATACGTGCATATCATCTATGGACGTTTGGCAATCTTTGATCAAAGACGTTCAGCTGTATGTAAAAGTGTACTTCATCGACCTCTTACCGTTTGCAATAAACGACCGACCAGTCCTCTACCCTTTTCAGTCGACGACAATCACGTAACTCACAAGATAGTACCTCAGATGATAAATCATATTAATCGTTTATTGAGTTTTTTTACTGGAGAAGCCATAATAATCGACGGGTTTAAAAGTATCACCTAAATAACTTTAGTGCTATATTTTTACTCTTTTTATTGTCTCTTTCAAGAGTACTTTTCTTAATTATTATGCTACTCACTATTGCTTGGTCAGGTGATAGGAATCTGATCGCCAAGATGACGTGGTCAAGAATCAGCTAAAACATCTCGTAAGGCTTTTCCACGAGCAAAAAACTCTCTCACGTACAGTCTTCGGAGTTGGGGTAACGTATAAGTATCAGCAATGACCCCGTAAGCATCTATACCTAGACTTCTTGCTAAATACACCGCTCTATCGACATGAAATGCTTGGGTCGGAATGAGAAGTGATGTTACCTGAAAAATATACTGAGCACGATAGACACTATCATACGTATCCAATCACGCAAAATCCAAAAAAATCGCCTCCTTGGGGATATTTTTTGAAAAGAGATAATTTTTTATCGTTGTTACTTCATCATAATAGGTCGTTCTATTGTCTCATGAGACGAGTATCTTATTCGCTTTTCCCGCTTTTCGTAAAGCAATTGCACTATCTGCTCTTTCTTGCACCGCTTTCGAGAGTCTTCCATCACTATAAACCATTGCTCATAAAATCAAGACAGCATCCGCAGACGGAATATCGGTTCAAATATAAGAGCGCATGGAAGTTATAATACGCACATTTGCAACGATAAAAAATAAAAAAAAGAACAGAAAAAAAAGGAAAACACCCTTATAGATTTTATAGAGCAGTTTTTTATGGTTATTTCATAGAGTCATTACGTTGCTTTCGAGTTAGAAGATATTCACCAAAAGGTGCAACTAAAAATACAAAAAACAAAGACAAAATCAATCACCAATCTTCTTGTCCTCTAAATAGATAAGTAATACTAGCAAGAAGTAAGCAAAAAATAATCCTCGATCAATGAATAGAAAGTTCACGAACAAAGATCGTATCTAGCACTTTACTCATATGCGTTCATCACACTTCTTCATAAAAGTAGTTCATCAAAGAAAGTTCATTAACCTTGTAGGTGATCTTGTGTATCGCATCTATGCAAACAAAAAAGAGTTGAGTTAATAATCAGGAAAATAATAAAACACTTGCAAAAAGCCATGTCCCCGATTGAGACCAAAACGATCGTTTCAGCCAACGTGCCACACTTGCTTTCTTATCTCATTCAGTAGAGTCATGAACACGACCGATATACTTAAAAAGAACAATCAACACCAAGCTTGAAACAACACTTAACAGTGCTAATTTCGTATACGATCAGAGAAACTTATAGAGAATGAGTATCCAGACAACAGATCAGACGAAGTAGACATATCACATCGAAGCAAAAGAAATAACTACCGCTTTGAAAAAAGAAAGGTCACGCGTCGTTCTTTTGATACTTTGACTTGGCTTAAAGGCAAATGAAACATGCGTGCGTTGATGAAAAAGGAGTGGCACGCAAGATATCAATAAACAACAAAAAGCGACTGCATATAACATATTTGAACCGAAATAGTCAGCAAGAAGTCATCATAACAAAGGACCTATCAATCACGCAATAATTCAAACACTTTCTATGAAAGAATTTGCCGTTCATACATGCATATTTCCCTTAGATTTCAGTGCCATAGCAGCATGGTATCCTACTCGAAAATAGGAAACGTAAAATCACGCAAACACAGGAGAGAGGAAAAGTAACCAAGGAATTGTTTTGGCAAGATATAAAATGACAAAATTAGCAGAAAAAACGCTAACTCATAACATCATACTTGCAACTGTTCCGTGACGTGCGGTGAACTGTAAACTAAAAAAATAGGTAATAAACAAGATAACTATACTATACGCAGCTTCATAAAGAAATATCCATGATAAACTGAGCCCATACTCATACCTCAATATTGCTGGCAAAAACATACTTACCATACTCAATCAAATAAGCTTAATAAGAACATGCCAAGCTAAAGGAGACTTATCTTTGAGGTCAACATTTGATACATGAAGGTGATAAGTCATGAGAAGGTGTTTGAGATATAGAGAGTAAAGAATTATCAAATTCATAAACTGCGGAGAGTTATTACAGAAAGAGACTAGACACTATTAATCTTCGCTCTCGTTTTAGGTCATAAGTAACCATATACCGAAGGATCTACCTCAGCAAGAAGTAATCACTGAGCTAACTGAAACGCATAGACAGAACGAATTGTTTGTGAATCATAGAGTCAGGTAACTTCAATACTTTTTGGGTAATACCCTAGCCATTGAAGTTTTCTTTGTAAAACTCTCACTTCTTTTCATGAATCTCACGGCTGCAATGGTCAAATAAGATGTCCTTCAAACTCACCTCCTTGCACAAACAGACGAGTTGCAATATCTTGTTCTTGAGGAGATATTGCCTTTTTCATAACCACTTCTGGGTTCGTTGCAGGCTTTTCTTGTACGATCGCAGCTGCATGGATTATTTTCTTTTGCTGCGCAAATGCTCTGAGCGATTTCTGTAAAGAAAGACGTGTCTGACTTCAGAACCGTCCACACCATTGACTTGTAGAACTTATTCACATAGCCGATTGTTGGTATGAACAAACTGCAGCTGTTGTTTGTTTTCCGTAGTTTAAACTCTCTGGAACGTCAGCCATGTATCATAGTGTCTTAAGGTATCTTTGTAAAATCGGGGTCCACGTACTCACCGTACCAGGAGACAAATCAATATCTCGCAAGGACGCAGGGAGTTTTCTTTCGAGGGGAACACGCGTAAAAGTAAATCATAGATCGGTTCATCAGACGTTTTTGGGACAGACATACGCATCAAAATACCTCACTCAGAAGCGTAATGCAGCATCAAGTCAATCTTCTCCCTTTCATGCCCAGAAATCAAGTCTATCAAATGCTTCATTTCTTTCTCCTGCCTCGACGATTGCCCCTCATCTATCTTCTATTTGACCTATTCACCGTCATGGAATATAGATGCGTGTACCAAATACATACGAACCTGGTGCAGCAATCATTCCATTGAATACCGCTCTTCATGAAGCTCAATGAGTTCCATTACCATTTAGTATCTTATCTTCTTTAAGAGATCACTTTACATAAAATGACTGCCCTTCCTCCGGAGAGTAATAGGCAGTTGCTTTGAATGTTCTCAATTCGCAGGTATCATACCAAGCGCTTTGTCAAAATTGAAAACTACAGATAATCATAGCAGAAATAAGCAACACAGAACGGTTCATTAATACCGATAAAAAATTAAAATCATGAGGTTTTCAACCTTATTCATGGATCACTATACGTCGGTATTTTTCCTCATGGAAACCAAATAGTATTGAGATTGTATGTAGGAAGGTTGGTATTTTCGTCAAACTTCCAAAAGCTAAATACTTGATCCATATCCATAGCAGAAGGCATATTGATCGCAACCACTTGCTTTTTAATTACTCGTAATTCATCCAAAATAGTTCCTTCAAACAATCAGTTGTATGCAAGCAACTTATCCTGATTGGCAGTAAGTATATTTTGTCTTTGAACTAATAGGGGTTGAAGAGCTGATAAATAACTTGCAAGATAGCTAGCTGCATTTGCTTCAATTCTTTTGGTAATGTAACATGGCGCATACTCGAGTGACTGGGTAAGTCATTGCTGGGTATCACCATCATTCCACGATTGTACTCCTGCAAAAAATTGTTGATCGCCTTCTCTTTTTGTCGTTAAACAAGCATTCGATTCATTTAAGAAATTTTGTGCACGCTCTTGTAAAACAGTAACGTTTTTTTCAGTTTGATTTGTGACGACTTGTATATGACGAATATGCGCAGTCAAACTTTCCTTATTTGCATTCTCATCTTGCTTTAACAAACTCATAATATCAACACTGAGCAACGCACGCTGCTCATTCATCAAGCTAAACACACTTTCTAATTCAGGACTCGTGTGATACTCGCCATTACCGATACTCATATTTGCTAACGCAACAGCAATGGCTGTATCATCGACGCTCGATGCATTAACATATTCTCCATGGCCTAGTTTTAAATTCTCTTGCGCTGTCCGTATTTTGAACCAATCAAATGAAAATACTTTTCAAAATGAAAGCAAAAAAAGCGTACATAAGGTAAGAAGAAGTCCACAGAAAAAAAGTATGTATTTGGCTAATCTCATGAGAAACAAAAAATGAACATCTAATGATAGTCGATGTTCATCTCGTGAGCAAATTTACTGATTGACAATTCGTTATTTTTCCAAAGGAACTGATAATGCACCTACTTTTGTCCTTCTCAACATGCTGAGTGTCCCTCAGAGTCAAAATTGTTTTCCCAATCGATATCACAATGATCTGATATAGGTTCATGATCATACATGGAGTTCTAGCGTAATCTGAGGAAAGGTAATATCTAAAATCTGAAATGCGATTATAGTCATAGGAATATCCATAAAAACTGGATTCCCTTCTCTAGCATACTCATACAGTTTTTTTCCTTCTATTTTCTTTGCACTAAATGGCGTAAGAGGAAAATTATGCGTCCCTACAGCTGACTGGAGGACAGAAAAAAAATATTCTGCTGAAGGAAATGGCATTTCATGTCCATCAATGAGTATCGTTTGTGTATCATTATGTACGGTGTACTGGGTATATTCTTTTCGATACTGCATATCCCACGTATCAGTAGCAACAGAAAAATCAATTGTCGTTATATACGTCTTTGAAGCTCACAACAGTTGACCAAGCTTTTTGGTATCTTTTCCTACCGCCACGACAAGTAATCAGGTAGCTAGAGGATCTAGTGTTCATCCATGTCCTACTTTTTCTTCACGATACAGTCTCTTTATCTTATCCACAACATCGTGACTCGTGAATCATAATGGTTTATCTACCAGAATAAACATATCAGAAAATAGCTAAAGGGGACGTTTTTACTTCTTTCTTATGACTGATCGTACTACGGGAAGTTTCTGTTCTATAAACAATGCCCACGCTTCTTCTGGCGGCACTACGAGAGGATTTGCTTCTTTTGCGAGTTCTTCGTCTGTAGGAACAAGTGCGATGGAAGGATCTTTCTTCTCGATGTCTGGTTTTCGATATTCTAGATAGACCAACTGCTCTCCTTGGTACAGCTGACCATTTTCATGTCAGAGAAAATAACTTGCATAATCACTTTCGAGATATTCTTGATATCGTCTTTGCATATAATCTATTTCTTCTTGGAGATTGATGATTTGTTGTTTTTCTTGAAGGATTGAATCTTGAATACTCTTATAGTTTATCCATGCCTGCATCGTGTACAATCACAAAAACAAGGTAATGATAAAGATACCATACCTTCGATACGTACTGTTTCTCAGAAATTGATAATACGACACAAAAAAAAGGGGGAATAAATACCAATGCATAAATTGAATTTTTATTTTAGAACTAGATACATATTTCTAATTTCTAATTATCCACTGTCAATTTTCAATTTTCCATCTTTCTACACCCATCTTACCCATCTATCATCTTTGCCTGCATACGGGGATTTGATCAAGAACACATCTCATTTTTTCACTCCAGCACGTTGGAGATGTTTTAAAATCTGCTTCTTTTCAAGAACACGTCGATACCGCAGTTCAGCTTCATCGTTCCCCCGAGGAATAACATAAGAGAGGTAACTCATTTCTGGATGAGATATTTCCCATATAAACACATACTTTTCTTCTTTTTCTTCGAGATAGTCTTTATCAATAAGCCAAGAAAGCCACTGATCAGTGACATCATGAACGATTAATTCATCGATCTGCGTACGGGTACGCATCACTTGTGGTTTTTCTTCGACTAGATCTTCATCTCCTACATATTCCCACACAGGCGCTGTATGCAACGCATGCACTGATCGTTGCAACCGCTTATCGACTCATTCTTGCGATCCAGCGGAGAGTAAAAATAATGAACTTTTTAGTTGCTTTTTGTTGAGTTTAACCAATGGATGAGCAATAATTGCTTCTAAAGCAGTATTGACAATCTCTTCTTGAATTTCTACATCCGGAACTAGATCTACCTTGTTTCACAATAACACACATTGTTTACGCAACAACACCTGTTTCGTCTTTTTTTCAGTTACATACCAGGTCATCATACCTTCTTCACACACAACCTGTTGCGTTATCTTTTTATGTTTATAGACAACGGTGTCGAGATACAAAGCTATTTCATCAATCAATTGAATCAGCATATCCACTCCTTGTTCATACGCTGAACAATCAAAAACCAACGACCACAAACGAGCTTTCATAACGTGTCTAAGAAACTCATTACCCAATCATTTACCTCCTGCCGCTCATGCAATAAGACCAGGAACATCAATAAGCACAAACGCTGGTTGCACTTTGTTTACTACTCATAGATTTGGGATAAGCGTAGTGAAGTGATACTCAGCGGTCTTAGCTGCTGCTGCACTGACTGCGTTCAGCAATGAGGTCTTTCCGACACTAGGAAATCCAAGCAAGGCAACATCTGCAAGCAATTGCAGTTCAAACTCGAACTCTCTCGTCTGTCCAGGTTCTCCATGTAATCCAAAGTTTGCATACTGGGTTACTGAATTTGAAAAATGCATATTTCCTACTCCTCATCTTCCTCATCCCAAAAGGACTACTTCTTGCTCTACTTCATGAATATGAGCAACTACTTTTCTATTTTCTACATCACGAACGATCGTGCCTACAGGCACCAGAAAAACAACATCTTCAGCATTTTGTCCGTATTGTTCTTTGATTTTTCCTGCTTCACCATGAGGAGCTTTGATGTGTTTACGTGCATGAAGAGCTCACAGTGTCGTAAGCTGTACGTCACCACGTAAAATAATACTTCATCACGTTCATCCATTTCCTCCAGATGGTCATCAGAAGGGAACGTATTTTTCACGTCTTGCAGAAACACAGCCGTCTCCTCCAGCACCAGAACTACATTTTACCGTTACGATATCAAAAAATTGCATGATCGAAAAAAAACTGAATAACTAGCGAGCACTATACGAGTTTCACCTAAAAAAACAATTGGACTATGCATTCTTCTTAAGATCAGTTTTCATTTCTTCAAGTACATCATTTGTCCTACTCTTTTTTACCCAAGACCGATATTTATGCATATACTCAGATAATGATTCGGTAAGCGAGTCAATATCAAGTCAATGAATCATTAAAAAGTCTCTGTATTCAGTAAGGAATTGTATTTTCTCATGTAAACATGTCTGACACTCCATACGTGTATTTACTGTTCCATGTGCTACCAAACTAATCAGGAAACGATTTGGATTGATTGCATCTATATCCTCTTCTACATCCATCATATCATCTAGCAACTCGCCCAACTGATCAAAGACTTCAATACTTTTCGTATGTATTTGATTATCTGTAAAAGAAAGGGCAATTTTTCTATTTAGAGGGACGCACAAGATTTAAGATGATAAAATTCATTGATTCAGTATTCCAAGGGTGTTTTTCATCAAGGTATCAGTAAAGATTTTTCTGTCTCGTAAAAATCAAACAAAGACGTAAAAATCTCTTGAGCAAAAGCTTATTTTCCATTTACCAATATGGTAATACGTGAAAAAAGCGGCTATATCTTTAAATTCTGTTATATGCTTTATAAACTCATTTCATGAAAATTCAGCATGCTCTAATTTTTCATCCAGCATAAAAATATCGAACTGAAGGAGAGAAATCATCTTATGTACCAATGATTCAGACTCACAAGAAAGTCAAATACTAGAACAGAACTGATTCATATTTCTCTCATCTCTCAGTCAATATACTTTTTTCATGACTGTATCTGCTCTTGTCATAGATTACAAGAAAACAAAAAGTATGATGCCAATACAAAATAAAGGGGTGACGGATGATTTACCACCTCTCTGCAAGTTCACATCGTCTTGTTTCTGTTTTTTCGAGTTGCTGAGAAACCTTTCACAACTCTGCACTCAACTGTTTAATGTCTTCGTGAGAAAGATTTTCTTGCTGAAAACGGAGGTTTATTGCTTCTTGTTTTTGTTGCAATTCTGCAATCTCTTGTTCTAATGATTCAAATTCACGTTTTTCGTTGTAGGTCAATCATTTCTTCGCCCCGAAAGTAACCGAGGTATTGATCACTTTTTGTGGTTTTTCTTCAGCTTTTTTTTCTGGTGAAGATTGTTTCTGAGATTTTTTCCAGGACGTATACGTTCACCAGAAATCGTCTATCTGTCAATCGCCAGTAAAGACCAACAGGTGATCGACCAATCTGTCCATAAAAAATCTATCGTGAGAAATAATCAGTAAACATCACGTATACTGTAAGAGAAATTCTTCCAAAATATGTAACGTCATCAGATCAAGATCATTTGTCGGCTCATCTAGTATGAGAAAGTTGGGGTTTTTTATCAGCACCGTAAGCAGATGCAAACGTCTTTTTTCTCATCCACTCAGTGAGGACGCTCTCGTATGTTGCTGTGAAGGAGTAAAGAGGAAACGCTCTAAGAGCTTGGGAGCAGAAATTTTCTGTGAGCCAAGCGTCATAAATTCAGCATTATCTCTCACGACATCAAGCACTGTTTTATCACTCATATACTCTATATCAGCTTGTTGATAATAGCCAACAACTACTGTTTCTCCTGTCTTTATCTGTCAACTGTCAGGTTGTTCGACTCCCAAAAGCATATTTACAAACGTAGACTTACCGACACCATTTTTCCCGATGATCCCGATACGTTCTCCTGATTTGAAGAGGTATGAAAAATTATCTACTAGACACTTATCGCCAAAAGATTTATGTAACGAGTATATTTGAATAACCTTATTTCCTAGTCTTCTCGTTCTCACTTCAAGCGTAAGTTTCTTTTGTGCTCATTCGGCAATAGCTTTATTTGTCGTATAGTCTTTTTCCAACATATAGTACTCTGCGGTTCTCTTTACTGACTTACTTCCTCTCGCTCTCGGTGCTTTACGTACTCGATCAAGTTCACGCCTCACTTGTTGTTTCATGATATGCGTCTGTTTGGTAAGTTGTTCCAGACGAATTTCTTTTTGCTCGAGATAACAATCGTATCATCATGTATAGGTATACAGCTGTCCATTTTCTAGTTCGAGAATATGCGTACATAAACGTTCGATAAAGTAACGATCATGACTCACCAGAAGTAACGTCATAGAGCTGCTTTTGAGTTCTTTTTCCAGCCACTCGATCATCTCGAGATCCAAGTGATTGGTCGGTTCATCAAGAATACAAAAATCTGGCTCACTGAGCAACGTCATCGCAAGTCCCACGCGTTTTTGTTCACCTCACGACAAGGATCAAATAGATTGATGAAGAAGTTTCTGTAACTGAAGTTTGGCAATGATAGTTTTCACTTTCGTTTCAAAACTCCATGCATTTTTTTCTTCTATCTCATCGAGGAGCGATTGCATAAGTTCAGGACTAGTTGTCGGATCTTCACAAGCAGATTCATAACGTAAAACCAGCTGACCGAGTTCATTGTCATGCGTCACCAAGGTGTCTATAACAGTCATTTCAAGATCTAATTGTAGCGACTGTGAAAGATATGCTACTTTCACTCCATTAGTAAACGCAACTTCACCAATCGGGGCGTCAGTATGTCCGAGCAAAATATCAAGCAAGGTAGACTTCCCTGCACCATTTTTTGCAACGAGAGCAACCTTCTGTCCTTGCTGTATCGTAAAATCTATCCCTTCAAAAAGAGGTTTATCAGCATATGATTTGTGAAGATTTTTTACTTGAAGATAATGCATAGAACAAGAAAAATAATACTCAAATATAGGTATTTATGAGTCAATTACAATGCGCCAGTTAGAGTAAAGTTAGAGTAAAGTAAGATTAACCAAAACCTCATCACCTTCTGCGATCTGAAGTTCTTTTCTTACTTCTCTTTTAATTAAGAGAAAATAGGACCCTGTTTGTTTGTCTGGAAAAACACTTGTCTTTCGAACATAAAATAAAATTCTTACCTCTACTTTTACTGATCATCGTCCTTTACGAGGCATGGTTTGAGCAATGTGTTGAATTTGCTCAGAAATATTTCTATCAACAGTTACAAAGTTTCGTAATGCAGGAGATTTTCCATTTGTTCACAATTGCAGTGTAGCAGAAAATTCAAACGAAGCTACACTCATTTCACATAAAAATAAGTAAAGCCTTATATTTTCTTAAAAAATTCTGTTCTGAGATACATATCACCATTTTTCTGATGCCTTGCCAAAACAAGTTCGTGGTCATCAGTGAGCTTAATTTTACTGAATTTCTCTCCCTTATTTATATTGACGCCGTTTTTTACTGGCAATAGTTTGATCGAAATGATACTATCTCACGAGACAAGTGGTGTTCCAAATGTATCTACTACTTGATCGTCAGCAGGAGCTGTTTGATCAAGAGGTTTTTCTATGATATTCCGGTTTTCATCATAATATATTTCATCAGACATATGTATACACACACAAAAATAAATCCATCTTACTCTAGCGTGTATCAAACAATTTTTGCCTTCCCCTGTTTACTAATACTCACTTGCATCTTCATCACACCTACTGCCTGTTCCAAATCAGTTCATGATGACTCTTGAACAAAATACTTTTCGATACCAAAGTAGGTAGATCAGTATGTTTTGGAAGTTCATTTTATAAACAAGCCCTCAGTAGGACGTTCATACTGACACGTAGTTCCTATGGAAATATCACCAGAGGTAATTAAGGAAAGATACACTATTCTTTCTCACGTAATCTTTTCCCACCCACTGGCATCTTCTTCAGCGATCACAGCATATCCTTCTGTTGAAAAATCACATGCATCTGAAATATCGTAGTTAAGAACTACATAATCACCTCTAAAGAAATCGCGTGGATCAACAGGTTTTGTTTGTAACCAAACTATTGTACCTGTAGAGATAGTCCATTCTTGTCGTGCAACATATCCCACGAGAAAAAATATCCAACAACCCAACGTTATAAGCATTCGTTTTTTATTACTCATTGGTTTCTTTATGAGATAAAAACGTACTCACGAGACTATTTACCTTATTAAACCCAACACCCAACGCAATCATAACAACTCCGCCAAAGACAAAAAACAATGCTTTATTTTCGTACTCTCGACCATACTTTCCATATAAGTACATCAAAAAAATATACAAGTAAATATTGGCTACCTTGATAACAGTATTGTTGTCACGCGTATATCAAATATACATAACCAACAAACAAAGCAGAATGAATATACAATAATGTATAATAATTACATCATGTATAGCTAAACTAGCAAAAAGAAGAATAGATGCACATAAAATCCAGAGGAGTTCTTTCTTTTTTCTCGATAAATAGATAAACAAATAGCCTAAAAGAAGCAAAGCAATGATCCACAAGAGAAGATTTGGGAATAGGTATCCTTCGCCTCCGTCAGACATAACAATGAACGCAAAATAAGCAATCATAGATATGTTTACTGCAAATATCTTATACAGTTTAGTTAACAACTCATTGAAAGAAAAGTACTCATGAACGTATCACACCAACAGGAGAAATATGCCAAACACGATATAGGTAACTGGTATAGTTCTTGCATCCGACAGCTGAAATGAATGTGACAAGAAAAATTGTCCTACGATACAACTCAACAGTATAAAGTAGAGATAATAAAACTCTTTTTGTTTAAGGATATATACCAGAGGTAAAATAAAAAGAAGCCAGACACCCAAGAGTACATCATTTGACACAGTTAAGTTATACACCTGAGCAATCAAAAAAATAGTAGCTCCTACAAACAATCAAGACAAAAACAAAAGCATTCATCATATTATTGTTCTCTGCTTTTCTTTAAAATACCATCCTAAAAAATAGGTAACTATAATACCTAGCAACATAATGCCAGTCTTCAGTAAATCACCCATTCATTCCCGATTTAGTGCAATGAGAGAAAAAACTCCTAGTGCAATCAAAACAGAACCTATAGTAACAATTGATTGCGAAAATCAGTGCTGTTTAGATTTTTCTTGCAGTTGAAAATCAAGTATAGATTGTAACTGATCTGAAGAAATAATATCCTCACCAACTAATTGGTCTAATTCAGATTTTTTAATCATTACTCAGGATAAATAAAAAATTACTCTTTCTTTCCCCACTGTCGCTTTGGCGGTTCGCCTTTCCGATAACTCAGCGCAATAAGCACAACTGTTCAGAGTAAAACAGGAAGAAGAAAGTTTACAAATGTATCACGTGCACTATGTTGTCCTGAATCTATCTGCTCAAAACGGCCTACCCAATATAATAAAAAAGCAAGATACACAAAAACAGTTGCTCGTCCTTCCCGAGATGATGGTGTCCATCAGTAACCATATATTTTGCGTTTGAACCACATCTTTTTTGGTTGTGTTCCTTTTCGTCTCGCAAGATAAGGCATCTGGAGTCTTGCCATCGTTCTCATCAGTCGACCAAATCATTGCTCTTGCATGTTTTTTTCTACAATATCTTGCATCTGCTCAAGTGTGCAGTCACCTGAGATAAAAGCATCATTTTCATAACATAAACTACACCGCAGAGTACTGATTGATCCATCTTTTTCGGTCCCTCATCATTGTCCGCTTGAATCTTTGTGTAGGGGCATACCACATGACTGGCATTGTTTCATGATTTAATAGAAAAAAAAATAGATACGTATTACTTTTCCATCTCTCCATTTAAATTATCCATATTTTGTTGCATATCTTGCTTTACCTTTGGCAAAAATAGCATACTCAATAAATTTCCTGGTCTTGGATTTGTTTCTCGAAACGTACCCCCCCCAGCAAGAATTTCATAAAAAAAATGAAATTACAAACCAAAGTATACCATGATATACTCCCAGAACATATTTTTGCAAGAGGAAAATATCTAATCAAATGCACCTATACCTGATGGTGCTTCTTCTATGAGTTTCAGTACGCCACCAATATGCTTTTCTTGTATGAGTTCGACGCGAGACAGTTCTAGTTTCGCTATCACCCTAAGCACCTCATCAAACCACCCTTGTAAAACAGGGTATTTTCTCGCCAGTCGAGCTCCACGACCTACTCTGAATATCGGGATTCATTGCTTTCTATAGTCAAGCAAATCAAACCGATGACCATTTTCAAACGTCCATCTGTAGCCATATCATAAATCTTTCTTGTGATGAGAAAAGCATTGCATCAGTTTATCGATTTCTGACACTGCAGAAAGAAGTTTTTCAGAACATACCATCTCACCCAACTAGAGTAAATCAATTAGAGTCTATTAGAATTTATATTACCGTTTGATTACTGTGTAAGCATGAACGTTTTACAAAAAATATATTATACTACTTTTGTTCTTCCATCCAAAAGCCCTCCCATATATGACCATCAAAATCTTCAAAATCTTTGCCATACATATATCCATGATCGTAAGCCGGTATCGTTACTTTAGCTCCAGCCGCGATTGCTTTATCGAAAAATGTATCTACTGCTTCTTTGGTATCGAATTGGAGAGAATGTAATGCCTCGCAAGTCTTGGTACTATCAGCGATTGTCTTATGTGCAGGTAAGAAGTTTTTACAAAATTCATGGGTAAGCAACATAACTGTTAGTGTTTCATCATAGTTCATCCCACTCGCATTTTCATCACTAAATGCAGGATTTTTTGTAAATCAAATCGCTTCATAAAAAGCTGTTGCCTTCGTCAGGTCAGTTACGGGAAGGTTGATATAAACTGAGACCATAAAGAGTAAGAAAAAAGATAAAAATTATTTTTTCATTATATTTTTTACGATTCCCATTACCAGAGATCTCGGAGTGATTGCGGTCAAATAGTACATAACCTTGTTCGTAAATCATGGAATTATAACTGATTTCTTTGCAAATAATCCTTCAAGTCCTTGTGACACGACGATATCAGAACGCATCATATTCTGAACCATCGCTGAACTGTCAGCAACCTTACTACGATCGAAAAACTCAGTCTTTGTAGCACCAGGACACAACGTCGTGACATGTACGTCATTTCATTTCCATTCAAATCTAACTGCTTCACTAAATGAAAGCACATACGATTTCGTTGCAAAATAAACTGCCATCGTCGGTCATGGTTGAAATGCTGCCGTCGAGGCAACATTGAGAATATATCATGGTCTACTCTGCTGGATCATATCTTTTCCGACGAGATGCGTGAGATAGGTAAGTGTACGACAGTTGAGATCAATCATCTTCAGTTCATGTCATATCTCAATTTCTTCAAAATTTCCATAATCCCCAAAGCCTGCGTTGTTTATCAAAACCTCTACAGAATACTCTTTCAGTAATGAATCCATGAGGTCGCGTGTCGCGTCAGAATCAGTAAGATCAATGACGGCATAGTCTGCGCTTCCTCATTGCTCTTCGACCATCTGTTTTACTTCACTAAGTTGTTCTTCACGACGAGCCAACAAGATGCAATGATACCCGCTTGTTGCAAGTTGTCTTGCAAAATCTACTCATAGTCATGATGATGCTCACGTAATGATTGCTGTTTTTTTCATGATACGATGATTATGATTGATAAAGAGGTTTGTTACTGGAGCGTATCTTTCTTTCGGTTTTTTGGATTGGTTTGTATATAATGTTTTATGCGACGATATGCAATCTATTTACGAATGATGCTATCATGAAAACAACGCCCCTGCCATGCAAAAAGAATATGGTGACGATTTTCGTATTTGGTGATTCAAATTTTGAACCCACGGATTATTTCGCCCAATGATAACGATTGTAGGGACACATTTTTATACGTCATCTTTCACGGTATATTATTTAAGGATGCAAAAAATTACATCCCTACGGTGGTATTGTTGTTTTTTATATGGTCATCAATCAATATTATTCCATAGACATAATTTGGCATACAAACAAATGGGTAATGATTTGGAATTTGTTTTCGATGATTCGTTGCATATTTCCCCAATTCATTCAATTTCTTCTCACCATCGATAATTTCTCCAAAATAATGCACACGGTCTTTCGTACAGATCGTGACGAAATACGTACCTGCACTAGTGTAATCATACCATTTGGCACGAGGAGTTTTGCGATTATGAAAGGGCATAGATATTAAATAGAATCTCTAAACTCTTCAAAACATTCTCTAAATTCTATTAGAACTTTTCTCATGTCTTTCAAATCTTTTACACTATAATGTACTCAATTTGCATGCATTATCCCTCTAGTATCAACTTCAGTCTTTCAATGAGCAAGATTATTTCTTTTGACATCATAAAAAACACGATAGTCATTCAAGTTTTGATGTATTGTTGTTGTATACTTTGATAGTGATCGAACTGATGTTTTGGTAAGATGGTGAATAAAATTACTATTACTTCATCAATTTTTTCCTTGCATCCATTTAATAAATCTTTCTGTAGTTGATGCATCAGGACAGAGATATTTCTGATCGCTACTATCACGGAGTGGGTGTTGTGTTTTAAGAATAGCGTTTTGGGAACATAAATTATCAATAATCTCACAAAGAATATAATCTAAATCTGCAGTTTCAGCAAGTACTAAACCACGCATAGTATTTAGATTATTAGTTTTATTAATTAAAATATTAATTATCTGTTTAAACTTTTCTTTAAATGCTTCATCTCATCTATGACAAACAAAAACTCATTCTAAAAACTTTGATTTTTTATAACAAAACTCTAATACTTCTATATCTACTTCATAACTTTGTGAATAAAATAGTATTTCCGAAAATATATCAGCATCTCTTAATCATTCAATTATTTGCAATCAACCTATATCATCATCCTTTAAATCAAAATCTACTAGAATTAAGTCATATTCAGCTAATCATGAATTTATTTCATCCATTGAAAAACTGCTTTTAGTGTCAATCACTACTTCAAAACATTCAGTTTTCAAATCATGCTCAATATTTGTTTTTTTACGTAATAAATCGGCTCAATTTTCTTCTCGTTGATCATCAATCCAAAGTATTTTAAAGTTAGTTTTCATGAATACTTAATTCATAGAGATTAAAAAAGATGCTCATCATAATTTATTGTTCTCTTCAATCTCTATGGTACTATTATATTTCTCTAAAATTTTCTTTATATTATATAATCATACACCAGATCAACCTGTAGTTGTATATCACATCTCAAAAATTCTTTTCACATGCGCCTTACCAATCCCAGCACCATTATCATGAAACAAAAATCATTTCATTTTTTCTAAAAACTCGATTTCTATTCTTGTAGCCTTAGCTTTTATACTATTTGAGATTAAATTAATTAATATAC